>Ga0209604_1001950_pt1 | contig 15616 bp, 12 predicted proteins | sample AD_UKC097_MetaG_FD_184405 | JGI IMG/M metagenome (GOLD analysis project Ga0209604, IMG submission 184405) | Active sludge microbial communities of municipal wastewater-treating anaerobic digesters from USA - AD_UKC097_MetaG (SPAdes) (version 2) | ecosystem: Engineered > Bioreactor > Anaerobic >... | reverse complement strand
TGACCCTGTTTGACCTGATTGCCTTGAATGCAACCCTGACATTCTCCCAGAATAAAGTCAATCCTTTCACGGTACTTCCTTCAGATAAAGATGGAACTAAGATACATCTTTTCTGAATTTCTTCTTCGTTAACATTCACTTCATTTTTTACCTTTGCCCGGGTGAAGAACGACCATCTGTCAGTTGAACTTGGCATTGATGCCTTTGCAGAGCTGGGAAGAGCGATGCGCGAAGGTGCAACCGGCTCCGGAACAGGATCCGGAAAACGCTTTCATGACCTTTCCGCGACGCTGTATCTCTCCAACCCATGGTTCACACCTGATAATGTCACGCGTGCTCTCTTCGCAACCGGGGCTGTTCTCACCAAAGAAAAACTGACCCGGTGGTTGTCGGCGTACCCGGAACTCAGTGAGGAACGTAATCCGGTAACGGTGGGGGTGGTTATGGCCGGTAACATTCCGATGGTAGGATTCCATGACCTGCTCTGCGTTCTTATATCAGGAAACCGCCTGCTGGCCAGGCTGAGCACCAGGGATGAGCTGATGATGAGAGCCGTGGCCGCAACACTGACTGAAATTGAACCGGCGTTCAGACATGTTACTGAGCTCACAACCGACAAACTGAAAGGATTCGGGAAAGTGATTGCAACGGGAAGCAACAATACCTCAAGGTACTTTGAATACTATTTCAGAAATGTTCCCTCCATCATAAGGAGGAACAGGAACAGCATCGCCATTCTTGACGGGACAGAGAGTGACGGTGAACTGGAGCTGCTGGGTGACGATGTCTTTTCATACTTCGGACTGGGTTGCAGGAGTGTTTCAAAACTGTACCTCCCCCGCGGATATGACCCGGCATCCCTCCTGCCCCGCTGGGAGCGCCATGAATCACTCTGCTCCCATTACAGGTATATGGTAAACTATGACCATCACAAGGCAGTGATGATAGTAAACAGGGAAAGTTTCACTGACGGCCGGTTCATTCTGCTTAAGGAGTCGTCTTCATTCACTCCCCCGATGGCTGTGCTTCATTATGAGTTCTACGACAGCGGAACAGGCCCTGCCATAACCCCGGAAATGAGCGATGGGATGCTGCAATGCATAGCCGGACACGGACATCTGCCTTTCGGGAAAACCCAGAAACCGGAACTGTGGAATTATGCCGACAATGTTGATACAATCAGTTTCCTGCTAAAAAAATAAGTCGGAGTGAATCTATTATAAAAAATATTAAATTGCACAAGTTGAAAAAGTGAGTGTTATGGTATACAGATTCGTGGTGTTATCTGATGAGGATGAGGCGTTTGCTAGGGAGTTTGAGTTCCTTGACAGTCAATCTCTGCTTGATTTTCACAATGCCCTGCAGGAGGAGCTGGAGTTTGACCGTTCCCAGATTGCTTCTTTCTTTATGGCAACAGAGAGCTGGGAAAAGGAGGAGGAGTTCACCCTGTTTGATATGGGCGCAGGCTCATCAACAATGGAGAACGCTGTACTTGAAGAGATCATCTTCCGCAAAAACCAGAAACTGCTCTATGTTTTTGACTTTTTCAATGACAGGGCACTCTATGTAGAATATGTAGGTGAGTTTAAGGAAGAAGATGACAAGGAGTATCCGGTATGCATCAACTCCAAGGGTCTGCCTCCCAAGCAGGTGACCTTCGGTGGGGTTTCCCGCAAGAAATATAACAACCTCGTTGTCACCGATGATGACGATGATGACGATGTGGTTGATGAGGAGGTTGTGGATGACGAGATCTTCTTCGAGGGTGAGGATGAGGATGATCTGTCTGAATTCGACAACATAGAAAACAGTGACGAGGAGGAGGAAGAGGAATAGTCGCTCCTTCACCCGGACCCCATGAAAAATACACTGATTGTCCTTCCCGGTCCCACCGGAGTGGGTAAAACGGCATTTGCCACCGGGCTGGCCGAAAGGCTGGGCTGTGAAATAATATCATGTGACTCAAGGCAGTTCTACCGCGAGATGAAGATCGGAACGGCTGCCCCTGGCAAAGAGGAACTTGCACGGGTGAGACACCACTTCGTGGGATTTCTGTCTGTCACCGATTACTACAGCATCAGCCTTTTCGAGAGGGATGTGCTGGCCCTTCTGCCATCATTGTTTTCGTCGAACCCGGTGGCAATCATGACGGGAGGGTCAATGCTATATATGGATGCAGTATGCAGGGGTATGGATGACATCCCTGACACTGATCCTGCCGTCAGGCAGAAGTATCTTGGAATGTATCATGATGAAGGCATTGAAGGTCTGCGCATTGCACTGAAAATGCTTGATCCTGCGTCCTACTCAAGGATCGACCTTCACAATCCCCGTCGCATACTCCGGGCCCTGGAGATAACCGAAAGCTCCGGCAGACCCTACTCTTCGTTTCTTACGGCACCGGTGAGACAGCGCGATTTCAGGATCATCAAAGCCGGACTGACCCGGGAGAGAGGCGAACTTTACCGCAGGATTGACATGAGGGTTGACCGGATGATGGAAGAAGGGCTTGAACAGGAAGCTGTTTCACTGAAACAGTACAGGGAACTGAATGCCCTAAACACCGTCGGTTACCGCGAAATGTTCAGCTGGTTTGACGGAGAGGTCTCACGTGACCAGGCGGTGATGCTCATCAAGAGGAACACAAGGCGCTATGCACGAAAACAGCTCACCTGGTGGAACAGGGATAACGACATAAACTGGTTTGATGTGTCGGAGCGTGAGATGATAGTCTCCTGGATTGAAAGCCGGCTGGAGGAGAACTGCTCCTGAAAAACTGCCTGTACACCATTATACCGGGGTAGCGCAGCCGGTCTCAGACCGGCTGCTTCAGTTTCCTGATAACTTCAGCAGGGTCTGATGAAGAAAACACGGTATTGCCTGCAACAAGCACATCCACACCGGCATGCACTAGCATGGGAGCATTATGCAGATCCACACCGCCGTCAACCTCAATCATTACGTCAAATCCACCCTCGTCAATCATGCTTCTGAGTTCCCCGATCTTGTTGAAGCTGCCGGGGATGAAGGTCTGCCCCCCGTAGCCAGGGTTGACGGTCATCAGCAGGACCATATCAATATATGGAAGAATGTCTTTGAGGAGTATCACCGGAGAGTGAGGATTCAGTGTCACCCCCGCCTTCATCCCGAGCCTGCGGATCTCAGTAACGGTCCGGTGAAGGTTCCGGCACGCCTCGAAGTGGACAGTCAGGTTTGAGGCACCAGCCTCCCTGAACCGTTCAAGATACCGGTCAGGGTCAACTATCATCAGGTGTACGTCAAGCGGCTTTGAAGAGAGGTCGCGGACCGCTTCCATTACCGGAAAACCAAAAGATATATTGGGAACAAACAGACCGTCCATTATGTCAAGGTGAAGCCAATCGGCTTCGCTGTCATTGATCATTTCAACCTCCGATGCAAGGTTGGCAAAGTCAGCGGCAAGAAGTGACGGTGCAACAAGGTGGCTCATAATTAAAAGAATATCGGTTTGGTGATCAGCCCAGGTATGACTTAAGTATCCGGCTGCGGGTGGTGAACTGAATGCGTTTGATGGCCTTTTCCTTGATCTGCCTGACCCGTTCACGGGTGAGTTTCAGTTCTTCGCCTATTTCTTCAAGGGTGAACGGGTGTTTCATCCCGATGCCGAAATAAAGCTTCAGCACCCTCGCCTCTCTGGGCGACAGAGTGCTCAGGGCTTTTTCTATTTCATAAGATAATGATTCATTGATAAGGTTACGGTCAGGACTGGGTGTTTCTTCATTCTGCATCACGTCATACATGTTGTTGTCCTCTTCCGAACTTATCGGGGCATCCATACTCAGTGTGCGTCCGTTGGTGCGAATGGCTTCCTTAACATCCTCCGGTGCTATCTCAAGCAGGTCAGCAATCTCCTGCGCCGAAGGCTCCCGTTCATATTCCTGTTCAAGTTTGGAGTACGCCTTGTTGATGCGGTTGATAGAGCCGATCTTGTTGACCGGCAGCCTTACAATCCTTGACTGCTCGGCAAGTGACTGCAGGATAGCCTGCCTGATCCACCAGACAGCGTATGAAATGAATTTGAAGCCCCTGGTCTCGTCAAAACGCTGGGCAGCCTTGATGAGGCCGAGGTTCCCTTCGTTAATGAGGTCAGGGAGTGTCATGCCCTGGTTCTGGTATTGTTTTGCAACGGACACAACAAACCGCAGGTTGGCTTTCACAAGCCTTGCCAGGGCATCATGGTCACCTGTGCGGATACGACGGGCCAGAGACACCTCCTCATCGGGTGAGATCAGCTCAACCTTCCCGATCTCCTGAAGGTACTTATCAAGAGAGGGCGTGTCACGGTTGGTAACCTGTTTGGTTATCTTTAACTGACGCATTAACAATTAATTAGCGGACTTACTGCCGTTTCCTTTACGCAGAAGCTCACAATTTTACTAAAATATTCTCAGATAAACAAGAGTTGTGCAACTTTTAATATAAATGTCCCGTATAAAGTAATTTTTTAAGTATTCACCACTCGTCGGGTAAAAAGGTGAAAGATCAGGAAGATTCGTGTGCCACTTTTTGTGCTGTCAATTTGTATATTAAGTAATTATTAATTATACTTGCACCGGAATAATGACGCAAGTCGTTTACTCAGTCGGAGGGACTCTTTCATATTCCCCGCTTCATCAAAAACAATCGAAATTAATTCTTCTACACATTATTACACTATGCATGATATTCTTGAACTGAGCGAGATGCTGGTTCCCGAATTGAGGGAGATTGCCAAGCAGCTCAAAATTAAGAGGGTAGAACTACTCAAAAAGCAGGATCTTATCTACAAGATCCTTGACCAGCAGGCTATTGACGCCGCTGAGACCCGCAAGACCGGCAGGGCCGAAAACCAGCCTTCTGACAGGAAACAGGAGCAATCCGGTCAGCCAAACAGGCAAGGAAAGCCTGACAGACCTGCGAAGAATCCTGATCAGCGTCGCCAGCAGGGTCAGCAGAACCAGGGGCAGCAGCAACAGCAGCCCAGGCAGCAAAACCTGGGACGGCCTCCGAAGCCGCAGCATGACCAGCAGCAGAGAAAGCCCCAGGGGCAGCAGCATGGTCAGCCACAGTCTCAGCCGCAGGGTCAGGGTCAGAAACAGGGTCAGCAGCATGGACAGCCACAACCTCAGTCGCAGGGCCAGGGTCAGAAGCAGAGTCAGCAGCAACAGGGTCAGCAGCAGCAGGGTCAGCAGCAACAGGGTCAGCAACATCCGCAGGGACAACAGCAGAGCAGGCAGCAGCAGTGGCAGCAGAACCGTGATAAGCGCCCCCGCACATTCAGAAATGACCAGCAGGGACCGTACAGGAATGACCAGAATCGCCAGCAGCAACAGCAGCAGCAGGCCCAGCAGGACGAAATGGCGCAGACACCATCCCCGCATCCACAACAGCAGTCACAGCAGCAGCCTCAACAGCAGCCTCAGCCGCAGCCTCAGCCGCAGCCTCAGCCGCAGACACAGCCGCAGCAACAGCCCCGTGAGCAGAACTTCCAGAAAGAACAGGTACTGCCATCTGCCGACAAACTTCTCTTTGCCCCCGAAACAGTCACCGACACTGAACAGGATCAACTGAAATTCCAGGAGCCTGATGGTGAAAGCCGGATCATTGAGGAGGCTGCCGCACCGGAAAGTGCAGTGGTCATCCCTCCGGTTCCGGCCGAGGCCAGTGTACCTCAGCCTGAGGTGCATGAGCCTGTCAGGGAGGAGAAGAAAGAAAGAGCTTACGATTTTGAAGGAATAGTATCCAATACCGGTGTCCTGGAAATCATGCCCGACGGTTACGGTTTCCTCCGCTCGCCCGATTACAACTATCTCAGTTCACCAGATGATATCTACGTCTCACAGTCGCAGATAAAGCTCTTCGGCCTGAAGACAGGTGATACCATCAGGGGCACCATCCGTCCGCCGCGTGAGGGTGAAAAATACTTCCCTCTCATCAAGGTCGAGGAGATCAACGGACGTACACCGGACTACATCCGTGACAGGGTACCGTTTGATTACCTGACTCCGCTGTTCCCAAACGAGAAATTTACGCTCTGCAAGCCGGGCGAAGGCAACCTGTCAGTCCGCATCGTTGATATGTTCTGCCCCATAGGTAAGGGACAGCGTGGTCTGATCGTGGCACAACCCAAGACCGGCAAGACCATCCTCCTGCAGGATATTGCCAATGCCATTGCCAAATTCCATCCGGAGGTCTATCTCATGATCCTGCTCATCGACGAGCGCCCGGAGGAGGTTACCGAGATGGCCCGCAACGTGAATGCTGAGGTTATTGCTTCTACATTTGATGAGCCGGCTGAGAGGCATGTGCGTATAGCCACCATCGTTCAGGAAAAGGCCAAGAGGCTGGTGGAGTGCGGTCATGACGTAGTCATCCTGCTTGATTCCATTACGCGTCTGGCCAGGGCATTCAACACCATTGCCCCTGCATCAGGGAAAGTGCTCTCCGGCGGTGTTGACTCGAACGCCCTTCACAAACCAAAACGCTTCTTCGGCGCAGCCCGTAACATTGAAAACGGAGGCTCACTGACCATCATCGCCACAGCACTCACTGATACCGGATCAAAAATGGATGATGTCATCTTTGAAGAGTTCAAGGGGACCGGCAACATGGAGCTCCAGCTTGACCGCAAGCTCTCGAACAGGAGGATCTTTCCGTCAATTGATATTCCGGCTTCAAGCACAAGGCGTGAAGACCTGCTTCTTGACAAGAACATGCTCAACAAGATATGGATACTTCGAAACTATCTGACTGACATGAACTCAGTGGAAGCCATGGAATTCCTGCGTGACCGCATTACACAGACCCGCTCAAATGAAGAGTTCCTCATTTCAATGAACAGCGAGTAAGATTCTCATAAAAAATGAGTACATTTGAAATTTATTTTTTCAAAGGTTATTTGATCAATAATTATTTATAATCAGAAATGGCAACAAAAAAATTTATCACTTGTGACGGCAACCAGGCAGCATCGCACATCGCATATATGTTCAGCGAGGTGGCCTGTATCTATCCCATTACTCCTTCCTCCACCATGGCAGAATATGTTGATGAGTGGGCAGCACACGGATTGAAGAACATGTTCGGTGAAGAGGTAAAGGTTGTTGAGATGCAGAGCGAAGCCGGTGCCGCAGGAGCAGTACACGGTTCGCTTCAGTCAGGTGCACTGACGACGACCTACACCGCATCACAGGGGCTTCTTCTTATGATCCCCAACATGTATAAAATGGCAGGTGAACTCCTGCCGGCTGTATTTCATGTCACCGCACGTACAATTGCTGCGCACGCACTTTCAATCTTCGGCGACCACGGTGACATCTATGCCACGCGCCAGACAGGTTTCGCAATGCTTGCCACCGGCAGCGTACAGGAGATAATGGACCTTGCAGGTGTGGCACACCTTTCAGCAATCAAGTCAAGGGTTCCCTTCCTCCACTTCTTTGACGGCTTCCGCTCATCTCACGAGATACAGAAGATCGAACAGATAAACATTGAGGATATGAAGAAGCTCGTTGACATGGATGCACTCGCAGCATTCCGTCAGAGGGCTCTCAATCCCGGAAAACCGGTTCTAAGGGGAACAGCTCAGAACCCTGACATCTTCTTCCAGGCCAAGGAGGCATCAAACCGCTTCTATACCAACCTTGACGATACTGTCAATGAGTATATGGAGAAGATTTCCGGAATCACCGGCCGTACATACAAGCCGTTTACCTATTACGGTGCTCCGGATGCAGAAAACATTATCATTGCAATGGGTTCCGTCACGGAAACCATCAAGGAAGTCATTGACTACCTGGCAGAAACAAAAGGCGAGAAACTCGGACTCATCAGTGTCCACCTATACAGGCCGTTCTCAGCCAAATATCTCTTCAATGTCCTGCCGAAAAGTGTCAAACGGATTACCGTTCTTGACCGCACGAAGGAACCGGGAGCCAATGGTGATCCCCTTTACCTTGACGTCAGGGATGTTTTCTACGGCCAGAAAATGCAGCCGGAAATCCTCGGTGGCCGTTATGGTCTCAGCTCCAAGGATACCACCCCGGCACAGATGATCTCCGTCTTCGAGAACATGAAGAAGGACAAGCCGATGAACCAGTTCACCGTCGGTATTGTTGACGACGTGACCTTCAGATCACTTCCTCAGATTCCCGAGGTCAACGTAAGCCACAAGGGCACCTATTCCGCCAAGTTCTACGGCATTGGCTCTGACGGCACAGTGGGAGCTAACAAGAACTCAATCAAGATTATTGGTGAGACCACTGACAAGTATTGCCAGGCTTACTTCGCCTATGACTCAAAGAAGTCGGGCGGAGTGACGACATCACATCTCCGTTTCGGTGACCATCCTATCCGTTCGCCCTATCTTGTCAACACCCCTGACTTCGTGGCCTGCCACGTTCCGGCATACCTTGAGAAATATGACATGCTCAGGGGCCTCAAGAAGGGTGGCACGTTCCTCCTGAACTCCATCTGGGATGCGGAAGAGACAAAGAGCAAGCTGCCTGATCATATGAAGAAGTATCTCGCAGAAAACAAGATCAAATTCTACATCATCAATGCAACCAAAATTGCTGAAGAACTGGGGCTCGGAACCAGGACAAACACCATAATGCAGAGCGCCTTCTTCAAGGTATCGGAAGTTATTCCCTACAAGCTTGCCGTTGACGAGATGAAACATGCCGTCATCAAGGCATATGGCAAGAAGGGTGAAAACGTTGTAAAGATGAACAACAACGCCATCGATCACGGAGGTGAAGTAACCGAGGTAGCAATTCCTGCAGAATGGGCCGGAATAAAGGTAACCGAAGTGAAGGAAGAAAGCAGCAAGCCTGCCTTCATACGTGAGGTTGTGGATGTCATCAACGGTCAGAGGGGTGATGATCTCCCGGTCAGTGCATTCGTCGGACGCGAGGATGGCACTTTCCCCTCAGGAACAGCTGCATATGAAAAGCGCGGTATTGCCGTCAACGTGCCCGAGTGGCAGGTGGACAAGTGTATCCAGTGCAACCAGTGCTCATATGTCTGTCCGCACGCTGCCATACGTCCCTTCCTCCTCACTGACGAGGAACTGGCTGCAGCGCCTGAGGGCACAGTTGCAAAACAGGGTATAGGCAACACCAAAAGCCATAAGTTTAAAATCCAGGTTAGTGTCTTTGACTGCACCGGTTGCGGCAACTGTGCCGATGTATGCCCTTCGAAGGAGAAAGCCCTTATCATGAAGCCTCTTGAGACACAGCTTGCCGAAGCTGACAGGTGGATCTACATGCATGAGAAGGTTGGTTACAGGGATACCGTTGTTGACAAGTACACCAACGTCAAGAATTCACAGTTTGCTCAGCCGCTCTTCGAGTTCTCGGGAGCATGTGCCGGCTGCGGCGAGACACCTTATATCAAGGCTATCACCCAGCTCTACGGCGACCGTATGGTCATCGCGAACGCCACAGGTTGTTCATCCATCTATGGTGGTTCGGCTCCTTCAATGCCTTACACCGTGAACAAGAACGGTCACGGTCCGGCATGGGCCAACTCACTGTTCGAAGACAACGCCGAGTATGGTTTCGGGATTATGCTTGGCGCCACACGCATCAGGCAGCGTCTTGAGCGCCTGATGAAGGAGAGCCTCGGCAACGGACTCGAACCCGAGACTGTGGCAGCATTCAATGAATGGATTGCAGAGAAGGAGAACGCGAAGGTCAGCAGGGCTGTTTCAGAGAAGGTGATAGCAGCATGTGAAAAGGACAAGGCTCCTGTTTGCAAGAAGATCCTCGAACTGAAGAGCTACCTGATCAAGAAATCATTCTGGGTATTCGGCGGTGACGGATGGGCTTATGACATCGGTTATGGCGGCCTCGACCACGTACTTGCCTCAGGCGAAAACATAAATGTTCTTGTGCTTGACACTGAAGTTTATTCCAACACCGGGGGCCAGGCATCAAAGTCGACACCCGCAGGTGCTGTTGCCAAGTTCGCAGCCTCAGGCAAGAAGATACGCAAGAAGGACCTCGGGCAGATGGCAATGACCTATGGCTATGTCTACGTAGCGCAGGTTGCCATGGGCTCAAGTCAGAACCAGTACTTCAAGGCCATTCGAGAAGCTGAGGAGTATCCCGGACCGTCACTCATCATCGCCTACTCACCCTGTATCAACCACGGCCTCCGCAATGGCATGGGCAAGACACAGCAGCAGGCTGAGGATGCAGTTGCAGCAGGATACTGGCACCTTTACAGGTTCGACCCGCGCCTTGAGGCAGAGGGCAAGAACCCGTTCCAGCTCGATTCGAAAGAACCTGACTGGAGTAAATTCCAGGGTTTCCTCAGGTCAGAGGTGCGTTACACCTCGCTTCTGAAGGACTTCCCCGGCGAGGCCGACGTGCTGTTCAAAAAGGCAGAGGAGAACGCAAAATGGAGATACAACAACTACAAGCGTCTTTCCCTGATGGAATACGGAACCGTACCCGCAGGTACTGAAACCAAAACAGAATAAAGCTGTTATATGACCAAAGGAGAGCCGGCGCTGACCGGCTCTCTTCTTTTTATGGAGGAAAACCGGTACCTTTGCGCCCGGCAGAAAAATATCCGTACAGACTTAGAGGCACCAGGAAACAATGGGAAGAGCACTTGCAATAGACTATGGAAGAAAGAGATGCGGAGTGGCGGTCACCGACCCCATGAGGATCATCGCTTCTCCCCTTCTGACTGTGCCGTCAGGAGAGCTTGAGGCGTTCCTCCGTGACTACATTCCGCGGGAGAAGGTAACGGATGTCGTGATCGGTTACCCGGTCACCTTGAACAATCTGCCCAGTGAAAGCGTAAAATACATTGATCCGTTCATTGCAAGATTCAGGAAAATATTTCCGGAGATACCGCTGCATCTTGCTGATGAACGGTTCACCTCACAGATGGCAATGCAGGCAATGATAGACGGCGGAGTTACAAGGAGCGGAAGACGCGACAAGGCAATGGCTGACCGCATCAGCGCATCAATAATACTCCAGTCATGGTTGAAAAGCCAGGAAAACAAAAACAGGAACTGAAGAAAAAATGACTTACCCGATTTATGTATACGGACACCCGGTCCTGAGAAAGGTGGCACAGGAAATAGACAGAGATTATCCTGACCTTGACAGGTTAATTGAAGATATGTTCGAAACCATGTACAAGTCTGACGGTCTTGGCCTTGCAGCCCCCCAGGTCGGTAAATCAATCAGACTTTTCGTCATTGACGGTGAACCTCTTGCCGAGGATCACCCCGAGATGAAGGAGTTTAAGCAGGCTTTCATTAACCCTCAGGTGATTGAACGCAAAGGCGCCATGGTGCCGATGAATGAGGGGTGTCTCAGCCTTCCGGGTCTTCATGAGGAGGTTGACCGGGAGTCAGAGATACACATACAATATTATGACCAGCAGTGGAATTTTCATGACGAGGTCTACACCGGATACAAGGCCAGGGTTGTACTGCATGAGTATGATCATCTTGACGGGATCCTCTTTCCCGACAAGCTCAGTCCGCTTCGTCGCCGCCTGCTGAGGGGCAAACTGAATGACATCAGCAAGGGAAAATTTGAAGCTGCTTACCGCACTGTGCTCCCAAACAGCAGGTAAAATACCTGCATTTGATCCGTATTCACATATTTCTTAACTTACATGGGTCTTAATGCTGCTGACCCGTGCATTTCAGGGATATACCGTTCCTGAGGCTTACCGTGCCCCTGTGTGCCGGAGTGATAATGGCAGAATACCTGCATGGCATTACTCTGGTCGCAGTGATTGCATCTGTCATCGCGCTCATCCTGATGACGATCCGCCTGCTGCATACCGGGTACAGTTCTGACATACTCTTCGGGGTATGCCTGATACTTTTTATGATTGCTGCCGGATACATGCTCCGTACCTGGGAATACAGCAGGCTGAGCGATCTTGGCAGTGACCGTCAGGAGGTGACAATCCGTTTGTCGGGCTATCCTGATCCGGGAAACAGTGGCTGGTCACTGAGAGCACGGATTGTCAACGTAAGATCAGGTGATACCGTCACTACACCCGTGGGCTCAATTCTTTTATGGTTCCTGGGTGACACCGTTCCATCCACCTGGAAACCCGGTGACATGGCAACAGTTCGTCTCAGGCCGGTACAGGTGAAGAACAACGGCAATCCCTGCGAGTTCAACTACCGCCGTTACCTTGAAGGACAAGGTATCAGGTACATGGCTTTCTTCAGGGCAGGAGACATCATGACGTTTTATCCGGGTACCAGCCGGACCATCCGGGAAAGATCGGTCATCGCCGCACATGGCATGATAGATGTTTTCAGCCGTTCCGGTCTTCAGGGAGAGGCTCTCGGCCTGATCACGGCTCTCACAATAGGTGACAAGGAACTGCTTGACAAGGAACGTCTTACCACGTTTTCAAGGTCAGGGGCCATGCATATCATGGCAGTATCGGGCCTCCATGTGGGTATGATAAGCATGGCGCTCTCCTGGCTCCTCTTCTTCCTGCAAGGGAGGTTTAAGAGTCTCAGGGCACTGATAATCGTCCCGGCACTTTGGGGTTTTGCCTTCATCACGGGCCTTACTCCATCAGTACTCAGGGCTACCATCATGTTCACCTTTCTGCAGGCAGGAACCATGCTCAACCGGCCGGCCGCAGGAATGAACAACCTGCTGGCTTCCGCATTCATTATCACTGCCATCCACCCTTCGGTCATTTTCGAGGCAGGATTTCAGCTCTCCTACCTCGCCGTAGCTTTCATCATTGCTTTCTACGCTCCTCTTTACAGGCTGCTGAAATTCAGGAACCGGATTGCCGACTACCTGTGGCAGATGACCGCGGTGTCACTTGTAGCCCAGGCAGGAACACTGGCGCTCTCCGTAAGTCTCTTCAATATTTTTCCCTTGCTCTTTCTTATTACCAACATAGTGGTCATTCCGGTCTCATTCGTGGTTCTGATTCTGGCATTGCTCCTGCTTGCATCCTCTCCTGTTCCAGTGCTGGCATCATTTTTCGCGTTGCTTCTTGACCGTCTGGCAGGCTTCACACTTGGCTTCACCGGAATAATCAGCTCGGCTGACCACGGTGTGATAACGGGTATTGGCATGTCTGCTGCCGAGACGTTCCTGATGACTATTGCCTTAGCCCTTCTCCTTGCTGCACTCCTCCGCATCGCCCGGGTGACTCTCAGACCTTTCCTGGTGGCCGTTACCCTGCTGCTGGCATTCAACGTCATGAAAACAGCACAGGAGAATCATCGCGAAAGGATGATCTCCTACAATATCAGGGGAGAGCCGTTCATGGTACGGCAACACGGCAGGCTGTTGCTGGTACCCTCATCTGCCGGCGTAATTCCGTCAGAGGTGCAAAAGCATGCCTGTACCCGGGGACTAAAGATCAGGATTATTGAACCGGGCTAACATTTCTTTTGTTTAACTTTGCACAGTTTTATCCTGGCGGACATGAGAATAGTTATTGCAGGTGCAGGTGAGGTGGGAACACACCTTGCCAAGATGCTCTCGCAGAGCGAACACGAGATCATCCTTATTGATTCGGAAGTGGAGCGTCTCAGACCTGTTGACGCAGCAATTGACGTGCTGACCTATGAAGGATCAGCCACTTCTATAAATATACTCAAGGAAGCAGTAAAGAAGAATACAGATCTTTTTATTGCAGTTGCACATTACGAGGACACCAACATCACCTCCGCCATCCTTGCCAAGAAGCTTGGCGCACGGAAGGTGATAGCCCGCATTGACAACATGGAATACCTGGAGCGGACCAACAAGGAATTCTTCCGTGAAATGGGAATAGACCACCTGATCTACCCCGAGCTCATAGCCGCCAAGGAGGTCATAAGTCTGCTTAAGGAAACCGGTACCACCGAGTTCATGGATTTTGCCGGTGGCCTTCTTTCCCTCTTTGTCCAGAAGCTGGAGAAGAATGCTCCTGTGCTTAACCGCACCCTTGAGGAGGTAGCCAACTCGCTGGGTTCAATCAAGTACCGCGCCGTTGCAATCAAGAGGCATGAGAAGACTATCATACCCAGGGGCCAGGAGGAGTTCAGGGAGGGCGACCTGGCATTCGTGATCTCGACCCGTGACGGCATCTCTGACGTGATGAAGTTCTCCGGGAAGAAGAACGTTCAGGCAAAGAGCATCATGATCCTCGGCGGCAGCCGGATCGGCAGGCATATTGCACTCAAGCTTCAGCATGACTGCCAGATAAAGCTGATTGATATCAATATGGAGAAATGCCGTGACCTAGCTGAGACACTCGAGGAGACCCTGGTTATCAATGGTGATGGCAGGAACGGTGACCTTCTGGCCGAAGAGGGCCTTCAGCACATGGACGCCTTCGTGGCCGTGACGGGAAATTCTGAGACAAATATCCTTTCCTGCCTGCTGGCAAAAAAGATTGGCGTAATGAAAACTATCGCCGAGGTAGAAAATATGGAGTACATCAACCTGGCCGAAAACTCAGGCATTGACACAATCATCAACAAGAAGATTGCCACTGCCAGCCGGATCTTCAGGCACACAATGAACCCCAACGTCACCCAGGTAAAGATGATGACAGGTACGGAAGCCGAAGTGATTGAATACAATGTGCCTGAGAATGCGCGGATCACCTCCGGGCCTCTAAAGCTGATCGACTTCCCGAAAGATGCCATTGTTGGCGGAGGAATACGCAGCTACAAACCCTATATCGCAACAGGTGATACCCTGATTGAGGCAAATGATAAAGTGGTGGTGTTTGCTCTGCCCGCGGCATTTGACAAGCTTAATAAATTCTTTACCGGAGACAGGCACTAAGAGAGGCCTGTCAATACTCGAGCACTCCCATCCCCTGCCTCAGAATGACAGGTTCCGGACCTGTGCAGTCGACCACTGTTGAAGGCTCATTGCTGCCGAAACCACCGTCAACAACCAGGTCGGCAAAGTCATCATATTTTTCGTGAATCAGCTCAGGATCAGTGATATACTCGATTATCTCATCATCCTCATGTATTGAGGTGGTCATCAGTGGCCTCCCAAGGTCACGCACTATTGCCATGGTAATGCTGTTGTCAGGTATGCGGATGCCCAGAGTCTTCTTTTTGTGCTTGAACATGGCAGGAATCTGGTTGTTTGCCGGTACGATGAAGGTAAAGGGGCCCGGCAGGTTACGCTTGAGCAGCCTGAAGAGGTTGTTGTCATGGATGACGGTGTATTCAGACAGCTGGCTCATCGACTCAAAGATCATTGACATGTCGGGATTGCCCGGGTTAAGTCCCTTGAACCTCGCTATCCTGTCAATTGTCTTTGATGCCCTGATGTCACACCCCATTGCATAGATCGTGTCCGTAGGGTAAATGACTACTCCGCCCTGTTCCAGGACGAATGTCACCCTTCGCACATAAGCGGGGTTCGGATTTTCCGGGTATATCTTGATCAGCATCCCTTCATTTAAGTGACGGCAAATATATAAACTTCTTATGACAGGGGTTAAAAAAAAGAAGGGTAAGCTACTCACATCGCACCGCTACAACCTTCTACCCTTGCTGCCTTCCGACCCTGGGGGAGTTCAAAGGGAGCTGGTCGTATGAGACTTACCCCGCACAAAAATAGTA
>Ga0209604_1001943_pt1 | contig 15674 bp, 7 predicted proteins | sample AD_UKC097_MetaG_FD_184405 | JGI IMG/M metagenome (GOLD analysis project Ga0209604, IMG submission 184405) | Active sludge microbial communities of municipal wastewater-treating anaerobic digesters from USA - AD_UKC097_MetaG (SPAdes) (version 2) | ecosystem: Engineered > Bioreactor > Anaerobic >... | reverse complement strand
CATGCTTTTAGGGGAATGCTTGATTGATATCCCGTTTACAGGGAATCAAAAGACTGGCTGGCAAAAATAATTTGATGAACCCTTGAATAATCAAAAGGATAGGTGTATGAAAACATGCAGCAACTGCGGACAACCCATCCAGGAAAACGACATGAAGAATGCGGCGGAGATTTTAGGCGAACTCCAGGAAACGTCAACCGACGAGTTTGACGAACAGAATCTCTGCCAGGCCTGTAAAGAAGAACTGGGCATGCTCAGCCTGATGGGGTTTGGCGCATAAAGTAAAAAGTTTTTGTAGACATGAGTAATTTACAATATTGTCATGCTGAATTTGTCGAACAATGCTCTTTCGATTGGTACAGGGTGAAGTTATTCATTGAAACATCAGGAGAATCTAGAATGGTATAAGCCGCTCAATTGTAATCACTCAAACGAACGCTCAGAGAAGGCGATGTTGATATCTATGAACAAACTGCCTAAGGAAATTCTTAATTACTTTGCAACGTATACCGAGACCAGATTTAATTTTAGACGTCTTATTAATTATAAATGGACTAATAATGAATTAACGCTAGACCTTTCATTTTTCCCGGCGTTTCAGTCACTTTTACTCAGAAAAATTAAAGCAGGCGATTTGTCGTCCGCGACAATAAAACAAAATGAATATACCATTTTAATCAGCAAGGAAGCATTGCTGGCTGAAGTTGAATTGCTGCTGCAAAACAACTTTGATAAATCCTATCTGGATAAATGTCTTAGCGATGAATATGCCCAAATTACTCAAAACAAAGCTTTTATTGCCGGGCAGAATGGAGAAATAATTCCAGCGGAAGATTACGAGGCGGGGAGAAATTTACTTGCTCAGCAGAAAGCACTGGCAATTGCGGAAGGTTTAAGGACGTATAATCTTGCATTGCGTCGCGCTTTTGAAAGGGCGTTAAATAATCTTCAGGATAAAATTGTTCAGCAAAAGAAACAAGAATTGAATATTGAACATACGCCTTCATCCATATTCGGTGCGGCCAATTATGTTACGCAAAAATTTGAAAAGATCAAAGTAATTGGAAACAATTTTACTGACAGTGAAAATTATATAAAAGCGGTGTCGGATTTCTTTGCTGCTTCGATTGATGATATTGTCATCTATGATCTTTATTACAATCTTCAAAAGTATGCTGATTTTACCAAGCTGGGAACACTTTATTTATTCTTTCACATGCTGGAAAGTAACGGCGAGGCCTATCCGCTATATTTTGTTGAAGTTGAATACAGAGCGACTACAACAGAAATAACCCTGAGTTTCCCTCGCAATTTGATCCTCTTGAACACACCGGCAATTAATTATTTTAAATTTGAAAGCGTACTGACCGTCCCGCGGGCATCGTCCCTTGCTGCTCTAAATGCACATCTGGGTGCAATGGAAATGTTTATGCAGACACAGTATGGTTTTCAAACGCCTTTCATGACGGAACCGTCTTTTGCACACATAACGCACGCGGAAGATAAATACCCCGCAATTAAAAGCCGGATTGGGCTGCAAACCATCACCAATGAAGATAAGAAGCTGCTGGACTATTCCGAACTCATGACCAAAATGGAAATGAATCAGGTAAGCAAATTCTCCGATTTCATTGACCAGTATGTCAAAGGGACTGTTTCCAATTACCAGGAAGAAGTTGATGGTGAATATCTGCGAAAGTATTCCATGAAGAGTCCCCAAAGATATATTTCCAATAATCCATTGCCCTTGAACAATTCGCAGAAACGTATTCTTCTCGCGCTGGCCAATGAGAAAAACAACATCATTGTCGTTGATGGGCCGCCAGGCACAGGCAAATCCCACACTATAGCCGCGCTCACCTATTGGGCCAACGAAAATAAAAAATCAGTGGTCATTACATCTCACAAGCAGGAAGCGCTGGATGTGATTGACCGCATGTTGACGGATAAATATAAGTCTCTGCATCCACAGGCAAAGCCGTCCATTGTCCGCATGGATAAAGAAACCGGTTCGGCAAACAATTTACCCAATACATTGTCAAATTCAGTTGTCGGGGCGGCGAACGAAAGGGCGCTGGAATATAACAAAAACGCTGTCGAACGAGATGAGAAAACGCAAAGCGCTAACCTTATCCATAAAATTGAAAACCATATAGAGCAGGCCGGTTTGTATGAGGATCTAATCAAAAAGACCATTCAGTTTGATTTTCTCGACCGCGCATTGGCCACAGATGCTGAACTTGGTGTTCTTCTGACAGAAACAAAAAAGCCGGAGAACAAAACGGATTTTGTCCAGATTAATAATTTTATTGCATCCGGCGCACTGCAAAAGCTGAATGAGACGAGTCTTGCCGAATACGCTTTCCTTTTGGAGAATAAAGCAAAGATACCGGATTTTCTGGAAGCCTGCGAAAAGCTCAACCGGTTGCCAGAAGCCGATCAGAAACTGGAAACGACGCTTGATAAAATACCGGCAAAATTTCTGACACTGCTGACTGAATTGAAAGCTCACTTTAAAGATGATGTTAAATTATCGGCAATTACAACAAAACATACAAATACCGGCTGGTTGAAAAAAATGCTGGGCAAAGCGCCCAAGGAGGAAGACCTCAAAAAGCTGCTGACAGAAATTGCCAGCCTCCAGTTTGCCAATGTTGTGCAGGAAATAGCGCGCATCCTGAACATGAACAAAGATAATATTACCATCCATGATCTTGAGGATGGTGTTGCAAGAATACGTTTCGCTATATCCATGCGCAAATATCAGGCGCTCATTGCTGCCTATCGTGCACTGCCTGGCACCCAAGATATTAGCATTCTTGAAATCTATGAAATATTTAGAAAGTATTCGGAAAATCAGGAACTGATCACGAATGACGTATTAGCGGCGTTACAATCTTTATTTAAGAACTATGGTATCCTGTTACGGCAGATCGGTATTACAGAAAATCGTTTGGCGGACCTTGCAAAGGTTGCTGGAAGCGACGAGAAAATCAAAAACGTCTGGCAGTGGATGCAACTGCATTATGATCTGTCGGAGAATAGCTCTTCATCAAATCTTAATTTAACCGACATAAAAAACTATTACCGGCTGAAGCAAAAGGAAGTGGAGAATCTTAACGACCAGCGTTTGAAGAATTTTAATAACCATCTCGGAGAAATGGCCAGGATCAAAGTCTCCTATGAAGGCGGCAAGCGCTTTAGCCTGGAAGAGGCCAAAGTTCTGCTGGATGGCGTTTCCTGCATCATTGCCGAGCCCGGGACGATCTCTCGTCATTTTCCAATGGAAGAAGGCCTGATTGACGTACTGATTATCGATGAAGCGTCCCAGGTTTCCATTGCTGATTCCATTTCACTGATTTTGCGCGCCAAACAGGTCGTCATCTTTGGTGATGAATACCAATACGGCGCCGTGAGCGCCACCAATGTTAATGTGCGATACTCAGCCAGTTATTTCAGCAAGATCGTCAGCGCGTTTGCCGACGATTACAATACCTCTGTGACGGCAGACGCGGAAAAAGAACTGGTTGATGAAGTTTCGCGCGAAATATCAGCCGATGATCAGGTGATTGATACATTGTTAAAACCGGAAGAAGGCACCGTTTTGTGGCTCAAAACATTCAATATCCGGACATCCACACTGACTTTTGCCAAAGCCATCGCCAACTATACAACGTCGCTTAAAGAACATTTCCGCAGTTTCCCGGAAATAATCAGCTATTCCAATGATCATTTTTATAAGGAAGCGCAGATGGAGCTGATTGTTAACCGAATCCGCACCAAGCCGATTGGTGAAGTCTTGCAATTCATGAACGTGCAGACGCAGGGGAAAGCCGGCCCGAATACCAACCTGGATGAAATCGAAGCGATTGCCTTAGATATTAAAAAACGTCTGGACAATGGTTTTAAGGGCACCATCGGCATCATCACGTCTTTTAAAGAGCAGGAGGCGCGCCTTGCCCAATCCCTAAACGAAAGATTCAACATGGCGGCGCTCCGGCGCGACCACAAACTGGCTATCTGGTTTGTCGGTGATGTTCAGGGTGAGGAGCGCGACATTGTTTATTATTCTTTTGTTGAGGATAAGAAACTGCAAAACGCCAATCTGGCCACGATCTATCCTGTTATTGGTGGCACGGCGGATAGTATCCGCAGCCTCAAGATGCAACGACTCAATGTGGGGTTCAGCCGCGCCAAAGACACCATGATTTTTGTCCACAGCCAGCCCGTTGAACAGTTCAGCAATACGCGCCTGGGTGATGCGCTCAAACACTACGCCGCAACGCTGGAACTTAATCAAAAAAATGATTTCTTTATTGAAGATGAAACGGTTTTTGAATCGGAAATGGAGAAGAAATTATATCGCCTGCTTCTGGAAACACCCTTTGTAAAAGCAAATCGTGAGCATATCAGGATCATTCCGCAGTTCAATATCGGCAAATACATTGCCGCCGAATATAATGTTGATATTCCGAAATACCGGACAGATTTTTTGCTGACGTTCGCGAAAGGCGGAAAAGAGGAAATGCTGATTCTGGAATACGACGGCCTGGAATATCATTTTAAAAATCCACGGGACGTGGACAACCTGAATTTTTCCCAAAGCTATCTCGACTATGACATGGCCAGACAGATGGAACTGGAAAGCTATGGCTACCGGTTTTTGCGTATCAATAAATTTAATTTGCGTCCTGAAGTAAAGGGGAAAACAGAGGCCGATGTATTGAACGATTTATTAGAAAGGAAATTCCAAAACTATGCCCAAAATTAATCTTTCACCAGAAGACAAAGCTGGTCTTATCGAGGCTATCAATAAGGGTGTGGAGCCCAAGCCCGATTTGCTGCCCAAGCTGTTTCCCGGCACAGCCGAAAAGTTTGATGTGCAGGCGCTGGACCGGGCGAAGATTCCGACGCTCGAATACGCGGGCAAGCGCTCGAAAGCGGCGATTCTTGCTGAAGCAAGCGCGGGCATCGGTGCGGCGCCGCTGCAAACCGTAAGATGCTTCGGCGAGACAAAAAACGGAGAGTGGAAAAACCTGATTGTGCAGGGCGACAATCTGCAATTTTTGAAAACCTGCTACCGTAATGTTGACCCATTGATTAAAGACAAACTCAAAGGGAAAGTGAAACTTATTTATATTGATCCGCCGTTTGCGACGAAAAGTGAGTTTGGCGGAAAAGAGGGTGAAAGAAGCTATGCGGATAAAGTTGATACTGCGGAGTTTATCGAAGCATTGCGTGAACGGTTGATTTATTTACGCGAATTGTTGGACGATGATGGTTGTGTTTATGTGCATCTTGACCAGAAAATGAGCCATTACGTTAAAATCGTAATGGATGAGATTTTCTCAAGTAATAATTTTTTAAATGAAATAATATGGATGAGAAGTGCCAATACATCCAGTATCGGTAAAATTTGGAAAAGAGCTCATGACACGATTTTAAATTATGCCTGCACTGAAAGTTACATCTTTAATATACAAAGGAAGACACTTTCAGAAGCGTCTTTAAAACTATATACACTCGAAGACGATAGAGGAAAATATCGACTTGTTCCTTTGTTGGTAAGTGGAACAAGAAATGGAGAAACTGGTAAGCCTTGGCGTGGCATTGACCCTAATAAACGAGGAAGAAATGGCATGCATTGGGTAACCAAACCAACCAATTTGGAAACCTACGATGGCAATGGACTGATTGTTTGGCCGAACAAGGAAGATGGTGCCCCAAATCTTAAGTATTATCTTGATGACAATGCTGGTGTCGCTGTAACAGATCTTTGGGATGATATTTCCCCAGTAGGTTCAGGAAGCCTTGAATTTGAAAACTATCCTACCCAAAAACCAGAAGCTTTACTCGAAAGAATTATATTAGCATCGTCAAACCCCGGCGACCTTGTCATGGATATCTTCGGTGGTTCCGGCACGACGGCAGCCGTAGCCGAAAAGCTCGGCCGACGCTGGATTACCTGCGATTTCGGCAAGCATGCCATTTATACGATGCAAAGGCGTCTTTTGCGCATCGGCGAATCCAAGGCGCTGGTTGATGAACAGGATAAAAATGCGAAGGTGGTTGTCAAAAAAAGCGATGTTTATAAAAAGGGGCCGAAAAAGTTTGCTGTTGTCTCTGCCGGCGCTTATGATTTTTCGCATGTCATGAATTTGCGCAAGCACAAGGACGCTTATGTTGATTTTGTGCTGGCCCTGTTCGGCCAGGTTCGTGATGATGAAAAAGCAAATAAATACAAGCTGGCCAACATTTACGCCCTTTGGGATAACCATCCGGTGGAAGTCTATCCGGTCTGGGACGACGAGTTCCTCCGGAACGTCAAGATTGACGAAGCCTATCTGCGCGGCATCATCACACAGGCAGGCGGTCGTCTGCGCGGAGAATATTATATCATCGCGCCGGAGAGCTGTACCAATGTCGGCGACACAACACTCAAAAATCAGGAAGGCAAAAGCGTTCATTTTCTCATCAAGCCGTTTCCATACAAGGTACTGGAAGAGGTCTCGCGCAATTTTGTGCTTTGCGATCAGCCAAGTTCTCAGGCCAATGTCAATAATCTGATTACGTCTACTGCATTTTACTTCAACGATGACGTTAAAATAGCGGTCAAACGCTGCGGTAAAGGCTTCAAAATCACAAAATTTCAAACCAATATTTTGGATAAGAACGGCAACAAATTTCCCGGCCTTTCAGGGCTGGCGATGCTGCTGGTTGATCTGGACTATGATCCCGGCAAGCCCTTCGATATGGACAAAACCATTTTCGCAGCGGACATTCCGGAAGATGGCAAGATTGTATTTGACGGTTTGACCAAGAGCGTCGGCCTGATTGCCATTGACAAACACGGTAATGAATCCAAACCCTATAATCTGGAATAACTATGCCTCCACGAAGAACGACAAGAAGAATTCAGACGGTAGAAAAGCTCAATCTCTCCGAGCATACGCTCGATATTAATCTGCGTAAGTGCAGTTATGACAAGTTCCGTTTTTCTGACATTGAAGAATATGTCCGGGCGGTAACCGGCGGACGTGAATATCAATATGATGCCATCAAGGCCACCATGATTTATCTCTGGGGCGGCGGATATAAAAATGCGGCCGCTCTGGCTAAGGAAAACTTTAAGCGCAAGGAACACATCCGCGAGCGATTCGGTTCTGAAGAAATGCTTTTGGCACACTTGCCGCTGGCCGACCGCCTCTCCGGTGTTGTCCACATGGCTACCGGCACGGGAAAATCCTATGTGATTTTTGCAGTTGCCTATCTTTCTGTCATCATGGGGCTGACCAAACGGGTGTTGGTATTGGGGCCGTCATCCACCATCATTGAAGAAGGTCTGCGCGATAAATTCCAGGAATTCATGCAGAAAAAGGAATGGCACGATCACCTGCCTAAAGAATATCAGAATAAGGCCATTGATCTTTTGACCAATAACGACGCCATTGAAGATAACAGCATCACGATTGAAAACATTAATGCCATTTATAACGATGGCGGCATCCGGGACACACTTTTTAAAAACACCAAGGAAGTGCTGGTGCTGGGCGATGAAATCCATCATGCCTATTCTCATCTGAATTTTAATGTCGCGCAGCACGTGCTGGAAATGGATCAGGAAGTGGAAGAGGCAAGAGGCCGCGAGTCCGAAGAAAGAACCGAGCGGCTCTGGATGCAGTTTCTCAGAAAAAACAAGGAAATTACCCGCCATATCGGCTTTACGGGAACGCCTTATAATAAAGACGATTACTTTGCCGATGTCATTTTTGATTACAATATCCGCACGGCAATTAATGAAAAATATATCAAGGATATCAACCCGATTATCAATGTGGAGACGGACAACGGGCCGATGCAATGGACGACGGAAAAACGTTTTGCCGTTGTCCTGCAAAAGCATATTGAAAATACGGATAGATACGCTTACCCAAGAGACGGCAGGCGACAGGTCAAACCCATTACGGTTTTTTATTGTCCGACACAGGCCAACGCCAGGACGCGCTCCGAGGAATTTATCCGGTTTCTGGCAAAATGGGAAAGGGAAGAAAACGGCGCCGCTGGCACGGAATCGGAACTGGACAAGATTGCCCGGGCAAAAGTGATTTGTGTTAGCGGAGCTGAAGCAAAAAATTCTTATAAAAAAGAACTCGACAACATCGAAGAAATCAATCCAGCCAAAGTCGGTGGCAAAGTGGAGTTTATCTTTTGTGTCGGCATGTTGCTGGAAGGCTGGGATGTGGACAATGTTTTTCAGATTGTGCCGATGGAAGAGCGCATTTTCAATTCCAAGCTGCTCATTTCGCAGGTGCTGGGTCGCGGCTTGCGTATACCGCGCAAGGTATTGAACCTCGACATTCAGACCACCTATCCGATGCTGACCGTGACGAACCACGAGAGATTCGCCAATCACATACGTGAACTGATGGACGCCGTGACCAATGCGGATATGTATATTTCCTCTGAGCCGCTGATTAAGCGTACTGATGAAAGCTGGCGGGGACATCATCATTTCGCGGTTTTTAATCTGAATTATCTTTCTGCCACGCGTCTGGAGGATAATACGCCACCGGAAGAACCAGAACTTTCAATGCGTGAACTTATCCTGACCAAATATAGTGTGGATGAAAACGTAACCATCGAACGGCTCAAGGGCACGGATCAGTATGTGTTGCAAAAGAAAAATGTGACGATAGACAGCCTGGTTGACGAACGTTACCGCCGTTTTAAATTACGCGAGTTTGAAGAAATCCATTTTGACTTTGGCAATGGTGAACAAAATCGCTGTCCGGAAGAAGACGAAATTCGCGATGTTATTCTGAAAGCAATGGAAAAAACAGAAATTCCGCATGACGGGTTAACGGATGAAAACCGAAAACAGATTGAACTTTATTTCAATCAGTTTCTGCCGCGCGGAAAGAAAAAGCGCGTTTTTGTAAACGTTACGGGCGATCTTACGCCGCTCAGTACAGTATCTTTGGAAAGAAGTTCGTTGCGCATTGGCGAACTGGAAAGAGATTCCACGGCATTTATCAGCGAATCTTATGAAGAGGAACTTGATGATCGTTCCAAACTGCTCATTAAGTATTTGACGGCGACGCGAAAACCCAAAGAGCCGGGCGCTCAGCAGGAATTGAGTTTTATTGATTCCACCGGCCTGCTCGGCAAACATAGTGAATACGTTCGCCCAATTCTTGAAAAAGATGACCGGTCGCCCTATATCGTTAATCCCTCCGTCCTGAAATCACCGCAAAGCTCAGTGCTAGTTTCCCATTATCCGGAGAAAGAATTTGTGTTCCGTCTGCTTGCGCATGAGCAGTATCTGGATGCCTGGATTAAATCGCCGGATAAAGGTTTTTACTCGATTGATTATGAATACTGGCGAGGTGGCAAGGACAGAGTGCGCCATGGTTTCAACCCAGACTTTTTTATCAAAATTAATCTAGATCATTATATTGTCCTGTTGAAAAGAAAAGGCGAAACGGCTCATTTACTGGAGCTTCGTGACTTGCAGGACAAGGGTTATGAAACACTGATTCGAGTTGTGGAGATAAAAGCGGATGATGATGACGATGAAGCAACACCGGCTAAAGCCGAATGGGCTAAAGCGCATTTTGAGGCGGTTAATGCGAAATTGCTGGAACCGCTGCCGGGAAACTTTCCGCCTGAAAATAAAAGCGACATCAAGCAATTTTACACATTCGATCTTCTCAAACCTGAAGGATATGATGAATGGTTTAAGCATTTGCACGTGGGGAAGATCGGTATATGAGGCGGCATATCAGGTCCAATAACCATTCTTAAAGGGGAATAGAAAATGTATCAAAAAATAAAAGAAGAAATTGATCAAGACTATTACCAGCAGAATTTCCCGAACGATGGGCAACGTTTTGTTGCTTGGTACCTCAGGAATGTGCATCTTCAAGACGCAATCCAGACAAAAGCCGATATTACGGATGGGGCTGACGACAAGCAAATTGATGCAATTGTGGTCGATGATAGCAGCAATAGTGTTTTTATAATACAGGGTAAATTCATTGGTGCAGATAAGGTTGATGCAGAACCACTCCGTGAAGTCCTTTCTTCTTGGATACAACTCAAAGACATTGTCCGTCTTCAAGAAACCGCGAATAATAAATTAAAACAGAGATTATCTGAACTTGCGATAGCCCTCGATGATGAATACGATATTCATTTTGAGCTACTAACCACAGCAACACTTACGCCGTCGGCTACGAATGATCTTGCAGCTTTTCAAAAGCAACTAGCGGAAGCGGACGATTTACCAGCTACAATTCACCTTGTAGATAATGATGAAATTCAAAAAAGATACGAAATGGCGCTGGAGAAAGAGAACCCTGTTATCAAATACACGTTGGCGCTAGAAAAAGATAAATTCGTCAAGCTCCAGATTGCAAACACTCAGTCAGTCATTGCTGCCGTGCCTTTAAAAGACTGCCTTTCTTTCCCCGGAATTAAAGACGGCACATTATTTCAGAAAAATGTGCGCCAATCTCTTGGTTTGAGTAACCGCGTTAACAAAGGAATAAAAGAGACAATTTATAAAAACAGTAAAGAATTCTTTTTTTATCACAACGGTATCACGGCACTCTGTAATAAGATGGAATATGAAGAATCATCATGCAAATTAACACTTCATGGTCTCAGTGTTGTAAATGGATGCCAATCGCTGACAACAATACTTTCCTGCAGTGAAAAAGTAAAACAGATTGAAGATTCCTATGTGATGTTCCGATTCTATGAAATTACAACGCGCGATAGGGCTGACCATATTAGCATCAACACTAATTCGCAGAGCGCAGTTAAGCCACGTGATTTGCGAAGCAACGATAAGCGCATCTTAGGCCTCAAAAAACTCTTTGATCAAAAATATCCCACAGGTTATTTAATCACAAAACGAGGGGAGGAAGCTCCCGCATCAAAAGATAAGAGGTATGTCCTAGACCTATCTGACTTAGGCAAATATATGATTTCTTGGCATTCACAAAGACCTAACATTGCATATAGTGAAACGAAAATATTTGATAAATATTTTGACCAGCTCTTTAAGCGCGATTATAGAGCCGAAAATGCACAATCACTAAATTTCATTATGCAGGGTGTGTGGAAAAGATGGTCAAGAGAGAACCCTCTTGGTTTGAATGAGTCGCTCTTGGCGATGCGCGCCTATGCGCCATATCATCATCTCTTTGCTGTTTCCCTTTGCTTTTGTGTTCTTAATAACATGGCTGAGGGTGCCCCGAACCCAGCACTTGCTTATGAAAAACTGATGTCGGGAAATTGTTTTGACCAAATAATTGACATAGCAGGAACTTGCTTGAATAGCGCATTGGAAGCAGCGGCAAATGAACCGCAACCATCGAACCGTGTATTCAGCCCGCAAAACTGGATCAAAACCAAAACCTGTCTGGCGGGTATTCGTGCCGCCATCAGACAGTATTTCGCGATGCTGCCCACTATGCCTAATGGAAAAGCCATGAGTCAACAAATAAAGAATTCTTTGGAAATGGAGTCTTCAGAGTTTGAAGCAAGATGGGCGGCGGATTGAAGTGATGTTGAAGTAAGAGAAAAGGCTTCCTTCATACCAGCAACAAATAATCTAGTTCGAAAGGGCTTGCAAAATTATGGAAGACACGCAGATAAATGGAAACCAGATATCCCAGGAAAAGATTTTGGAAGCCATCCGGCGTTTTGAAAACATCTTAGCCGAAATTGAAGCTACGGACATAGCTGGCGATGATCGTGTCAAAAAAGAATTAATTCATGCTGTCGCCGAAATACTGGGAATCAATGTCTCCGCAGATCACCAAGACGATGTCTTATCCAATATTTTTTCTCTTATCACAACACCTAACCAAAAAAGGTGGGCTGCTATATGTTTACTTCGTTTGCTTCCGTGTCGTGCGGCTGGGTGGTTGACTGAAGGACTGATAAGGCCAAAGGTAGTGCAACTCATAGAATCCCAATTTGACGATGATCTATATAAGAATAGAAACGAAATGAGTAATTTGCAAAATCATGAAAAAATAGATCGTATGATAGGTGTTATAAGGGAGGTGAAAGTAAATTTAAAAAAGGCCATAGATCTTTTTACGAACTTAGATACGGTTAAAGTACATCGCCAGCGTATGATGTCGGTGCTCAATGCAAAATCAGGACGCATCCTTCTGCAACCTTTTTTACCAGACAATATTGAGAGTTTGCTGAGTGATTTCTACAACCGCATTGAAGAATACAATCGATCCAAAAATGGTACCAACATAGTTGAAGCGCGACGAAAAGTAAACGAAGATGCTGATCGTATAGAAGATGTTCTGGCTAGTCATGGGACACGATGTTCTCAATTGCTTAGAAACGAAATAGTAAAAAGAGCCAGAACTCTTCTTGAACAGGATTTTTCTTCAAATGAAGCCGCTCAGCCGACTGTAGTCGTATTGAAACCAAAGAATAAAAAATACCCTCTTCATACTAAGAATGCAAAGATACAAATCGGGTTTTTGGTTGAAAATCAGGGGCCAGGTTACGCACATGATATACGTATCACCGTAGTGGGCGATGGGGGCATCTCTTTACAAGAGGACGATATTGAAGTGGGACGTCTCTCTCCGGGAACATTCCATTCCGTTGAAATTCCAGCGCTTGTCGAAACACAAGTGGAAAAAACATGTCTATATGCTGAAGTGATTTGGAAGGATTTTGACGGTACAAGCCATGTGCGACAATTCGATTTGATAGTTGATGCCCAGCGTAAAGACGTTAATTGGGAGACCCTCTCTTGTAGTGACCCATACTCATTGGAACCAGTTATATCTGAATATGAATTAGTCGGACGTAAAGATATGCTGAACAGATTAATTGGTGCAGCTCAAGCACGGAGTGTTGGATCAGCCATAATATGCGGGCAAAAGAGAGTTGGAAAAACTTCTATAGCAAGAGCATTAGAATCTCACTTAAAAAGACTGGGGTACATTGTTGTCTATCTTGAAGGCGGTGATTATGCTGAACCAAACTCAACAGCCACTATTTGTCGTTTAGGTGATCAGCTATGTAAAACCATTAGTTTTTGTGAACAGCGTGCTACACATGTTCCGATCCCAATATTTAATGAAGCACTATCGCCAATTGTTGAGTATCTGAATGAAGTGTTGCGTGTTATTCCTGAAATTAAAATCTTTTTTATACTAGATGAATTTGATGAATTGCCGATTGATCTGTATATGCGCGGTGCAGTTGGTGATGCGTTTTTCTTGACGCTCAGGAGTATCAGTTCACGGCAAAGGGTGGGTTTTGTGGTTGTTGGTAGTGAAAAAATGGCACATGTTCTAGATTGTCAAGGGGATAAGTTAAATAAATGGAATGTATTTCAAGTGGATTATTTTACAAGGGAGATGGATTGGACTGATTATTGTGACCTTATTAGGCGGCCGGTAATGGATGAATTAGACTACACGGAAAGTTCGTTAATCGCGCTTCATGATGCTACATCAGGCAATCCATACTTTACAAAATTAATCTGCCAGCAAATATTATCAACGGCAGTGCACCGCAGAGATAACTATATAACTGAAGAGGAAGTCAGCCGTGCCATAGAGGATACATGTAATAAAATAGGAAAGAATTCGTTTCAGCATTTTTGGGAAGATGGCATTTTCGAAAGCGGTCCTTTAGCCACTGATAAATCTGTTAGAAGAAGAAAAATTCTGATTGCTCTCTCCGATAATCTTCGCAATAAGGAAGTGGCTTCGGAAAATGAGATTACCCAACACGCATTATGTAAAGATATTCACACAGTGTCAGCTGATCTGGCTGAGTTTGTAGCAAGAAAAATTCTTATTGAGAGATCTAAGGGCTATGCGTTCAAAGTGCCCTTTTTTAGTTATTGGCTAAAACGACAAGGTATCTATGACTTGATAGCAACGTTTCCAGATTTAGACGCAGCTTTGCAAGATCGGCAGGCTGAAGAGGTGCAAAGAATCAAGCCGGATGAGGTATTATCTCTCACACAAAAGTGGAAAACATACAAAGGCCAAGCGATAACAGAGGATAAAGTGAGAGCTTGGCTTGAGCAGTTTGGTGGCCCGAAAGAGCAGCGTTGTATGCTAAAACTTCTTGAGGGTTTGCGTTTCTATGGCACTGATGTGATTCGCGTGCGAATGGCTGAAGCACACACCATTGTCAAGCGCGATATAATATGGGAAGTTGCAACTGGCAAATCTGGAAAGGAAGCAAAGAGATCAGATATATTGATAAGTTACCTCGATGGCCCTGCTAAAAGTGGCGCTTTTCTAGCGCGAATTTATGCGGATGAGGCGCGAGTATATGCAGATAATGTAGTGGAAAGAAAGGCGTTGTTAGACGTGATATCCAATTCTACGACTATTAAAGCACTCGTATTTGTTGATGACTTGGTAGGTACAGGGCAATCTGCATCAGACTATCTGAAATCTGCTGATACGGAATTAGGCAGCATCCTCAATGCGCAAAGAATCAAGTGCTACTTTATTACTGCCGTTGCGTATGTAGACGGTTGGAAAAAAGTTGAGGAAATCACAAAGGAACTAAAGATGAAACTTGAAGCACATGCATGTGAGATCCTAGAAAACAGTACACGTTGTTTTTCTGATTCTTCTGAAATTTATCAAGACGGAACTGATCGGGATTACGCAAAAAGACTGGCCATTTTATATGGGAGCCAGTTAGTGAAAAGAAACCCTCTCGGATTCGGTGATCTTGAATTAGCCGTTGTGTTTGAGAGAGGATGCCCGAACAATACCCTTCCTATATTATGGGAGGATTCTGGTAAACCGAAATGGATTCCATTATTCAAAAGAAAATGACAAAAGGCAATAACGTAGATAGTTCTATTTTAGAGCAGTCTGGGAGCTATAGTCAATAATTGTGTATGAATATGGAATTTAGGCGGCGATCCGTTTTTCTTCCAACCCGTTGACAAATTTCACTCTGTTAACAACATCATACAAGCATTCCGGGAGTTATGATGACGCCCAGTGTTTAGCTTCTCGACAACCAGATTGATGAATTACTAAAACAAAAAGTGCGAAATATTATTGACACTACCTTGACACTACCGTTGCTATTGGTGTTGCTGCTGTTGCTGCTGCATTAACGGTATGGCGGAAGCTATATCAGCAGTCTTCGGGGTTGGTGCTTTGCTAAGTGAATTGAGTTCTGGTAGCAGCATCTGGAGATCATTAATGGACTCCGGACTAAAAGTCCTATTTACAGCTGTGATAAAATCGTGATAGAAACAAGGAAAAACAACAGAAATAGATAGAATAGAAGGGAATAGATGGAACCGTATATTATGTGTGTTTTTGATAAGTTACGGGAAATCAGACCTTATATCAAGGGGTTAAATTTTTGGTTTTTTTGGACTCTGACTCCGTGAATCGTGGTTCAAATCCACGTCTCCCAGCCAAAATAATATCGAGGGGTTAGCCAGGTAAAGGTTGACCCCTTTTGATTTTTGCCCATAATTGACGGGGCGAACCATTTTGTCTATAATCCATCCGTGAACAGTGAGGGAGGGGGGCAACGGCCATGAAGCTTTTTCCCAAGGAAGTGCAGTTTTTCGATAACTTTGAGGAACTGGCGGGCAAGATCCAGGAAGGAAGCGTCCTTTTTTTAGAGAT
>Ga0209604_1001942_pt1 | contig 15675 bp, 17 predicted proteins | sample AD_UKC097_MetaG_FD_184405 | JGI IMG/M metagenome (GOLD analysis project Ga0209604, IMG submission 184405) | Active sludge microbial communities of municipal wastewater-treating anaerobic digesters from USA - AD_UKC097_MetaG (SPAdes) (version 2) | ecosystem: Engineered > Bioreactor > Anaerobic >... | reverse complement strand
CAGGACAAGTCCGGCAAGGCCCGTGACCTGGCCCTGAGCTATGCCATGGCCAACGGCGGCGGCAAGGCCGGCATCATCGAAACCAACTTCAAGGAAGAAACCGAGACCGACCTGTTCGGCGAGCAGGCCGTGCTGTGCGGTGGTGCCGTCGAACTCATCAAGATGGGTTACGAGACCCTGGTCGAGGCCGGCTACGCCCCCGAAATGGCCTACTTCGAGTGCCTGCACGAACTCAAGCTCATCGTCGATCTGATCTACGAAGGCGGCATCGCCAACATGAACTACTCGATCTCCAACAACGCGGAGTACGGCGAGTACGTGACGGGCCCCGAGGTGATCAACGAGCAGTCGCGCGCAGCGATGCGCAACGCCCTCAAGCGCATCCAGAACGGCGACTACGCCAAGATGTTCATCCTGGAAGGCCGCACCGGCTACCCGAGCATGACGGCCCGTCGCCGCAACACCGCCGATCACCAGATCGAGGTGGTGGGTGCCCAGTTGCGCGCCATGATGCCCTGGATTGCCAAGAACAAGCTGGTTGATCAGACCCGCAACTGATTGCCGGCTACGGATCGTCCACAAAGGCCACCTTGGTGGCCTTTGTGTTTTATGGGTTGTCGGGTGAGCGGCTTACACTCACGCCCTTGGGGCCGCGAAACGGTTGCAAACAACTTCAAATTTGATAGCTGCTGGTGGCCAGTTGACGCTGGGTACTGGTCAAAATCATGCAAAAAGAGACAGAAAAACCGGCTCCGGCGCCGCCCGGAACGGTGATCCGGAAGCGGCGCAAGGGCATCTACATCCTGCCCAACCTGTTTACCCTCGCTGCCTTGTTCGGCGGGTTTTACGCGATCGTCATGGCGATGAACGGCCGCTTCGACTTCGCCGCGGTCGGCGTGTTCTGCGCGATGGTGCTCGACAGCCTGGACGGCCGCGTGGCCCGCATGACCAACACCCAAAGCGCCTTTGGCGAGCAGATGGATTCGCTGTCCGACATGGTCTCCTTCGGGGCAGCGCCTGCGCTGATCGCCTATGAGTGGGCACTCAAGGGACTGGGCCGGTGGGGCTGGATCGCCGCGTTTGTCTATTGCGCCTGTGCGGCGTTACGGCTGGCTCGCTTCAACGTCAACACCGCCGTTGTCGACAAGCGCTATTTTCAGGGACTTCCTTCGCCGGCGGCCGCAGCCTTGGTGACGGGCTTCATCTGGATCATGACCGATGCCGATATTCGCGGACCGAGCGTTGCGTGGCCCATGTTCGCGCTGGCGCTGTATTCGGGTCTCACGATGGTCACCAACGTGCCGTTCTACAGTTTCAAGGACGTGCGGATGAAGAAAAGCGTGCCCTTTGCCGTGATCGTGCTGATCGCCCTGGGCATCGCGGTGATCAACATTCATCCGCCGGCGGTCTTGTTCGGCCTGTTCGTGATGTATGGGCTCAGCGGTTACGCCCTGTATGGATGGCGCCGCGTCAAGGGGCTGCAGACCAGCGTGATCAGCACCTCCACCGACGAGCCCGACGAACGTGGCCTGCACAGATGATCGCAGCAGCCCACACGCGGCCACGGCTTGTGCTACAGTGCGCGCATGAATTATTTCCTGGCATCGCTACTGCTACACCCGATCGGGCGGAGACGGTAGCGCACGCGCGCAAAATCCATCAAAGGCCCGTATGCACCCGCAACGGGCCTTTTGCTTTGGATGTCAGGTAGTTCAGGTTGCGGGTTTCTTTGAATCAGGAGCTATCCCATGGCAGACAAATTGATCATTTTCGACACCACCTTGCGCGACGGCGAGCAGTCGCCTGGGGCCTCCATGACCCGGGACGAGAAACTGCGCATCGCGCGACAACTGGAGCGCCTGCGGGTCGACGTCATCGAGGCCGGTTTCGCCGCCAGCTCCAACGGGGATTTCGAGGCGGTACAAGCCATCGCGAACGTGATCAAGGACTCGACCGTCTGCACGCTGTCGCGGGCGAATGACCGTGACATTTCGCGCGCCGCCGAGGCGCTCAAGGGCGCCAACAGCGCGCGGATCCACACCTTCATCGCGACCTCGCCGTTGCACATGGAGAAGAAGCTGCGCATGACGCCCGAAGAGGTGCTGGAGCAGGCACGCCTGTCCGTGCGGTTTGCACGCAACCTGGTGGGCGACATCGAGTTCAGCCCCGAAGATGGCTACCGCAGCGATGTGGATTTTCTTTGTCGCGTGCTCGAGGCCGTGATCGCCGAGGGGGCCACCACGATCAACGTGCCCGATACCGTGGGCTACGCGGTGCCCGAGCTCTATGGCAATTTCATCAGGACCCTGCGCGAACGCATCCCCAATTCCGACAAGGCGATCTGGTCCGTGCACTGCCACAACGACCTGGGCATGGCCGTTGCCAACTCCTTGGCCGGCGTGAAGATCGGTGGCGCGCGTCAGGTCGAGTGCACGATCAATGGTCTTGGCGAGCGCGCCGGCAATTGCTCGCTCGAAGAAGTCGTGATGGCGGTGAAGACCCGACGCGACTACTTCGGTCTGGACGTTGGCATCGACACCCATCACATCCTGGCGGCAAGCCGCATGGTCAGTCAGACCACCGGCTTCGTCGTGCAGCCAAACAAGGCGGTGGTGGGGGCCAACGCATTTGCGCATGCCTCGGGCATTCACCAGGATGGCGTGCTCAAGGCGCGGGACACCTACGAAATCATGCGGGCCGAAGACGTGGGTTGGACGGCCAACAAAATCGTCCTGGGCAAGCTCAGTGGGCGCAACGCGTTCAAGCAGCGCCTGCAGGAGCTGGGGGTGAGTCTGGACAGCGAATCGGAGATCAACACCGCCTTTGCCCGATTCAAGGAGCTGGCCGACCGCAAGAGCGAAATTTTCGATGAAGACATCCTTGCGTTGGTGAGCGATGACAGTGTCACGAACGACAAGGAGCAGTACGGCTTCGTTTCACTGTCGCAGCACAGCGAAACAGGCGAACGTCCTCACGCTGCCATCGTGTTCACAGTGGATGGCAAGGAAGTGAAAGGCGAATCGGACGGCAACGGCCCGGTGGACGCGTCGCTCAAAGCCATCGAAACCCATGTGAAGAGTGGCGCGGAAATGGTTCTGTATTCGGTCAATGCCATCAGTGGTTCGACCGAAAGCCAGGGTGAGGTGACGGTGCGCCTTCAGAACAGTGGCCGCGTCGTCAACGGCGTCGGCGCGGACCCGGACATTGTCGTGGCCTCGGCCAAGGCATATCTGCACGCGCTCAACAAGTTACAGAGCAAAGCTGATCGAGTGGCTGCGCAAGGCTAGGGTAAACACCTACAATGCCAGTGCTTTGTCAGGAATAATGCGCAAGTGTTTGTTATTGCGTGACTTTTCCTGATTGGTTACACTGCGCTGCCCGGTTTCGCAACGACGGCGCCGGGCAGCGTTGTTGGAACGACACCTTTTCAATAGAAAACCGATGAACCGATTCTTTGCCGTCCTGTTTACCGCGTGTTTTCTGACTGCCATCGCGTCCGCTCCGGCCGAGGCGACAAGCCGAAAAAGCAGCGAGGGTAACAAGGCCTCGTCGACCGTCAAGCTCACCAAGAGCGTCAAGACCGGGAAAAAGACGGTCGTGGCCTCGTCGGGCAAAGTTGCGGCGAAACAGAAGCGCCGGCCAACGGTGCAGGCGGCAGCACCCGCGAAGCCCTCGTTCGGTCAGCTGGCCGGCTTGCATGGCGCGTCCGACCCGCTGGATCTCAAGTCCAGCGTGGCCCTGGTGATGGACCAGGACACCCGCGAAGTGCTCATCAGCAAGAACGACGGCGCTGTGCTGCCGATCGCGTCACTGACCAAACTGATGACCGGCCTGGTCATCACCGAAGCCCGCTTGCCGATGAACGAAATGATCGTGATCAGCCAGGACGACGTCGACACCGAAAAGGGCAGCCGGTCCCGGCTGAAAGTCGGTGCCGAGTTGAGCCGTGGAGAACTGATGCACTTGGCGCTCATGTCCAGCGAAAACCGCGCCGCCCACGCGCTCGGGCGCACCTATCCGGGCGGGCTCGCCGCGTTTGTCCAGCTCATGAACGCCAAGGCGCAGGCGCTGGGGATGAAGGACACCCGCTATGTGGAGCCCACCGGCCTGTCCAGCAAGAACCAGTCGAGTGCCAAAGACCTGGCAACGCTGGTCGCTGCGGCCTACACGGAGCCCCAGCTGAGGGAGTTGACGACCTCCCCGGGTCATGCGGTCGAGGTGGCCAACCGTACGCTCCAGTACAACAACACGAACCGCCTGGTGCACAACCCGTCCTGGGACATCGGCATCCAAAAGACAGGCTACATCTCCGAAGCGGGTCAATGCCTGGTCATGCAGGCCAAGGTGGCTGGCCGCAAGCTGATCATGGTGTTCCTGGATTCCAGCGGGAAGTACACCCGGCTCGCTGACGCCGAGCGGGTGCGTCGGTGGGTCGAGAGCCGACCGGTGGTGGCCGTCGACAGCCGCCGCGTCAACAGCTGAGTTCAGGCGGCCGAGGCCGGCTTGTAGCCAAGGGCGGTGGATATCTCGTTGGCGGTGGCCTTGAGTTTGTTCAGCCAACCTTCGTCCAGACGATCGGCGGGGGCTGAAATCGACAATCCCGCCACCAGACGGCCCTGGTCGTCATAAATGCCCGCTGCCATGCAGCGCACACCCAGTTCCAGTTCTTCGTTGTCCCGCGCGATGCCGTATTGCCGCGCCTTGGACAATTCGCGCTCCAGTTCGGGCAGTTGGGTAATGCTGTTGCGGGTGTGGCCTGCCAGGCCCGTGCGGGTGGCATAGGAGCGAACGCGCTGGGCGTCGTCGGCAGCCAGAAACAGCTTTCCAACCGAGGTCAGGTGCAGGGGCGCGCGGCCACCGATGGCTCGCACCACCTGCATGCCCGAGCGCTCGCTGTAGGCACGCTCAACGTAGACGATTTCATCGCCCTGGCGCATGCTCAGATTCACCGGTTGTTGGGTCAGGTTGTGCAGTTCACGCATCGGCCCGAGGGCCGCATCGCGAACGTTGAGGCGGCTCTTGACCAGGTTTCCCAGTTCAAGCAGCCGCATGCCCAGCCGGTAGCTGCCCGCCTCCGGGCGGTCCACGAAGCGCCCGGTGGCCAGATCGTTCAGGATCCGGTGTGCGGTCGACGGGTGAAGCCCGGTCTTGGCGCTGATCTCTTTCAACGAGATGGCGTCTTCTCGCGCCGCCAGCACATCGATCAGTGCGAACATGCGTTCAATGACTTGAATGGTCGGAGTGGCGGCAATGCCCGGATCGTTTTTTCGCATACTTCTACGGTGAGTCTCAGGCAATTATCCACCTTCGAGCGCACTGGTTTTCACATTGCAGAATCGGAGTCGGAGCAGTCGCCGGTGAACGCGATCCATTGGCCTCGACGGAGGATTTCGGCGGGCTGAAACCGCGACTTGTAATTCATCTTGCCGCTGGCGCCGATCCAGTAGCCCAGGTACACATGGGGCAGCCGTAGCTGCCTGGCCTGGGCGATCTGCCACAACACGCCGTAAGTACCGTAGCTTGCGCCGGGCTCGGGATCGAAGAAGGTGTAGACCGCCGACAGACCGTCGTTCAGAACGTCCAGGATCGCCACCATCTTCAAGGTGCCCTGTGAGCCATCGACGCCCGGCTCGCGGAACTCGACCAGGCGCGAGCTCACGCGGCTTTGCAGCAGGAACTGGGTGTACTGGTCGATGCTGTCGTGGTCCATGCCGCCGCCTTCATGGCGCAGACCCTGGTAGCGAAGGTACAGCTGGTAATGCTCCGGAACAAAGCCAAGCTTGAGCACACGCGCCTGGAGACTTGCGTGGCGTTTCCATGCGCGCCGTTGGCTGCGATCCGGGTGGAAGGCATCAACCAGCACCCGCAGGGGGGTGCAGGCGTTGCAGCCGTCGCAATACGGCTTGTAGGTGAAGAGGCCGCTGCGGCGAAAGCCATTGAGCACGAGCTCCGAATACGCATCGGTGTGGATCAGGTGGCTGGGGGTTGCCACCAGGGAGCGCGCCATACGGTCCGGCAGGTAGCTGCATGCGTAGGCCGCGGTGGCGTAGAACTGGAGCGCCTGAAGCGGCAGGTCTTCCCGATGCGTCATGCGGGCACCTGGGGGCCTGTGAGCAGGTCACGCCACCAAGCTTGGTCGAAGTACCAGGCCGGTGTGTCATGGGTACTGGCTGCGTGGACGTGCACGGCAAATTGTTTGCGTGCTTGTTCTCGCGCACCGAGGGAGGCGAGGTGGCGGGTGTTCTGCTGGCAATCGATCAGGCCGATGTCATGTTGCCGACAGAAGAGCACCAGCGCCGCGAGGGCGATCTTGGAGGCATCGGGTCGAAGGCTGAACATTGATTCGCCAAACACCGCCCGGCCGATACCCACGCAATACAGGCCGCCGACCATTTCACCCCGTGCCCAGGTTTCGATGCTGTGGGCAAAACCCGCCGCGTGCAGGCGCTCATAGGCGTCCACCATGTCTTCGACGATCCAGGTGCCAGACTGACCGGGGCGGCTCACGTTCGAGCACGCCCGGATGGTCCGCGAAAAGGCGGTGTCGACGCGGATCTCGCAGTCTGGATCCTCCACAAACCGCCGTAGTGTCTTTCGCAGGGACCGATGAAGCCGGAAGTCGCGGGTGGGCAACACCATGCGCGGATCGGGGCTCCACCAGAGAATCGGTTGCCCCGCGCTGAACCACGGAAAGATGGCCTCGCCGTATGCACGCACCAAGGTCTGCACATCCAGCGCACCGCCTGCGGCCAACAGGCCTGGGGCCGGGTCGGCCGATCCCCAGGCCGACGCGACCGGGGGAAACGGATCGCCCGGTTGCAACCAGGGTAGTTCTCGGACGGCGGGTTGTGGGGCTGGCATGAAAGGGATTGCCCACGCACCGTGCGTCGGCAGGGTCTGCAAGGCTGGCAGTTTATCGTTTCGGGACGGGTGTTGAACCGCGCCGCTCGCTCCGCGCCGGTTGCCGGGGCAACCCGACGGGCCAGAATCATTCACGTCGCCGTGTTAGGCTCTATTCTTTTTTGGCGGGTTTCATGGTGAAAGACGAAGAGGCGAAAGAGGCGGCGTCGCGACGGTTCTCGTACGACGGGCGCCGTGCCCGGCTGGCAGGCATCGGCGCCTGCCTCGCGCTGACAATGGGTTTCAGTGTTCCGCTGGGTGCGCAGACTACCGAACAGCCCGCGTCGGCACCCCCTGCAGCGTCGCCATGGGACGCTTCCGAGCCTTGGCGCACCGATCGTTTCTATCTCCAGACCAGCGTTTACACCCGGCACTTTCACCCGACGCCAGAGCACGTCAATCAACAAAAGCTGCTCAATGCCGAGTGGCGTTTCAACAGTTTCGCAGCCGGTGGGCAATGGTTGGCCGGCATGGCCTTTTTCAACAACTCCTTTGGCCAGGCGTCGCAATACCTGTACGGTGGCTGGCTGGTGCGGCCGTTCGAGTCGGCACAGCCGTTGTATTTGAAGATCACCGCAGGGGCCTTGCACGGGTACAAGGGCGAATACCAGAACAAAATCCCGTTCAACAGCTCCGGCGTGGCGCCGGCAATTCTGCCTTCCATCGGCTACTGCTATTCCCGGGTCTGCACCGAGTTGATCCTGTTTGGAAATTCGGGCCTGATGGTGACGCTTGGCGTCACGGTTCCCTGAATCAGGCGCCACCGGCCACGTGCCGGTTCCCGGGGGCGCCAGAAAAGACAAAGGGCCTGCACTCGCGTGCAAGCCCTTGTTTGATTTGGCTCCTCGACCTGGGCTCGAACCAGGGACCTACGGATTAACAGTCAGAATACTTCAATATTTGCCCCTGTTGATTGCTGCTGATAGAATCTATACAAATCAACAATTTACGAAGGTTGATACTGTGATTGCAAACAGTCAAGTGTTGATTGAAATACGGCAGTTTTCGGGAAATTTGCTTACATCCGCCGTTACATCCTGCCCGATGTAAGCAAAATTGGAGGGGCATCATGGCAAACAAGGTTGCATTCACCGCTGGCCGGGTGGCCGGTTTTCGGTGCCCGTCTGACAAGGTTCAGGCGTTTCTATGGGACGTGACCTCGCCGGGGCTGGGGCTGAGGGCAACGCCTGCCGGAAAACCCGCCTACGTGTTCCAGAGCCGGTTTCAGGACAAGACCATCCGCCTGACCATCGGGGGCCCGGACGCCTGGAGCATTCCCCAGGCCCAGGAAAAGGCCCGCGAACTGCAACGCCAGATTGACGAAGGTCGCGACCCCCGCGACCTCAAACGCGACGCCCTGGCCGCCGCTGCCGAACGCAAGGCCGCCGAAGCTGCCCAGGCCGTGACCGTGGGGGAGGTGTGGACGGTCTATCTGGACGCTCGCCGCCCGCATTGGGGCGAACGGCACCATGCCGACCATTTCAAGCTGGTGCAGGCCGGTGGAGTCCCTGCCAAGCGTGGCACCCGTGGCCGTGGCGTGACCGTGGCCGGGCCGCTGCATCCTTTGATGGCCTTGCCCCTGTGCGACCTGACAGCCCCCGCCATCGAGGCATGGGCCGCCCGCGAAGGAAAGACCCGTCCGACCGCCGCCCGGCTCGCGTGGCGGTGCCTCAAGGCGTTTCTGTCCTGGTGCGCCGAACAGCCGGAGTACGCGCCCGCGCTGGCCGGTGTCAATCCTGCGAAAACCAAAAAAGCCCGCGAAGCCTTGGGCAAGGCTGGTGTGAAACAGGATGCATTGCTGCGCGAACAGTTGCCCGTCTGGTTTGCCGCCGTGCGCCAGATAAGCAACCCGGTGGCCGCTGCCTACCTGCAAACCCTTCTATTGACCGGGGCACGCCCTGGCGAGGTGCTGGGGCTGCGCTGGGATGACGTAAACACCAAGTGGCGGGGGCTGACCATCCGCGACAAGGTGGAGGGCGAGCGCGTCATTCCCTTGACCCCGTATGTCTCGCAACTGATTCACGGCCTGCCGCGCCGCAATGAATGGGTGTTTTCCAGCGCAACCGCTGGGGCTGGCGCTTTGACCATTCCGCGCAATACCCACGTCCAAGCCTGCGCCGTGGCCGGTATCGACGGCCTGACCCTTCACGGCCTGCGCCGTTCGTTCAAGTCCCTGACCGAATGGCTGGAAATCCCTGCCGGTGTGGTGGCGCAAATCATGGGGCACAAGCCCAGCGCGACCGCCGAGAAGCATTACACCGTCCGCCCCCTCGACCTGCTGCGCCTGCACCATGAGCGCATCGAAGCCTGGATTCTGGAGCAGGCCGGGGTGCCGTTCGTCGTCGGCGTGGAGCCGGGCAAGCTGGCACTGGTGGCGGGCTGATATTTCGTCACTACAAATAAACCTTGCAATTCGATTAAACGTAACTACAATATTCCATGAAGGTGACGTTCGACCCGGCCAAAGATGCGGCCAACGTGGCCAAGCACGGCGTGTCGCTGGCTGACGCCGAGGCGTTTGAATGGGGTAGCGCCGAGGTGTGGCCGGACACGCGCCGGAGCTACGGCGAGGCCCGCATGGTCGCGCTGGGTTACATCGGCCTGCGCATCATGGTCATGGTGTTTGTTGACCGTCCGGCCGACAAGCCGACCGAGCGCCGCGTTATCAGTTTGAGAAAGGCCAACAGCCGAGAGGTGAACCGCTATGCCGAAACTTAAAGCCGGAACCATTCTTCCCACACCAGAGGAAGACGCCATCATCACGGCGGCTGCCAACGCCGACCCCGACGCCGTACCCCTCACGGATGCCGAGTGGGAGAAAGTCAAACCGCTGGTGCGCCGTGGTCGCCCGCTGGGCAGCGGCACCAAGGCACAAGTGACCCTGCGCCTGGACGTGGACGTGCTGGAGAAATTCAAGGCATCCGGTGACGGCTGGCAGACCCGCATCAATGACGCGCTGAAAAGCTGGGTCCAGTCCCACGCCTGACCATTTGTACCCCAGCTAGGCTCGCCTCGAAACCGGGCTGAAAAGCCAGTCCTCCCGCTGGCCTGCTGGTGGCACCTCTAGACGGGAGCAGCATTCGGGAGGGTGCGATGAATGTCATTGTCACGATTGAAGGGCGCGAGGCCATCCCGGTTCGGGCAATCCCATTCCTGACCAATTGGGAAGTGATGTCGCCAGATGTCGTTGCGGACGCGCTTACAGGCGAGGATGAATTCAACCCACATTTCAAAGAATTGAGGGCCTATCGAGTCGATGACGACACCATCAAGGTGGTGAATCCCAACTGGTGGGCCAACTTTCCGGCCCGAGAAATTAAGGCTTTGAGTGACCGCATCTGGCACGGTGAAATCAGTCACGAAACCGGCTTTGTAGATTGGAGGCGCGAATCGCTCAAGGTCTTGCCCGCCGGTGTTTTTGTCTGGCGCGACGAGTTCGAGGCCTGCTTCTGGAGCAGATTTGGACCTGAAGGCGAAACGGTGCTCGCCTTGACCCCCGAAGGTGAGCTTAAGAGGCAGCGTAGGTCGGAATCCATTGAACTGGACTACGACCCTTTGATTCCCGCCAAGAACATATGCGAACTCGTGATGGAAGGGTTTGTAGCGCAGTCCGAGCAATCTCACACACAGGCCGTGCCCATAGCGACTGTAAGTGCATCCGGTGGCGAGGCGACCGTAAATGCCGGGCAAAGGAAATCAGGCAGCAATATGCGCGACCTGGTTCTTCCCTACATGAGGCGGGTTTACAAGGCTGGGCAATACAGCACGGCAAAGGAGTTTTTCCGCGCATTGGAAAAAAAGGCCGGAATTGATGATTCACCATTCGAGCAGGGCAAGGGGTTGCAGGTTGGAAGCCTTTTCGTTCGTAAGCTGGGGAAGCCGCTTTCGCTGAAAGCGGTTCAAAACCATTATTGGAAGGAACTCCGAGACAGCCGCTAAAGGTGTTTTCATTCCCGCAGTTCCCGCAGTTCCCAGTGGGAATCCGGGGAACGCCGGGAATAAATATTCGGAAGCCTCAACAGCGCGACACGCGCAGAAAGGCAACCGAATGCATACCGCAACGAAACGCAGCACGCCCGCATCAGGCGCATTGCTGGCCCTGTTGTCCGAGTCTTACCCGGACCTGCTGGCGCAACTGAACGAGCGCCTGAGCGCCGCCCCTGACGCGCCGCCGCCGCCATATCCGCCGCTCGAATCGGTCACAAAACCGAATTTGACAACGGCTGAAATCGCGTATTACTCGAACCAAGCTGAACAGACCTGGAGGATTCACGCCTGCCGGGAAACGTATCCCGAGGGCTTGAGGCCGATTCGCATCGGTGGCCGCTTGAACTGGCCCACGAAGGGCGCAAAGAAGTTGCTGGGGGTGGCGTAATGTGGGCCGCGCTGCAACGCCTGGCACTGCGTATTTGGTGCGCGACACCTTCCCGTTGGTGGAGGGGTTCGAAATGACCCACTTCAAAAAACCACAGCCAAAAAGCGAACGCCCGGCGGCAACCGGGCGAAACGCAGAGCAAAGTACAAACACTTCGATTCTGCCGGCTGCTCAAGGAACATGCAACCCCGACAAGCACTTCGCCACACTGCGCGCTCAATTTGCGTTGCAAGGACATCGCCTCGAACGCACATTCCACGGCGACAGCAAAAAGACGACCTATTACGCGGAACGATGGGGGCTGGTGCGCTACCTCCCCACCTTGCACGACGCGGCGATGTTCCTCGTACAGATCGGCGGCAGGCTATGAGCGGCGCTATCGAAGCTTTCCGCGAAGCCATCGCGGCGGCGGGCCTGACCTCACCGGACACGATCCACGATGACGGCCTGATCCACCGATTCAGCACCAACGGACGGCGCGGCGACGATTCAGGCTGGTACGTCTATCACGGTGACGACATCCCGGCAGGCGCTTTCGGATGCTGGCGCACCGGGCTGCAATCGACGTGGTGCGCCAAGTCGGACAACGCCATGACGGCGGCAGAGCGCGAAGCCTACCGGCAGCGCATCAAGGCCATGAACGCGCAGCGCGATGCCGAACAGGCGCAGCGGCATCAATCGGCCGCAACGACGGCAGCCGCGCTGTGGCAGCAAGGCGACCTGGCCACGGCGCACCCCTACCTGACCGCGAAGGGCATACAGCCCCACGGCATCAAGACCTTTGGCGACAAGCTGCTGATCCCCATGAGGGACACGGCAGGCACCTTGCACAGCCTGCAAACCATCGCCACCGACGGCGACAAGCTGTTTCACCCTGGCGGGCGCGTGAAGGGCTGTTACTTCGGGATCGGCAAGCCAGCGGGCAAGCTGATCGTCTGCGAAGGATTCGCCACCGGCGCCAGCATCCATGAGGCAACCGGCGACGCGGTGGCTGTGGCCTTCACCGCAGTCAATCTGGCACCGGTGGCGCAGGCCTTGCGTGGGAAGTACCCGGCGCTGGCCATTCTCATCGCGGCCGACGACGACCACCTGACGGGCGGCAATACAGGCTTAACCAGGGCCACCGAAGCGGCGCAAGCGGTGGGCGGATTACTGGCCGTGCCCGTGTTCCCGGCAGACCGACCGGACAAGGCGACCGATTTCAACGATCTGCACCAGATCGCCGGACTGGACGCGGTGCGCGGCTGTATTGAGGCGGCAGCAAATTGCAGCAAACTGCAGCGCGGGCAGACGGTCCCGCCATTGGAGGAAGACGCGGCGGACAACGACGCCGCAGACAACCACCGCAATGCACCGAAACCTGATCCCGCCTGCCTCTACGGGCTGATCGGCGATGTGGCGCGCGCTGGTGGCGACACCACTGAAGCCAATCCATTCGCCATCGCGGCAAACATGATCGCCTACATGAGCGTCGTCGTTGGCCGTGGAGCCTATATGCCCGTGGGCAACACCTGGCACCACCCACGCCTGTTCACCCTGCACATCGGCCGCTCTGGGCGCGGGCGCAAGGGTGACGCTGTATCGCTGGTCTTGCGGATCGCCTACGCCGTTCGGGCGGCGAACGAGTTCGCGGCACCGCAAATATACCGGGGCGGACTGTCCAGTCGCGAGGGTTTGGTCTTCCTGATCCACGATGGATTCAAGGAGGGGAAGAACGAAGTTGAACCCGTTCTCGATAAGCGGCTATGGGTTGTCGAATCCGAGTTTGCCAATGTCCTGCACCAGGGCAAGCGCGAGGGCAACACGCTGTCGGCTGCATTGCGCGACTGCTGGGACGGCGTGAGCCTGAAGCCTGCCACCAAGTCGAACCGACTTCATGCGACAGACCCCCACGTCGGCCTGAGCGGCGCCGTGACGCCCGGCGAGCTACTGGGCCTGATGGCCTCACGGGAACTGACGAACGGGTTCGCGAACCGATTCCTGATGTTCTGGGCCGAACGGACGAAGATTGTCCCGTTCCCGGTGGCTACGTCGCAAGGCACCGTTGACGCGCTTGCAGCGCGTGTCCTGGCCGTGATCGATTTCTGCAAGGCCGAACGCTGGGCCGAGAAAGATCACACGCGCATCGATCTGGCCCCGGACGCCCGCGCGCTCTATGACCGACTTTATCGGCGCGAACTGAACGACACCTCAGCCGGGGAGCGCATCACGGCGCTGATCGAACGCCGCGCGCCCATGCTGCTGAGGCTGGCGATGCTCTTCGCCCTGTGCGACCTGACCACCACTGTGGAGGTACATCACATCAATGCGGCGCTCGCCTGGGTTCGCTACTCGGTGGAGTCGGTGAAATTCATCTTTGCCAGCGCGGCGGACGAGGCAGAGGTGGCTCAAACCAATGACACGGCACAGAAGATCGCGGACTTCCTGGCGGTGCATGGCGAGGCAACCCGTAGCCAACTGACAAGGGACTGCTTCCAAGGCCACACCCCGAAAAGCCGGATCGACGCTGCACTGGACGAACTGCTGAAGGCAACCCCGCCTGTTATCAGTGTGGAAAGTGTGCCGCGCCCCAAGGGGTCGCCGGGATCGGAAACCAAGATTTACCGATTGACTGGTGCGAACTCTGCGAACACTGAGCAATCACGCGGAATTACGGGCGATTCAGACGCTTGCGAAGTCTGCGAAGTCTGCGAAGTCTCGGGTTTAGAGGCAACCACAGTTCGCACATTTCGCACAGTTCGCAAACCTGAACATACGGCTGAAACCCGCGCCAGCCTTGACACTTCGCACAGTTCGCACAGTTCGCAGCCGGTTACTGAAAATCCGCCTGAAGCTGAAGATGCCGAGGTGTTTTGATGGGCGCACGCGACATCCTTGGTGAACTTCACGATGCTGGCCTGAGCATAGCCTTGACGCCTGATCGGGGGCTGAAGGTGACGCCAGCCAGTAGCTTGACGCCTGAGCTACGCGACGTGATCCGGGCCAGCAAAGATTTGCTGATCGACTGGCTGGCTGCCGCAACTGAGGCTGATCCTGATCGTCCAGACGGGCAAGGTTCAGGCAAGGTTTCCAGCAAGGTTTCCACGGAAACCGAGGTTAGCGGCGAGGTTAGTGCGCAACTGCTTGATCGTGAAGCATGGCCCGAACGAGCGGCCATTGCTGAATACGACGGTGGCCTGAGCCGACAAGATGCCGAAACCCTGGCGGACGCCTGCTGCTGGCCCCACAGCATTGCGATGAACGGCGCCGAGATCGACACCTTTCTTGCGCGTGTGAAGCAGTTCATCGAACAAGGGCTATCCCAAGATGACGCGGAACACCTGGCCGACAAGCAGGTGATCCGGGATCGAGAGGGTGGCAGCCGACGGTCATGCCTTGAATGTGCCCATCTGCGCCAGGTCGGGGGCTGGCGCTGCGGCAATTGGAAACAAGCAGGTGTCGCTAGCCACGCGAGGGATGCCCAGTTGCCCGGCGCTCTGGTTCAACTACTGCAACACTGCCCCGGATTCACCGATCAAGGCAGACCAGAGGGATATCCACCCTTACCGACCTTCACTGATAAAGCAGAACAGGAACACCGATGACCACAAGAAAACCGCCTGCCGCCGCATGGAAGCCGGGCCAATCTGGAAACCCCAAAGGTCGCCCCGCCGGAACTGGCGAAGTCGGGAAGCTCCGCGCCGCCATTGCCAAGCGGGTGCCCGACCTGTTGGACGCCCTAATGACCAAAGCCCTCGACGGCGATGTCGGCGCCGCCCGGCTGCTTCTTGAGCGCACGGTAGCACCCCTGAAGGCCATTGAACAGGCCAAGGCCCTGACGCTACCCAATGGCACGCTGACGGAGCAGGGCCGCGCCGTGTTGCGATCTGTGGCCGAAGGTGAGATCGCGCCATCGCAAGGCGCAGCCCTACTGGGAGCCATTGGCACCCTGGCGCGCGTGACAGAAATTGACGAACTTGAAAGGCGCATTGCCGTACTGGAGGTAGGCCATGGGAAATCTTGAACAACGACTTGGGGCACTTGAAGATTCCAAGAAACTTGTGCATAGCCGACCCATGTCCGATGCGGAACTCGCGGTTCGCCTGTTCCGAGTTTTTAGCGGCCCAGAAGCAGTGGATCAGGAACTGGTGGATCGCCTTGAGGACATCATCAGGAGCAATGCTCGTGAATAACCGAGAAATTTTGGCGGCCGTGCTCCGCTGGAGCAGGGCCTACGAAGCACGCCGAGCGATTGGCGCGGAGAAACGTCGCCTGGATCTAGCCTTGAAGGCATTTTCGATCGATGAGCAGTTCAGCCCGAATTCGGCGTGCTACGAACACGCATCCCGTTTACGCATTGGCGCAAGCGATGCGGCCAAGAGCCTAACCTTGGCGAGACGCAAGGAGCAGGCAGGGGTCTC
>Ga0209604_1001940_pt1 | contig 15679 bp, 15 predicted proteins | sample AD_UKC097_MetaG_FD_184405 | JGI IMG/M metagenome (GOLD analysis project Ga0209604, IMG submission 184405) | Active sludge microbial communities of municipal wastewater-treating anaerobic digesters from USA - AD_UKC097_MetaG (SPAdes) (version 2) | ecosystem: Engineered > Bioreactor > Anaerobic >... | reverse complement strand
CCCCAAGGGGGCCGCCGCCCGCCTTGGGAGCGGCCCGGCGGCGGGCTGAGGGCCCCCACGCTCCGCAGCTGCGCTTGCTGCGCTGCCCCCCAAGGGGGCCGCCGCCCGCCTTGGGAGCGGCCCGGCGGCGGGCTGAGGGCCCCCACGCTCCGCAGCTGCGCTTGCTGCGCTGCCCCCCAAGGGGGCCGCCGCCCGCCTTGGGAGCGGCCCGGCGATGGGTTGCGACGCCTGATCGCGCTCCGGTGCCTGAGCGGACCGGTCGCCGCCATCGGGCCACCAGCCGGCTTCGATGCGGTGCGGCCCGGCCAGCAGGTGCAGCGGGCCGTGGTGGAACGGCCGGCCGTCCTGCTCGGCCAGCGGCAGCGGCTCGGGCAGCAGCCAGGTGGGCGCCAGCGCGTCGGCCCAGCCGGGCACGGCCACGGCTGACGCCTGCTGCGCCGGTCGCCAGCGCTGGCGCTGCTCGGGCCGATGGTCGGCCAACGGCTCGGCCATCAGCACCTGCTGTGGTCCCAGACGGGCGCTGACGCGCTCGATGAACACGTGCAGCGGATCGCCGGCGCGCCGCTCCTCGGGCAGCAGGCTGTGGTTGCCGGCCTGCCAGGGCGCGGTCTCCAGCGCCTGCAGGCGCAGCCGCACGGCCGGCGCCCACAAGGACACGCGCGCCAGCCGCTCGGCCAGCAGGCGGCGCAGGTGCTCCATGGCCTGCGCCGGCTGGGCGGTGCGCACCCGCAGCGACTGCACGGGCGGCAGCGGCCGGCCGTCGAGGCGCTTGCCGTCCAGCGTCCATGCCAGCTCCAGCGCCAGCACCCCGAGCTGGCGCGCGCGCAGCCAGTGCTGCAGCGCCGTGAGCAGGCGCGCGGCGGCCCACAGCAGCGCGGGGGCGTTGTCGACCCGGGTGTGCAAATCGAGCGCCTGGTCGAAGCGCTCGGGCGCCGTCAGCCAGGGGTAGCTTTCGGGCGCCAGAGCGAAGGCCACGTCCAGCGCGGCACGCAGCTCGGGCCCGCAGCGGCGCACCAGCCCGGCGCGCGGCAGCGCGTGCGCCTGGCCCCAGGTGCGGCAGCCCAGGCGCACCAGCAGCGGCAGGTGCGGGCGGGCGGCGCTCAGCACGTCCAGCGGCAGCGCCTCGGGCAGCGCCGCCGGCGGCGGCAGCGCCTGCCCGGTGGCGCGCAGGCGCAGCATCGCCAATGCTATTAAACCAATAGCTGCTGGCGCTTGCCAGATAAGCGGTGGAGCCGGATTTTGTGCCTCGATACGGTGCATCAGCGCGGGCAACCCGCCCCACAGCCGCAGGGTGCCGGAGACTTCCAGCAGCAGCGCTTCATCGACCCGCGCCACGCGCGGGGTGAATTGCAGCGCCCACCACCCCAGCGCCTCGGCGGGCGTGCCGGGCTGCCCCTGTCCGGGCGCGGCCGGGGCGGCCTCCGCGGCGGGACAGAGGGCCGGCGGCGCCTCAGGCGGCCACTGCAACGCGATCCACGGCATGGTCCACCTCGCGTGCGGCATCGGCTCGATCGGGGCGCGGCGCGAACGGCAGCACCCGGGCGGCGGCCGCCGCCCGGGCCTGCTCGGCCGCCGCCAGCAGCGCCCGCACCGCCGCGGACTGCGCCGGCAGGTGCAGCGGCGCGACCAGCGGCGGCCCGCGCCGCTTGACGACGTGCACCACCAGGGTGCTGGCCACCACGTCCACGCCCAGCCGCAGGCGCAGTGGCGCGGGCGAGGCGGTGCGCGCCGCCTGCGCCGGTCGCAGCACGAACAGCAGGCCATCGCCGCGCCTGGCCGCCGCCAGTTGCAGCCGCCGCAGATCGCTGGCCCGCGCCTGCGGCAGCCAGGCCAGCACGGCCGCCACGTCGGCGCAGCGCAGCGCCTGCTCGGCCGCCCACAGGCGCGCGACGGGCGACGCGCCCGGCAGCCACAGCAGCCGCGCCGGCGACAGGCCGGCCGCCGCCAGTGCCGGCAGGCCGGGCTGCCAGTCGGCGGCCGGCCGTGGCGACGCCGGCGCCCCCACCAGCACCACCGTGCCCGCGCCCTGCCCGACCCGGTGCGCCGCCAGCGCCGGCAGCAGCAGGGGCCAGACCGGCACGCCGCCGTCGTCGGTCGCCGGCAGCAGCTCGACCAACGCGCCCAGCGGCCAGCCCCCGCCCGGCAGCGCGGCATCCAGCGCGGCGTGGCCCGTGGTGAAGGCCGGCGCTGCGCCAGCGTCCAGGGCGTCGGCGCGCCACACCCCGGCGGGCGTCGGCACCGCAGGCTGCGGCCTGTCTGGCGGCGCCGAAACGGCACGCGCGCCCACCCCGTGAGCGCGCCACGCGCGGGCGGTCAGGGACGAATCAAGGGCCATGGCAGACATCGAAAACTGTTTATTTATACAGTTATTTTGAGCCCTTCCCGGCCGCCCTGGCAAGCGCTTTCGGGCCCGTCGCGGCAGGCCTTGCGGAGCATGGTGGCGGCGCTCCCGGGTTTGCAGCACGGGGGCGATCCGGGCGTGGCGGGCCGGTCTGGCCGGGGGGTGGCGGCGCCAATCCCCTGGCAGGCGGCGGCCGACCCCACCCTCATAGAATCGAGCCTGTGCGCCCGCCCGCTGGCAGGCGCGGCATTTCACACGCGAGACCGAGGCTCCATGAGCGATTCCCCCCGCCCCCAACGTCCGGTGTCCGGCAGCAAGGTCATCACCATCCACGGCACGCGCGCCGTGCTGGACGGCGTCAAGCCCAGCGCCCTGAGCGAAGTGCCCGACGCCGGGCCCAAGCCGCCCTGGCTGCGCGTGCGCCTGCCCACCGGCGCCAAGTACCAGGACGTGATGGAGATCGTGCAATCGCACCGGCTGTCGACCGTGTGCGCCGAATCCAAGTGCCCCAACATCGCCGAATGCTGGGGCCGCGGCACCGCCACCCTGATGCTGATGGGCTCGGTGTGCACGCGCGCCTGCAAGTTCTGCTCGGTCAACACCGGCAACCCCAAGGGCTGGCTGGACCCGCAGGAACCGGCCAACGTGGCCAACGCGGTGGCGCTGATGGATCTGCGCTACGTGGTGCTGACCTCGGTCGACCGCGACGACCTGCCCGACCTGGGTGCCGGCCACTACGCGGCCTGCATCCGCGCCATCCACGACCGCATGCCCGACACCGCGGTGGAGGCGCTGACGCCCGACTTCCAGGGCCGGCACGAACTGGTGGCGCAGGTGCTGGACGCCGGCCTGGCCACCTACGCGCAGAACCTGGAAACCGTCAAGCGCCTGACCCACCCGGTGCGCGACGCACGCGCCGGCTACGAGCTGACGCTGGATGTGCTGAAGTTCGCCAAGCGCCACGCGCCGGGCACCATCACCAAGACCAGCCTGATGGTGGGGCTGGGCGAAACCGACGACGAAATCGAGCAGGCGCTGGACGACATGCGCGAAGCCGGCGTCGACGTGGTCACCCTGGGCCAGTACATGCGGCCGACCCGCAACCACCTGCCGGTGCAGCGCTTCGTCACGCCCGAGCAGTTCCAGCGCTACCGCGACATGGCCCTGGCCAAGGGCTTTCTGGAAGCGGTCAGCGGCCCGCTGGTGCGCTCCAGCTACCGCGCCGAGCGCGTGCTGGACCAGGACAACGTCGGCCTGGGCCCGCAGGCGGTGCTGGACGCCATCCGCGAATCGGCGGCGGCCGCCGCCACACCGTCGCTGCGCTGCTGACGGCGCCGCGGCCACACAGGGCCGCGCCCCACCCCGCCCCCGGCCGGCAGGGACGCCCCAGGCCCCTGCCTACAATCGTTTGCCCTCCCGAGGAGATCCACGCCATGGTGCCTTGCATCGTCGTCTGCCACTTCCAGCTTCCGGTACCCACCGAAGCGCAATTCATCGACATCGCCAGGCGCTCGGCGCCGATGTTCCGCCAGCTGGGCGAACGCGGCCTGATCAGCAAGGACTACGTGCGCGGCGAAGGCGGCGCCGGCGGCGTCTACGTGTGGGAAAGCCGCGCCGCCGCCGAAGCCTGGTTCACCGAAGCCAAACTTGCCGAATACACCCAGATCTTCGGCGCGCGGCCCACGCTGACCTGGTACGACGCGCACCTGACGGTGGACAACAAGGCGGGCCAGGTGCGCATCAATGGCCAGCCCGTGGCCGGCAGCTGAAACGCGGCGCCCCGCCCAGCACCCGCACCCCGAAGCCACCCACCTGCAGCCGATGTCATGACCGCTGAACCGCGCGCACCTTCCTGCGAACAGTACGAAACCTTCATGCGCCACGTGTACGAGCACGGCGTGGCCAAGGCCGACCGCACCGGCACCGGCACGCGCAGCGTGTTCGGCCACCAGATGCGCTTCGACCTCGCGGCGGGCTTTCCGCTGGTCACCACCAAGAAGGTACACCTGAAAAGCATCATTTATGAATTGCTGTGGTTCCTGCGCGGCGACGGCAACGCCCGCTGGCTGCAAGAGCGCGGCGTGACGATCTGGGACGAATGGGCCAACCCCGACACCGGCGACCTGGGCCCGGTCTACGGCGTGCAGTGGCGCAGCTGGCCCACACCCGACGGTGGCCACATCGACCAGATCGCGCAGGTCGTCGACCAGCTCAAGACCAACCCCGACAGCCGCCGCATCATCGTCAGCAGCTGGAACGTGGCCGAGCTGCCCAGGATGGCGCTGATGCCCTGCCACGCCCTGTTCCAGTTCTACGTCGCCGAAGGGCGCCTGTCGTGCCAGCTCTACCAGCGCAGCGCCGACATCTTTCTGGGCGTGCCGTTCAACATCGCCAGCTATGCGCTGCTGACGCACATGCTGGCGCAGCAGTGCGAGCTGCAGGTGGGCGACTTCATCTGGACCGGCGGCGACTGCCACATCTACAGCAACCACTTCGAGCAGGTGCAGTTGCAACTCTCGCGCACGCCGCGGCCCTATCCGCAGCTCGTCATCCAGCGCCGGCCGGCGTCGATCTTCGACTACGAATACGAGGACTTCGAGGTGCTCGGCTACGACCCGCATCCGGCGATCAAGGCGCCGGTGGCGGTGTAGCGCAAAGCCCTCGCCACCGCGTTGCATGAAACGCACAAGGCGGCTACCATGTTGCATGCAACGACTCCGCCGCCCTCCAGCATGACCGCCATCCACGTCAACGAACGGGTGCAAAAGCACCGCGACGCGCTGCGCGCCGCGGGCCTGCGGCCGGTACAGCTGTGGGTGCCCGACACGCGGCGCCCCGGATTTGCCGCCGAGTGCCTTCGCCAGGCGCGCCTGGCAGCCAAGGCGGATCGTGCCGATGCCCAGTTGCAGCGCCTGATGGACGAGGCCCTGACCGACCTGGACGGCTGGGCGCCGTGACGCGCGGCGACTTGGTGACCGTCGCCGTGCAGGGCGACTTCGGCAAACCCCGGCCGGCGCTGGTGATTCAGGCCGATGCTTTCAGTACGCACGGCAGCATCACGCTGCTGCCCGTCAGCAGCCAGATCGTCGCCGCACCGCTTCTGCGCATCACCGTTCAGCCCTCAGCCGAGAACGGCTTGCAGAAGCCGTCACAGGTGATGGTGGACAAGACGCTGACCGTCCGGCGCGACAAGATCGGCCCCGCCTTCGGCCGCATCGATGCCAATACCCTGGTCGAGGTAGAGCGTTGCCTGGCGTTGTTCCTGGGCATTGCAAAATGAGGGCACGCGCACCGGCGCGGCGCATGGGCCACCGCCTCAGGGTTGCGTCCATTTTTTTGATCAAATCGCCCGTCAGCGCTTACCCATCAAGCGCTGACAGCTATCGATTCAGTAGTACTCCATGACCGATCTGCTCTCTCTCTACCGCACCATGGTGCGCATCCGTGCCTTTGAAGACGCCGCCGAAGTGGCCAGCCAGGGCGGCGTGGCCGCCTGGGGCAAGGAGGCCTCCGCCACCCCCGCCCAGGTGCGCGGCCCGCTGCACCTGTCCACCGGGCAGGAGGCGGTGGCCGCCGGCGTGTGCGCGCACCTGAAACCCGCCGATCTGCTGACATCCACCCACCGCGGCCACGGCCACACGCTGGCCAAGGGGGCCGATCCCACCAGGATGATGTGCGAGCTGTTCGGCAAGGCCAGCGGCTACAACGGCGGCAAGGGCGGCTCGATGCACATCGCGGATTTTTCGGTCGGCATGCTGGGCGCCAACGGCGTGGTGGCCGCTGGCCTGCCGATCGCCGTGGGCGCGGCCCAGGGCCTGAAGATTCGCGGGCAGGACGCCATCGCCGTGTGCTTCTTCGGCGACGGCGCCATCAACCGCGGCCCCTTCATGGAAGCGCTCAACTGGGCCGTGGTCTACCAGTTGCCGGTGCTGTTCGTGTGCGAGGACAACCGCATCTCCGCCACCACCGAAAGCGCCGCCATGACCGCCGGCCCCGGCGCCAGCGCGCGCGCCGCGTCGCTGGGCATCGCGGCGGTGCAGGTCGATGGCACCGACGTTCAGGCCGTGAGCGCCGCCGCCGCCAGCCTGATCGCCGACATCCGCGCCGGCCACGGCCCGCGCCTGCTGCACGCGCTGACGGACCGGCACAAGGGCCATGTCTCGGTCGACCCCGCCACTTACCGCAAGCCCGAGGATGTGGCCGCCGCGCTGGCGCGCGACGGCATCGCCCGCACCCGTGCGCGCCTGATCGAGCAAGGTCAGTCCGCGCAGGTCGAGCAGATCGAACGCGCGGCGCAGGCTGAAATCCAGGCCGCCCTGGTCGCCGCCAGCGCCGCCCCGCCGCCCGACCCGAGCGCGGCCTACACCGACATCCAGACCATCGGCGCGGGGGTGTGGGCATGAACGCGCGCGATTCGCAGGCCGCCAGCGTGGCCGATCACGACCAAAACATGAACATCGTGCAACTCACCTATGCGCAGGCCGCCGCCCTGGCGCTGGAACAGACCATGCAGGCCGACCCCACCGTCATCGCCCTGGGCGAAGACCTGGGCCGCGGCGGCGTGTTCGGCCAGTACCGTGACGCGCAGGGCGCGCCGCTGGTCCAGCGCTTCGGCCCCGGCCGCATCATCGACACGCCGATTTCCGAGGCCACCATCGTCGGCGCCGCCGTCGGCATGGCGCTGGCTGGCTGCCGGCCGGTGGTGGAGCTGCGCGTGGTCGACTTTGCCCTGTGCGCCATCGACGAGGTGGTCAACCAGGCCGCCAAGAACCGCTACATGTTCGGCGGCCAGGGCCGCGTGCCGGTGGTGCTGCGCATGCCCATCGGCATCTGGTCGGCCTCGGCCGCGCAGCACAGCCAGTCGCTGGAGGCGTGGTTTGCCCACATCCCCGGCCTGGTCGTGGCAGCCCCTGCTACGCCGGCCGACAACCACGGCCTGCTGCTGGCCGCGCTGCAATCGGGCGACCCGGTGGTCTACATGGAGCACAAGGAGCTGTGGGGCACGCCCGGCGCCGTCACCCCCGGCGCCGTGGTGCCGCTGGGCAAGGCGCGGGTGGCGCGCCCCGGCGGCGACGTGACCCTCGTCTCCTGGTCGCGCCAGCTGCAGGCCTGCGAGCAGGCCGCCGAGCAGCTGGCCGCGCAGGGCGTGCAGGCCGAGCTGATCGACCTGCGCACCATCTGGCCCTGGGACAAGGACGCGGTGCTGGCCAGCGCCGCCCGCACCGGCCGCCTGCTGGTGGTGCACGAGGCCGTGCAGGTGGCCGGCTTTGGCGCCGAAATTGCCGCCACCGTGGCCGAGCACACGGGAGCCAAAGTGGCCCGCCTGGGCGCGCCGCGCATCCCCGTGGGCTACGCGCCCACGCTGGAAGCGCAGGCCCGCGTCAGCGCTGAGCAGATCGTGGCCGCCACCCAGCGCCTGCTGCAGCGATGAGCCCCACACCCGCCCCGCGCCCGCGCATCGGCCTGATCTGGGCGCAGGCGCGCGGCGGCGTGATCGGCCGCGGCGGCGTGATGCCCTGGCACCTGCCCGAAGACCTGGCGCACTTCAAGCGCACCACGCTCAGCCACCCGGTCATCATGGGCCGCAAGACCTGGGATTCGCTGCCGGCGCGCTTCCGCCCCCTGCCCGGGCGCAGCAACATCGTCGTCACACGGCAAAAGGATTGGAGCGAAATTGGCGCCCAGCGCGCATCCAGCCTGCGCGAAGCGCTACAACTTTGCGAGAATGCCGAGCAGGTGTGGGTGATCGGCGGCGCCCAGATCTACGCCCAGGCCCTGCCCCTGGCCGACGAGCTGGTGGTGACCGAGATCGACGCCAACGTCGAAGGCGATGCCCATGCGCCCGCCATCGGGCCCGAGTGGCAGGAGGTGGCGCGCGAGGCGCTGGTGGCGGGCAATGGGATGCGGCTGGCGTTTGTCACCTGGCGCCACAAGCCACGGTAGATCGACGATCAAGAAAGACGAAAGGCCGCATATAGCGGCCTTTCCATTTGGTGCATCTTTCAGCTTGTTAGCGTCCAGAGCGCATTTCCCAATCGACTAACGGGTTGGATGATAGCACGTCATGTTACAAACCCAGGCAACGCGCCATTACATGGAGGGAGCAATGAGCAAGATGCGTTACCGCCTCGCCCTGGATCTGGGCAGTACTTCCTTGGGTTGGGCCATGATTCGGCTAAAAGACGATCAACCCTTCGCCGTTATCAAGGCCGGGGTTCGCATCTTCAGTGACGGGCGCAACCCCAAAGACGGTTCATCGCTGGCAGTCACCCGACGCATGGCCAGGGGCATGCGTCGGCGCCGTGACCGACTGCTCAAACGCAAGGCCCGCATGATGCGCCTGCTGATCGAGCATGGCTTCTTTCCTGACGACACCGCGATTCGCCAGGCCCTCACCAACATCAATCCCTATGAGTTGCGCGCAAAGGGCCTGGATACCGCATTGAGTCCTGCGGAGTTTGCTCGCGCTCTTTTTCACATCAATCAGCGCCGCGGCTTCAAGAGCAACCGCAAGACAGACAAGAAAGACAACGACAGTGGCGCGCTCAAGACGGCCATCAGTGCGCTGCGCCAGCAACTCGACCCCGAGGGCAGCGAAGGCAAGGCCCGAACCGTTGGTGAACTGCTGTGGCGACGCATGCAATCGGGCACGGGCGTACGTGCACGTTATCGCGAGACGCGCGTCACCAAAGACGACGGCAAGGCGCGCATCGACAAGAGCTACGACCTCTACATTGATCGTGCGATGGTGGAAGCCGAATTCGATGCGCTCTGGGCCAAACAAGCCAGTCTCAATCCGCAGCAGTTTCACGAGGCAGCGCGCCTTGCACTCAAAGACTGTCTGTTGCACCAGCGCCGCCTCAGACCCGTAGTTCCAGGGCGGTGCACGCTGATGCCAGACTTCGAACGTGCCCCCTTGGCCTTGCCCAGTCAGCAGCGCTTTCGCATTTATCAAGAAGTGAACCACTTGCGTGTGCTTGGCCCCCACCTGCAAGACACGGCCCTGAACTTGGCTCAACGCAACGCAGTCGTTGATGCACTGGAGCACCACGGCAAGCGAAGCTTCACGCAGATCAAAGCCCTGCTCAAACTGCCCGGTTCCGCGAAGTTCAATCTCGAAGATGAGAAACGGCTGGAACTCAAGGGCAACGCCACCAGCGCCCTGCTCAGCAAGAAGGACTTCTTCGGGCCCACATGGTTTGACTTCTCCCACCAGCAACAAGACGCGATCGTGATGCGCCTATTGACCGAAGAAAGCGAGGCCGCGCTGATCGCTTGGTTGCAAACCGATTTTGAACTGGACGAACCCCGGGCCAATGCCATCGCGAACGCCAGCCTGGCTGAAGGTTACGGCAACCTGTGTGCCGAGGCGCTGGCGCGCATCCTGCCCTGCATGCAAGGTGATGTGATGACGTATGACAAGGCCGTGCAAGCCGCCGGGTTTGATCATCACAGCCAAATCAGCCACGCTGCGGTCTCGGGAGAAATCCTGCCTTCCCTTCCGTACTACGGCGAGTACCTGCAGCGCCATGTCGGTTTTGGTACCGGCAATCCAGAAGATCCGCCCGAAAAACGCTTCGGCAAGATTGCCAACCCAACGGTACACATCGGCCTGAACCAAGTGCGCACGGTGGTCAACGCGCTGATCCGGCGCTACGGCCACCCGCGCGAGGTCATTGTCGAAGTGGCCCGCGAGTTGAAGCAGAACCAGGAGCAGCGCAAGGAGCAGCAGCAGCAACAGGCCCAGAACCAAATGCGCAACGAGCGACTGCGTGCCGATGCGGCTGGCATCCTGGGCATCGCCTTCGAAAGGGTCCGTCAGGCAGATATCCAGAAGCTGATTCTGTGGGAAGAACTCAGCCGCGACCCCGCCGAACGCCGCTGCCCATACAGCGGCGTGCAGATCAGCGCCGCCATGGTGCTGTCTGACGAAGTCGAGATTGAGCACATCCTGCCCTTCTCGCAAACCCTCGATGACAGCCTGAACAACAAGACCGTCGCCACCCGCCGCGCCAACCGCGTCAAAGGCAACCGCACGCCATTCGATGCGCGAGCGGACTTTGAGCGTGAAGGATGGACTTACAGCGACATCCTGAATCGCGCCGAGCTGATGCCGCGCAATAAACGCTACCGATTCGGCGCTGACGGCTATCAGAAATGGTTGCGGGACGACAAGGACTTTCTGGCCCGCGCCCTCAACGATACGCGCTACCTGAGTCGCGTTGCGCGTGAGTACCTCAGCCTGATCTGCCCGCAGGCCACACGCGTCATCCCCGGCCAGATGACCGCCATGCTGCGCCGGCGCTTTGGTCTGAACGACATCCTCGGCCCCGATGGAGAGAAAAACCGCAACGATCACCGCCACCATGCGGTGGACGCCTGCGTGATCGCAGTCACTGACCAGGGCCTGCTGCAGCGCTTTGCCCGCGCCAGTGCCAGCGCGCGCGAACGCCAGCTTGACCGCTTGGTGGACGATATGCCGCTACCGTGGCCGACCTATCGAGAGCATGTTGCACGCGCCATCGACAACATCTGGGTCAGCCATAAGCCCGATCACGGGCATGAAGGCGCCATGATGGAAGAAACCTCCTACGGCATCCGGCGCGACGGCAGCATCAAGCAAAAGCGCAAGCCAGACGGAAGCGAAGGCCGCGAAGTCAGCAAACTCGTTCGCATTGCGGAACCCTCGCAAGCCCTGCGGCACGGCACCGATGCCGAGGGTCAACCACTGCCCTACAAGGGCTATGTGGGCGGAAGCAATTACTGCATCGAATTGGTGCGCAATGACAAGGGCAGATGGACCGGTGAAGTCGTTACACGATTCGACGCGTATCAGATCGTTCGGACACGGGGCTCCGACCGGTTGCGACACCCGACTCTGAGTATGTCCTCTCAACCATTGGTGATGCGATTGATGATTGGAGACACTGTACGTGCGGAACTTGATGGCGAATCCAAGCTGATGCGAGTCGTAAAAATCGATCCGAGCACCAACGTTGTACTTGCCGACATCAACGAATCAGGCGAACTAAAAAAACGACACGACGACACCAGCGACCCTTTCAGGTACACAAACCTGAGGGGGGAATCATTTCGCAGGACAAAGGCACGACGAGTCACCATTTCCCCCATCGGTGAGTTACGCGACCCCGGCTTCAAGGAATAGCGCGATGCTCGGCCGCATCGTCGAAGTGGCCGACGATCGTCGTCACCTGTTCGTGCACCGCGGCTTCATGGTGGTGCAGGACACGGACGGCGAGCGCAAAGAACTGGGCCAGGTGCCACTGGACGACATCGCGGCGGTCATTGCCAACGCGCATGGCCTGTCCTACACCAACAACCTGCTGGTGGCGCTGGCCGAGCGCGGGGCACCGTTTGTCCTGTGCGCGGCCAACCACAACGCCGTGGGCATGCTGCTTCCCATCGAAGGCAATTTCGAGCAGTCACGCCGCATCGAGGCGCAGATTTCCGCCACGCAGCCGACGCACAAACGCCTGTGGGCGGCCGTGGTTCGGTCCAAGCTGGAACAGCAGGCCGCCGCGCTTGCGGCCACTGGTGCGCCCACAGCACCGTTGCTGGCGCTGGCGCGCAAGGTCAAAAGCGGTGACCCGGACAACCTGGAGGCCCAGGGTGCCCGCCGGTATTGGCAACTGCTTTTCGGTGACGGTTTTCGTCGCGACCAGAACGAGACTGGACGCAATGCCCTGCTGAACTACGGCTACACCGTGGTACGCGCGGCCACCGCTCGAGCCGTCATCGCTGCGGGCCTGCACCCTGGTATCGGCCTGCACCACAGCCACGACAACAACGCCATGCGGCTGGTAGACGATCTGATGGAGCCGTTTCGCCCCATCGTCGATCTCAAGCCCCGATGGCCACCTCAAACTGCTCCACTGATGGCCGGTCAAACTGCTCCAGGCAGGACGAGCGGATTATGACGTTTCAGTGCTGACGGCAATGCGCGCGGCAGCCTCCTTGAGTCGGTAGCTTTTGCCCTCGAATTCCAGCATGGTGCAGCGGTGCATCAACCGGTCCAGGATGGTGGTGGCCATGGTGGCATCGCCGAGATAACGGCCCCAGTCCTGCACGACGCGGTTGGAGGTCACCACGATGGAGCGGCGCAGCTTGTAGCGCTGATGCACGACGGCCTGCAGCACTTCGGCGGCGTACTCGCTGATGCGCCGTGCCAGGAACAGGTCATCGAGGATGAGCAGGTCCGGCTCCACCCATTCCTTGAGCAAGGCCATGCGCTCGGTGGCGCTGCCCAGTGCGTAGCGGGCGAACTCGGCGTCGGCCTCCAGGTAACGCACGTCATGGCCTTGGAGCGTGGCCTGATAGGCCACAGCCTTTGCCAGATGGCTCTTGCCGGTGCCGGGCTTGCCCACGACCAGCGCATTGGCACCCTCGGCAACGAACTTCAAGGTGTGCAATTCGAAGCAGGCAGCACGCGGCAGCTTGGGGTTGAAGCGCCAGTCGAAGTCGGCCAGCGTGACCTTCTCGTCCAGCCCGGATCGCTTGTAGCGCCGCTCCATCAGGCGCGAGTGGCGCCGGTCGAGCTCGTCTTGCAGCATGGCAGCGAAGGTGTCCAGGAACGGCTCCTGCGCAGCCTGGGCCTGCATGACGCGGGTGGACAAGGTCTCGGCAATGCCTGACAGGCGCAGTGCGCGCAGGGTGCGTTCAATCTCCTGCATGTTCATGCGTGCTCTCCTTGCGTCGCGGCGGGCATGGCGGTGGCAGCGGCATGCGCAAACAGATCGCCGTACTCGTGTGCCTCGCGGATGAGTTCGTGCTGCTGGACCAGCGCCGGGATTGCACCGCGTTGGCTGCGCCCGTTGTGGTCGCCGTCGGTGTGGGCCTCAATGGCATTGATCGCCTCGGCGAAGAGAGCTTCGGTCAGAGCCAGCACACGCTTGTAGCTGTAGATGCCTTGTTCCAGCGCCTGGGCGCAGGCGGCGTTGACGCAGTGCGCCGGGTAGCGGCGCACCAAGCCGACGATGCCCCAGAGCTTGCGTTGACCCACCCGGCCCTCGATGGCAAACAGCAGTTGGCACAACCGCGCGGCGTGCTCACCAATCTCGCCGGCTTGGCGCAATATCTGGCGCGTCTCGCGCGAAGGGTTGAAGACCCGCTCATCCTGCGGCAATACGACGGTGCCGGGCCGTTCGGCCTTGGCGTGGGTGCGCAGCAGGTGAGCTGTGTGAAGGTCACGGATCTCGATACGCCGGGCGTAGATGCGCACCAGCACCTTCGATCCGATGGCCGCCGGTCGCGCGGCATAACTGCTGTGGTCGACACGTACACAGCCATCATCGCAAACGCTGCGCTGGGCCTCGGTGAAGTATTGCATGCCCAGCAGCGGCAACGACTTGAGGTGCGTGCGCTCCTCCTCGAACATGGCCTGCACCTGGCGCCGCTCGGTACCATGGATACGCTTGGCCGCCCAGTTCTTCTCCCAGTGCGCCAAAAATTCGTTCTGGGACTGCAGGGAGTCGAAGCGCCGCCCCTTCAAGGCGGTGGCCTGGGTATGTTGAATGGCGCTCTCTACCGTGCCTTTGCGGTTGGGGTCTCGCACCCGCGCCGGGTCGGCCACCACGCCGTAGTGCGCCAGGGTGGCGGCATAGACAGGGTTGAGGTCCGGCTCGTAGAGATCGGGCTTCAAGACGCCTTCCTTGAGGTTGTCGAGCACCACGTACTGTGGGCTGCCGCCGAAGTGGCGAAACGCTTGTTCATGCAGCTCAGCCCAGACCTGCTGGCTGGACTTCCAGACCACGCAGCGGTAACTGGCGCGCGAGTAGCGCAGCGTGGCCACGAACAGGCGGGGCTTGCGGTAACGGTCACTGCCGGGCACCAGAGTGGGCGCCCCCTCGCCGTAGTCGACCTGCATCTCTTCGCCAGGCAGGAAAGACAGTCGGTCAAACTGCTCGGGTTGCTGGTGGCGCAGCTTGGCGCAGAAGCGCTTGACGGAGTTGTACTGACCAGCAAAGCCATGCAGGTCCACCAGGTCCTGGTAGATCGCCATGACGTTGCGCTTCAAACGCAGTTGCGCCTCGATGAAGTCGCGGTAGGGTTCGCACAGGGAGGTGGCCACAGGCATGGGAGCCGGTGGCCAGGGTGGAGCAGTTTGAACGGCCATGGCATCCGAGCCGGTGGCCACCATGGGGCAGTTTGCGGAGTCGGCAGCAAAACGCTGCTGGTAGGCGCGGATGGTGTGCCGGGAAATTCCGGTAACCCGCTCAATCTCTCGCTGGCTGGCATTGGCCCGCAGCAGCGTCCATATCGTGGTTTGCAAGTGTGGCTTCAAGACGTTCACTCCGGTTATTCCCTCGCAGTTGAGGGACTGAAAGTAACGTCCTGCCAGCCGGCCATGGGGCGACCGACACACCAGAATCAATGCATCACATCACCCTGGCCGGGTGGAGCAGTTTGGGTGGCCATTCGTGGGGCACTTTGGGTGGCCATCGGGGATCTCAAGGTCTGGCAACTTTGGCAAAACCAGGAACACGAAGTCACCCCCGAGGCCAAGCGTGCGCTGGCTCGCACGCTGTACGACGACATGCAAAGCGAGGCCGGCGCCACGCCCGTCACGGTGTGCGTGCAGAAGCTGGCCACTTCCATTGCGCAGGTCTATCTGGGCGTACGCGACAAGCCAGACCTTCCGCTGCCGGGTCTGCCGTTGACGCTGGCCAATTCGCTGCTGTACGACTGAGAGCAATGGTTCATGTCACCCCGATGCTCACCGGGTACAGACTGATGTGGATGGTGGTCATGTTCGACTTGCCCGTGGTGCTCAAGGCGGAGCGCAAAGCCGCCACGGAATTTCGCAATGCCTTGCTCGATCTCGGCTTTGAGATGAGCCAGTTCAGCGTGTACATGCGCATGTGCACCAGTGCCACGCAGATCGACACCTACTGCAAGCGCGTCGAAGCAGCCTTGCCTGCGGGCGGCAAAGTCAATATCCTGCAGTTCACCGACAAGCAGTACGAGCGCATCATCAGCTTCCACGGCCAGACCAGGCTACCCGCCAACAAAACCCCGGATCAGTTCGACCTTTTCTGAATGCCACGCCTCTTTTCACTGCGCCAGAAAGCGAAAAACCCCCTGAAAAATCAGGGGGTTATCGCGAGCGGAGTCTAGACGATTGGGAAATGCGCTCTGGCCGGAACTAGTGCAGGCACAGGCCGGCGCCATGGTGGAGTCTAGACGATTGGGAAATGCGCTCTGGCCGGAACACCAATGGCGGAACGGTAGCCCACCCAAGAGTCTAGACGATTGGGAAATGCGCTCTGGCCGGAACGGCCGCAATCCGCATGTGTGATGGCCCCCGAGTCTAGACGATTG
>Ga0209604_1001929_pt1 | contig 15776 bp, 17 predicted proteins | sample AD_UKC097_MetaG_FD_184405 | JGI IMG/M metagenome (GOLD analysis project Ga0209604, IMG submission 184405) | Active sludge microbial communities of municipal wastewater-treating anaerobic digesters from USA - AD_UKC097_MetaG (SPAdes) (version 2) | ecosystem: Engineered > Bioreactor > Anaerobic >... | reverse complement strand
AACAATTAGTCAGTATCTTACGAATCACCAAACAAATGAGTATATTTGTTCATCAACCCCAATTTATGATACGGGAATAGCTCAACCATTTTGACTTTTTTGTCCAAGTAATAGGGGTCTGGTACATCCGCCGATTCCGGCAAACAGATCAATGAATCTGATAGCGGGCTTTTCTATAAGCTTATCTACTTTCACACGAACTCTTGTCTTGGCTGGGGTCGGTTCTGCGACAAACTCCTTCCTAAGGATTTTCTTAACTTCTTCAAGTGTTCCTGAAATGAAGCCCGCTTCTGATACCGCTGCGACCCATTTATCCAGAAGGTCTTCTCCCAGATCAAAGAAATCATGAGGAACGCCGAATCCCAAGCCGCAAAGCCTGAGGTGTTCTCTCAAGATTTTATACTGATTGTCAAATGCGATTTTGCCACCATCGAAAGTGTAAGACTGCCTGCCAGTCTGATTGCCAACCACGTTTTTTGTTTTGAGGAATAACCGTTTCATGCTTAATCCTCCTTTGGGGTTGTGAGAAGATCTTTGGCGTCAATGCCAAGACACTTTGCTATCTCATATAATGTTTCAAGACCGGGCTGTGCTTTATTTGTGCACCATTTAGATACAGTTGTAACGTCTTTACCGAGCTGTTCAGCAAGCCATTTGTTGGTTTTCTGCTGCTCTGCCAAGACGACTTTCAGACGATTGAGAGGCTTATTCATTGCTAATTTGTTTGCACGATTAGCAAATATAGTGAATATTTTTCAAATGAGCCCAGATTATTTGCATTGGTTTAATGGCAATGTAGTTACCAAAAGCAACAACAGCGCTTTTAAACAGGATAATGCCATTTGAATGGAACATCCAGTCTGAAACCGTCATTTCTGAGACATCACTAAGCGGCGCAAGTTAACAATATGGTTTGCAACAATGCTGTGTACTGTGCCTCACAAATTACTTCTTTGTGGTTTTCTTGTCCCTTGCGCAAAGAGGGCATCCAGAGTTTAGATGTGCTCTGTTATAGATTGAGGCTCGGTATTCTGGATGGTCCGGATTTGAACACTTCCATAATGCCTTATACTCCGAACCCAGGGATACTTCAGATGGTTTCTTATCGTTTTCTGAGCTCCATTCCTTTAGAAGATCAGGGCGCAAGAATTCGAGGCTTCTGTCGTATGACATCTGCTTGCCGTGACATACGGCACATCTCATTCCAGACAACCGTTTTGCAATAGTCGCATGAAAGCTATGAGCCTTTCCTTCTGTGCAATGCCACCAAAATTGGATTGTATGATTCACCCCAATCGTTTCCGGCGTATAGCCAGAATCTTTATTCAATTCATAATCCCATTGAGATGCAATCTCCGGAGAAACGATTGCCAAAGCCTCTTTGGGGTGAAAGGACTGATGGGCACAGTATTTACAACCCTTCCCTGATAGGTGTTCGGATGGCGCTTGCAGGAATCGCCCATGTTTTGGGCAAATAATAGTAACTGGAGTTTTAGAGTCAAGGAACTCAACAAGAGAATAGTCATATTTATTGCCATGTATTCCCTTTGCAGCCTCAATCCATTCTTCGGTTGATTTGCGATATTTCCCTGAACATCTTGTGCAACCATAACCAAGAGATACGCTCTTGACAGTATTCTCCCAAGTGTGTGATGGATCATTTGGACATATCCACTTTACCCTTTTTTCCGAGAAAGGTTGAACCATCCTTGGCGTCAATGGGAAATTTGCCTCGATGTCCCAAATTGCACGAAGAGGTTTTCCGGTTGACTCCATCTTTTTAGCAAAGGCCTCAAAACTGTCATCGTATGGAATGGTACAAATATCTGCAATAATCTTATTCTTGATTGATGGAATATCTACAACCACTCTTTGTGGTAAAGAATATGTGCCTATCAATTCATTTACAAGTAACTGCAAGTCAGCCTGTAAGTTTGTGTACTCACTATCATACTTAGTGATAATGATTCTTGCTGCCGAAGACTCAAAAGGAGGGCACCCTGACTCACGAAAACGAATTATCGACAAGCCATTGCTTCGGAAGTATTCTGTTTTCTCTATATCTTTCAGAAGTTTGGATGTTCCTTTGTGGTATGCCTCGCCATCGTACTCAATGCCAAGATTGATACAAGGAATATAGACATCTATTTCACGGCGATGAAAGATATACCCGTTAATTGTATCGGGGAACAACTGTTTGATGTAGTAGAATATTACCTGCTCAGGAAAGGACGTGTGCCTTCCTTTAGAACAGTTTGGACAGCCCCGTCCATTTGCCCTATTGCCAACTTTCGCTTTCCATTTATGCCCACAATTAGGACAACTCCACCAGAAGGATTTATTTGAATGAGCTGTGATTTCGGCGGCTGTTTTTCCATTATTTGCTGCAGTGTCCCATTGCAATGCCAAATCGGGGTATAATGCAGCTAAAGAAAACTCGGGAGAAAACTTCTGATGTGAACACTTTGGGCAATTACCACCATTATTGCTCGTCTTATTATTGACTCTTGCTTTGTAAGGCTCGTGGCCATGGAGGCACTTCCAGTAATATGAGACATTTGTATGAGGTGCGATAGTATCTGGGTCTACTGAGTTATTATCATAATCCCACTCATTTGCAACAATCTCAGGGAATAGTGCCTTGAGGCTATTATATCCTGGAACAATTTTAAGCCCTCTGCATACTGGGCAATTCCCGGATTCTTTCGTGCGCGATGGAGCCGTTCTGTTACATATTCGGGCCGAGTAAGACTGGCCACACTTGGAACATCGCCAGAAAACGGTCTTATGTGATCCCGCAGCAACATCATTTGGAGTAAGATCGCCATTCATGGCATAATCCCACTCCTTCGCAATATTGGGAAATTTGTCTGCAAGAGAATCCATGCTCAAATTTAGCAAAGAAAAGCCAAACTCACTGCAAATTAACATGAAATGCAATAATACGCACCGATTACGATTCGCTGAAGGCTGTAATGGATATCAATACAAAGTGGTGTCGGTCAAGTGTCCTCCGCTGTCGCGCTGCCCACATCACCGACCTTTTCCATTTGCCACGCGCAGCAAGACTGATTGCGTATTCCCGCCGCTGCGCTCTGGTCAGTACGCATCAGACTTGCTCTGGCTCTCGCACTCGCTCCGGGCTTCGCCCTCCGCTCCATGATCCCACCCGCCCGGCCAATCCTGCTTCGCAGCCTGCGGCTGCTACGCAGAGCCAGGCCCTGCCCTCGAAGGCCTACCGGCGGCTACCGCCGCAGGTAGTGCTGCTCGTTGTGGTGTGGGTGATAGTAGTATTGCTATTATCAGAGAATGATCGTACAACCTGCGCCTGTGTCTTACTCCTATTGGCAGTATATATACTATCAGGGAGAATGATACTTCCCGATATATCCGCCTGACGGCGAAAATAGGGCGTCAGTGCTGTGCGAGTGTCCTGCCGGGCGCTCGTTATCGAGCACTCACTTCGCGCAGGAGCGTTGTCAGGATGCGAAGGTGGAAAGCGGTCAGCTGCGCCCTATAAGCCGTCCTGCGGCCGTCTTACAAGGCTTGCTGGTGTCAATATGCTCCATGATGTCGGCGGAGCCGCCACCATCGAGCAGGTTAATATCAAGATGGTATGGGAGACTGTGACCTCCAGTACGCTCCGTTCCTCCGCTCCCTTACAGTCACAGACTCCCATCCTGTCATGCCCCCAACCCCACAGGGGAGATAATCCGCCAGGGCTGCGTTGTGCCAGTGCGACCGTCAGTGCTTCTAATCCGCAGCATAACATAATCTATCGAGATTGCGTAACAAGTCGTTGGGGCCCCTTCCCCACCGCTTGTTTTCGCTTCGCACGCAATCTAGATTATGTTAAGCGGCTCCCTTAGAAGGGTGCGAGTGTTGGTGCTTCGGAAGACGCCCTGTCGGGTCGGCCGGCAATATTAGGGGTTCGCTGCGCTGGCCTCCGGCCTCCAGGCCGCTTGCTCGCCCCTGGACTTTCTGCATCAAGGCGCGAACGCCGGTACTTTTATCAACGTTGGTGGGTATGGAAGCGAGTACCTTCGTTCACGGCAGAAAGTCCGCCTACGGCATTGCCGTCCTCCGTGCAGCATCCGCTGCAGGGTCGCCTCCGTCAGTGACTTCAAGCACTCCGCAGGCTCCGTGCTTCAAGTCCCAGACTGCGTCTCCGCGGTAAGGCTACGCCTTCTTTTATTACCGGGCTGACGCCCGGACTCCCGTTCCACCGTTCTGCAAAGGACCGCTGCTTCGGCAGAGACTTGCAGCCGTCCCTGTACCTCGCATCAAGGTCGGTGCGTTCAAATGCGAGACTGTTCCTTCCGTTTCCTTCGTGCGTTCCTTACTTCGTCACTCCAGGTACAGACTCGCCAGCGGAATCGCTTCGCTCTTGTTTATGTCCGGCTCGCTATGCGCCACTTCGGTCAGCATCTTCGTTACGCAGAGACTGTCCGCATTCCGCTCCTGCGTCGCTACAGCGTACAGACTCTGCTACGCTTCGCGGTTTTCCGCGGAGTCATCAGAGCCTTCCAGCAGACAGCTCCTTCGTCGCTGACTGCTTCCAGTCTCTGCTGCCTTTACCGCTCCAAACCGCTCCGCTTCCACTGCGATGCTCACCTCGTGTCGGCGGCCGGACTCGCCCGTGCGTAGGTTGTAGCGTCCTGCTTCTATTCGAAGGTCTGTGCATGCTCGCGTACACCGTTCTACCTCGCTTCAACCTCAGTGCTGCGCTCGCCTGCCGCGGCCTACGGCCTTGCCTCCTCTACTATTTGTGCCAGGCTGTCGTCACGGCTATCGCCGTCACGCCATCCTGTCCCAAACAGCAGAGGCCTTCCTTACTGACGTACGCCTGAGCGGCGGTGCCAACATCACCGCCACCTCCCGCTCGAACATGATCAAATGGGTGTATATATATTCATCAAGTGACAAGGACAGATTTCCTTCATAGTAATAGAAAAAGTCCATGCATAGAGTTGGGGCAAACAAACAAAACAGGACCGACATTTTGCCAGTCCTGTTTACCATAAATACCCAATAGTGTATGTAAGGAATATTATTAATTCACAGCGCGAACCGTAAACCTACTTAAGTCTAAAGGCAGAGGGGCTAACATTACTCTTCCAGAAGAGAATAATCCATAGGACATTTCTTCGCCAATTTCCCAAGTTACAGACCTCTCGAAATCTCCATTCAAGTCGTACAGACGTGATGTGTACCCGCCGAATGTTGGATGAGATTCCTTGGACATACGCAGGATGTTATCACCATTATTGCCTGGTCCATACTTGTATGCGCTACGAATTGAACCATCAGAGAAGAAATTGCATGAAAGATAAATCAGTTTAGTGTCATAAGAATATGATTTAATAGATTCAATAACACCGTTACTATACCATGTAAACACATTGATGTAAGTAGGGACGCCACTCTTATACACTATTTCCTGGATATGCTTGCCACTGCCGTCAACCTTGACTTCCAAGTCTACATTTTCAGCATCTTCTCTATATCGGCATATATACACATTGTTTTTCTTATCATGAAGAATGTAGCGACAATAGACATCATCCCGACGCTCTGTTCCAGGATTGAAATAATATATGTTTTGGCCATACTCTGCCACATAAACTGTGTAAAGGTTGCTATACGCCAATTTTTTGGCAAGTGCTCTGGCATCAGATGGGGTTGAAGTCGAATAAACCTGATTCCATTGATCTGTCTTCAGCCTAAACTCATTTAGCCAGTTACCTTCATATTGTGTTCCATCGGAAAAATAGGTTTTACCTTCAATGTAGAAAGGTCCGCACACTTTACCTTCAAGATTCCCTTTAAATCTATCACCATTTGTATATGTTAAAGTACCCTCTGAAAACCTCCCGTTTTTGAAATAACCTTCATACTTTTGTCCATTCGCCCAGCAATATGAGCCCCAGGTATACTCAGTAGAAAGAGATACCCTCGTTCCATCATCCAGTAGCGTGTATTTAACGTCAGCCATGCCTGAGTACGTATCACCGTTTCTGTATTCGAAGTAAATCTTTTCGCAATTGTCATAGTAGAATGAATTATTCCAATATGAATCAAGATCGGGGAGTAATTCATTACGCACATAGAATTCTTGACACTTGATAGAATTTTCAGGGCTCTCACTATTAACCCTCAGCACTGTATATTGATCATCAGTTCTTACTTCTTGGATTTCTTTGTATTCACCAGGATATACGGTTTTTCCCTGCAATAAGTCAAAACGGACAGAGCCATCTTCATTGAGGACAGGGTGAACTTTACCCATGAAATACTTATTATCAGACCATGCCATATAAGCATCAGAAGAAGTAGACATTAGGCACTTAACCATGTCACATCTATCGGCGTCAACTGGAACATTGTTATGAAGTTTTGCAGTAAAATAGGTGTAACTTCTTTCACCCGATTTGCCATCGACATAAATTCGCGAATCATACCCTGTAGAAACAGTTGTAGGACAGGAAAGGTAGTATCCACAATAATACGAAATCTGCTTCGGCCTAATGCTTAGATCAACGGATTTCTTATCCTTGTATGTCATTTCAAAGGTGGGAGTATTGGAGACATAGAATGAGCCATAAGAGCATATGCCATCTTCTGTCTTACCGTCATATTTTACTCCCGTTACAACAAGACGTCCCGCTACATAAGACACCTTACCCTCCAAGATGGGCTCGAGGTCTCCTTGCGTGTTGTAAATTATAACATTCTGTCCAGAAGCCAATGCACCTTTCAAAAACGAGCCCTCTATAGAGTACCCGTGCAGCGGAAAATTAATAGTGGAAGATTTTATGCCAGAAACAGGTGCATCATTACGCGTGTTGGATGCCATCCATTGGGAAATCTTCGATTCTGCTTCAGAATAGTTCTTCACTTGTGCAAATGCTGTTGTACATATGCAGATGAATGCGGATAGGAGAGCAAACTTTTTCATATTTTCAGTGCTTTTATACTTATAGGAGTCGTCGTTCTATCAACGACGATTTGTGCAGGACCTCTTAAGTCCTTATCATACAAGCTGAAACCAAGGAATGATACATTCTCGGGCAACTTGCAATATGTGTTGATAAAGAGTTTTTCTTCAATGCTTTTCATTGTTGCCTTGTCAGTATTCTGATAAAGTTCAACGAAATATTTCAACGAGTCATTAGGCTCATTTTCAAGTTTGAAGAAGTCTTTCCCATGTTCAAAATGGCCTGGGTTATTAGCCTTGAATTCAATCAAAACAGAGGGCTTATTATCACAATAAAGACACAGGTCAATATTGGCCGATCTACCTCCGTGATCGGGACCTATTTTAAACTCCGACAATGGCTTATGTCCACAAGTAAACTTATATATGTTGACAGATGGGGTCTCGATAGAATATTTCCAGCCTTCAAAGGTCGGACAGGAAAGAAACTCTTGAATAAAGACGTGCTTGAGTTCCTGTTCACTTATACGCCCACCGCCATCCCGATATTGAGGTACAAGGAGACGGTCGTTGCATGAAATAGCGATTCGGTGAAGACGCTTAAACGAATTACGGAATAACTCTTCCAATGCCGGGCAATATGGTTTGACGCAATTCACAACTATTCAACCAGTTGGGTGAAACCGTTAAAATACAAATTTATGAAAAAATGCTGAATATGTTAATTAAAGAGTAGATTCCGACTAAAAACATTCGACTGATACCTACTTTCGCAAGCTCAAATATCACTATCTTTGTATCTCGGAAGTCCCTCTGAGCCACCTATGTGGTGAAGATGTCCACGGGCTTCGCGCCTCCTCCCTCGGTGTGGGCTACCGGTTTTAACCAACCTGTTTGCCACATGCCTGTCTACCATCCAAACATACGTATATCAGATTGCTGGGGTTCTGCCGGCGAAATCACGTTCTATCATCGTGATGGACGTTGTTATTGGCGTGCTCGTGACCGTCATGCTTTCAGCGGTACATCGGCACAGGTCCGGGCTCTGGACGTGCATCGACGTGCCCTGGAACGCTGGAGGATCGTTCCGGACAACATCAAAGAGAAATGGAACGAGTTCGCGTCTGTTGTTGAGCCTCACAAACCGCCTTTCGACGGATCTTCTCACATCACCGGCCACAATCTATTCGTGTCGGCTTATCATGGCTTTGCGACTCTGGGAAATGAGCATGACCCTGAGCCGCTGCCGTTCGTTGAGTTCCCCAAGTTCGAGCTCAAGGTGCTTGAGTCCAGGAGTGTCGGCGGTGCTGTGGTTCTGCGCTGTCGTCTGTGGTTGTCAGGAGCTGATGACTGCAATCGTTACCGCGTGCTGGGCAAGGTGCTGCTCACGAGTCCTGGAGCCGGATGCAAGACCAGCAAGCTGCGTAACTGTCTGTCGGTTCCTGCCAGCGAGCCGGGTGTTATTGAGTTCTCAATCCCAAGCGATCGGACCGGTGAGTGCCAGCTTCACCTGCGTTATCTTCTGATTGACTCCACCTCAGGATACAGGACTTGCTACCGTAAGTTGTCCAGACTTATAGCGATACTTTAATTATCGCTTGTAATTCGTTATTGTTTAGTCTATTGGTGTGATATTTCGTATATTTGCACTATCTTACTTAAATAATAACTTTAACTTAATTCTACTATGAAAGCACTTCCATCTATTGCCTTCAACGAGTTCCGCGGAACCGCTGGAGACGTGACCGCCAGACGCACCGGCGGTCGTACTGTGCTTAATGGCAGAGCACAGCATTCCCACATCAAGACTCCAAAGCAGAGTGAGCGCCGGGCTTCGTTCGGGTACATTACCAAGCAGTTCAAGCAGCTGACCGCACAGCAGCAGATTGCATGGCAGAAGCTCGCCGAGGCTCATCGTGAGCGTGCTCTTGTGGGAGCTGAAGGTGCTCCGCTTACGGCACACAACCTGTTCGTATGCCTCAATGCAAACCGTTCGCTTGTGGGTGTACCTCTTACCATGGATGCGCCTGAACAGATCCACGGTTCGGACGCCATCGCTTTCGATGATATCTGGATCACTCCGGACAGGATTCTGATATCAGGACTGCGTGACGCAGACAACCCTAACGCAAGACTCGTGGTGAAGATGTCGCCCGGTCAAGGCGCAGGCATCTCCAAAGCATGGGACAAGACTGTCATTATCGGCGACTTTGAAACTTCGGACTGGGGCGACCTGGACCTTCTTGAGGTTTACACCAAGAGCTTCGGCGTTGACGTAGTTCCCGGCGAGAAGTACTTCCTCGAGCTGTACTGGATTGACGAGTTCTCAGGCTACGTGTCTTCAAAGACCTACATCTGCTTCCCTGCCACTGAGGGCGAATCTGCTCACGGCCAGACCTACTCTCCTCGCGCACAGATCAAGTCAGATGAAGTGACCGGCGGTGACTCTTCTTCCGAGGCTATCTCTTGCGAGTTCGAGCTTGCTTCAGGGTCAAAGATATCCGTCAATGAGATCGAGGCAAGGAGAACATCTGGATATTCAGCCGGTGTCTACCTCAAAGCTGACGATTCTGTTGACATGAACCGCTTCTCAAGTACCCGCAGCTACCAGTGGGCACGTGGATTCGAGGACACTGACGTCAAGTTCGGCGTATTCTGCTGCGAGGTGTACCCGAGCTCATGGGGCAACACTATCCAGCTGGCCGGCCGTGGCGGTCTGTTCCAGGATCACTTCATGACCTTCGGTACCTACATGGCTACCCGATAATTAACCTCTAAAACCTAAACTATGATTACATGTACCAAAAACAACTTCGGCTGCGGACCTATCGAGTTCCAGGACTACCAGAGCGACCGCCTGTGCGTGCTTAACGGCAAGTTCCTTATCGACACCGCATCCGAGGAATACAAGGCCGCAGAACGCCTTGAAATCAAGCTTCCTGACGCATTCAGGATGAAAAAGAGCGCAGTTTCCACTGCCGTTCTTATCAGTTCATCGGAGAAGACTCGCGGCACAGTGCTCCGCTGCCGCATCGACAAGGGTCTTCTCTGCATTGAGAAACTCCCTTACTGGGACGAAGAAGGACCGCTGACCATCGTTGTGGCAGCTGGCTTCACCGTCCTCGGCTGGCACGGTCAGTTCACGGAAACCGACTACAAGCAGGCAACATTCGGCCCCGGCATCAAGGCTTCCAACAACCGCCTGGTGATTAAGGACGACTTCGTGTACGCCTCGATTGTCTGCTCGGAATTCCCTTCTGCCAACAGCGGCTATGGTCCGTTCTCAATCAAGATCAATGAAATGCCGGAGGACGTTGACGCCGTTGTTCCTGTATCGCTCCAGTCAGGAACCTACAGCAAGGGCCAGGTCGGCTCATGGCTTGGCGTGGCTCGCATCCAGGGCGGCTACCTCAGCATGCATCTGGACGAAGAGGCATCCAACCTCGGCGGTCAGGACTCGTTCTTCATCTTCTTCGCTCCGCGTCATCAGTTCGTTCCTCGCGTCCCGGGTGTTGGCAAGGTCGCCGTTTCTACGGAGGATATCACATGCAGTAAGAAGACTACGGTCGAGTCTGTTCTGCTCGCCATCGGTGACGCTCTTGGCTTTGGCAGTATGGAAATGGCGTTCACTCAAGCTGACTCCAGCGAGGGAATGTCGTTCACCATCGAGGAGTACCCCGACTATGCGAAGTATGCTATGGTGATGCCTGTGCTCTCACGCGGTGACTACTACAACTACGAGTATTGCGTTGCTCCTCAGGAGGTTTCCTTCTCAGAGTTCAACAAGAGCATCAGCCTTCACAACATGATTCGCAGCCGCACAAGAAACACCAAGGTATTCGATACCTCTCTCATTTCAGACATCGTTCCAGTTAACAACATGTACTAAACCCAAGCACTATGATTACGTCAATTTCAAACAACTTCGGTGCAAGCCCTATCACCCTCAAGTGCCACGATTCTGCAAAGATCGTGGTGCTCCAGGGCTCGCTCGTCATCGACACTACCAACGCAGATTACCAGGCTGCCGAGCAGCTGGAAATCACCTTCCCGAATCAGTTCAGCATCAGAAACAGCAAGCCTACCACCGCATTCCTCGTCTGTCAGAAGGACGATTACAAGAGTGGAACCATCGTCAAGGCTCAGATCCAGTTGAGCAAGCTCATCATCGAGAAACTGCCGATTTACGACGGTCAAGGCATCGTCACACTTATCCTTGCCAGCGGATTCGTGGGAGAAGCAAGCGAAGCGCTGCTCGCTCCTGCTTCCAGTGCAAAGATCACAATGTCCGGTAAAGACTATACCGTCACGACCACAATCGGACAGTATGCCAACTGCATCAAGGAGCAGTGGGGTATGTTCTACCTTCTGATGTCGAGCTGGTCATACATGCCGGGCGTTGAGAACGAGTACAACATCACCGGTCTTCCTTCTGATCTCTGCATCGATGTTCCCGTATTCGTGAACGGCAGCAACTATGCCATCCCCGGCTCAGACTGCGCCCTTGCTCACATCGAGAACGGCAAGATCACCTTCACCGGCAAAGGTCAGGCAGGTCAGACCAAGAAGTACCTCAGCCGAGCCTTCATGAAGTTCTTCTTCGTCCGCGGAGAGAATGATATCGCGGAGTATTAGTCCAAAGCCTTACCTCCTTCCAAACGCCAAGCGGTCACCATCAACCGGGTGACCGCTCTGCTTTATTATATTTCAGATTTACATATATGTATCAAGGAATGACTCATCAAGTAGGAATGGTATCACCCCAACGTATGTTATACCAGTCTCATCTGTCGTTGCTTTCTGATTACCTCCAAGGATTACGATTTTTCGGAAGAAATCTTTTGCGTGATACAGAGATGTGAGTTCCTGTTCTTTCTTTTCCGGATTACCAAGTTCAAGCGCTGATTGGATGTAAACCTTCTGAGAGCCTTTATTGACCACAAAGTCAATCTCATGAAGAGACTGGGTCTTCTTGCCATCGACCACTTTGTTAATGGCCACGACCCCTACATCGACCGAATATCCTCTGATGATCAACTCATTGTAAATAATATTTTCAATTATGTGGGAACGCTCGATCTGTCTGAAGTTCAGTTCTGCATTACGCAGTCCGATATCTGTTGCGTAATACTTGTTTGGATATTCGAAGTACTTCTTGCCTTTCACATCATATCTGGCGACTTTGGAAAGCAGGTATGCATCCATCAGGTAATCGACATACAACTTGACAGTATGATCTGATGTATTCTTCTGGAGATTGCTTGACACGGCATTGCTCAGATTCTTCATGTTGGAAAGCGAGCCGATTGAGGAATACAGTTCGTCCAGCAAAGCTTCAAGGATTACATCGTCATTGAGTTTATACCTTTCGACAATGTCCTGAAGATACACCTTCTTATGGAGGTCCTTGAGATACTTGCGCTTTTCGGCTTCATCCGGCTCCGTTACTGCCAGGGGCATACCACCATGTTGTATGTACTCTTCCAGGGCATCCGTTTTTTCCATCTCAAAAGCATTGTAGAACTCCCGGAACGACAAAGGGTACACCTTGATTTCGGAACCTCGGTCCCTGAAGTTCGTGACAATATCGGACGAAAGCATCTTTGAATTGCTGCCGGTGACATAGACATCAAGATTCTTGTAGTCCTTAAGGTCATTCAGCACATCATAGAAGGTTATGTTAAGCGACGGATCGTTCTTATCCGTGACTATACTTTCATCTATGTCGGGATTCTTGACAGAGAGGCACAACTGAATCTCATCAATGAACACATAGTATTTTCTTGCAGGGTCAGAGGCCTTGGAGAGAATATAATCCTGCAAGGCAATCGGATTCCTGTATTTGGCATTGCTCTTCTTCTCTAGGCTGAGTTCTATGATGTCAGACTCACTGACACCTTCTGACAACAACACCCCTTTATAGAGTTCAGAAAGCAAATATGATTTGCCACATCTTCGAAGTCCTGTGATGATTTTCACCTTACCATTCCAACGCTTGGCGATGACTTGATTGACGTAATGATCTCGTTTGATAACCATAATGAAAATATCTTTTCACTGCGAATTTAGTGAATTTTTCACTTTCTTCGTACTAAAATATGAGTTTTCAAATTTCGTTCAAGCATCAAATACATAGGAGAGTGTAACTGCCATTAAGGAATTTGGCCGAAATTTTACTTAAAGCACAACTTTAATACACTGCTCTTATTCGTTTATTATACAACATATTGAAAATGTTTGTATATTTGTAACACGATAGTTCTGACTACAATAACAAACCTTACTTTAACCTAAACTTAAACTACTATGAAGTACATTCCTTCAATCGCCTTCGAGGAGATGTCAGGCTCCGCAAAAGGTGTGACCGCAGCCAAGACTCGTGGTCGCAAGTACATCCGCAACCGCGGATACGGTGGTTCTACCAGAACCGAGTTCCAGGCTTCCGTAAAGAGCGTGTTCAAGCAGCTCTCAACCTCTTGGAAGTCACTCAGCAACGCTCAGATTCTCGCATGGAACAAGCTCGCTCAGTCACAGGCTGGCCGCAGCGTTCTCGGTACCAGCTCGAAGATTTCCGGCGCCAACCTCTACATGAGGCTCAACTACTGGATCGTCTTTTGTGGCGGCGACGCTCTCGCCAACCCTCCTGCACTCGTAGGAGTCGAGGCACCTTCAGAGGCTGTCATCACCCTCACCGCAGAGAAGTTCACCTTCGAGCTCGAGTACGCTCCTGAAGCTGCTGCAGATCTCAAGCTCGTCGTATGTGCATCAGCCCCTCAGGGCAACGGTATCACCCGTGCTTACGGCAAGGCCGCAATCGTTGGTGGACCTCACGACTGCACTACCGAGGAGTTCGACATCAAGGCCGACTACGACGAGAAGAACGGCGCTCCTTCTGCCGCTGCTCCTAAGGTCTTCATGAAGTACTTCTTCGTGAACACCAAGACCGGAGAGAAGTCTGGCGAAATGATGGCCATTGCAAAGCTCTAATCGGGGCACTCGCAAACCTAAACCTAACCTTAACCTATGAATCGGCCCCGTCCTGCAGCGATGCACGATGGGGCCTTTTCGTACAAAAGACCTGAACCATGACAGCAGATTCAATCATCCAACTCATTACAGTACTTCTCGGTAGCGGTGGACTGATTGCCATATTCCTTGTCAGTGAAAAGAAGACAGCGGCCATGCTCGAGAACATCGCCAAAGCCAACGAGGAATGGAAGAAGATCATCGACCGGCAGACCGAAGAGAACAACACCCTCCGCTGCGAGAACGCAACGCTCCAGGAGAAGTACCACCAACAGTTTGACATCAACACAGCCCTCCGTCAGGAGATAGACACCAAGAACACCAAGATAGCAGTCCTCTCGCTCCTGCGCTGCAAGAAGCTCCGCTGCATCGACCGTGAACCTCCCTACGGCTCCGGCGTCGTTGACCTGTCAGACAATGACCCAACCAAAACCGAAGATCAATGAAAGGCTATATCACCAAGAACTTCCGCTGGGAAGAGTTCGAGAGAAGCAGCAAGGCCGCTGAACTCGGAATAGACAACACAATCCCGGACGATACTGTCGCAGAGAACATCCGTGCGCTCGTATTCAACATTCTTCAGCCCCTCAGGGACGCCTGTGGCCATCCGCTTAGGGTGAACTCGGGTTACCGCTCCAAGACCCTGAATAAGGCCGTAAAAGGCGCAGCGAACTCGCAACACACCAAGGGCGAGGCAGCAGATGTCCACGAAGACAACCCGTTCACGCTTGCGTGGCTCGTTCTTCACATAGGGCTCCCGTTTGACCAGCTCATACTGTACGACACGTTCATCCACCTGTCCTACAAGCGACGAGGCCCACAACGCGGCCAGATCCTCTACGACCAATCCTACAAATCCAAATTCAAAGAAAGACTATGAACTGCGACAAGCTTTCCAGAATACTACTCAGAACAGCGGTGGCCATCTTCCTGATAGCCGCCGCTATCCGCATCTGCACCTACAGCTGCCATCGAAGCCAGAGCGACACATCAATCGAGCACAAAGCAGACACCATCCGAATACGCGACACAATCCGCATTCCCCACCCGGCGCCAGTCACATCAAGAATTGTGGACTCCATTCCGGTCCCCGTTCCCGTCACTGACACCCTCTGGCTCCACGACACACTCTACGTCAATCTGCCACGAGAACAACGGACCTACACCGACTCCACCTACACCGCCTGGATCTCCGGCTACCGTCCCCAACTCGACAGCATCCTAATCTACCCGCTCACAACCACCATTAACAACACAACCACCATCACCCACAAACCCAAGCCGCCCCGCTTCTCCATCGGACTCCAGGCCGGCTACGGCGTCACCATCAGCAACAATCAGATCAAACCAGCACCCTACATCGGCGTAGGACTCTCCTACTCTCTGATCAGTTGGTAATGTGCTACCGAGTCTGCTGTTTCCGGCTTCCACGAGTTTTTCTTATCTTTGCACCGTGGGGTATGAAGCCATACTTCATTTGTTAACACCCGGGCGTTCTTCGTATCATGCGGAGAGCGCCTTTTTTCGTGGTCAAATCACCCAATCCGAGGTCCTAAGAAATGTTTTCACAAATTCTTTGAAAAAAATTGTCCACCTAAAATCTTCGTGGACAATCGGTGGACAAAAATGAAAAGCGAATTTTGCTAAAATGCGGATTTGCAGAAGAATAGCAATTATAACGAATTACTGCATCGGGAACATCAAAAGGAAAATCCTTGTCACTCTGATGGATCAATATATCTGTTAAAGGCAGGTAAAGGAATAGTCCCTTGTCGGCTGTATTGATCAACATTGAATTTCTGTTGTACGGCTG
>Ga0209604_1001924_pt1 | contig 15805 bp, 6 predicted proteins | sample AD_UKC097_MetaG_FD_184405 | JGI IMG/M metagenome (GOLD analysis project Ga0209604, IMG submission 184405) | Active sludge microbial communities of municipal wastewater-treating anaerobic digesters from USA - AD_UKC097_MetaG (SPAdes) (version 2) | ecosystem: Engineered > Bioreactor > Anaerobic >... | reverse complement strand
CGCCCTGTTCAAGGTCACGGATATCTACACGGGCACGACGAACCAGAGCGGAATCGTGCAGGGATTGGCCGGGGCGCGGGTTACGCTGCAGAAGGAAAGCGGGTCTACGGTCGAGACGAATCGGACGACCGACAGCCTGGGCGAGGCGTATTTCGAGGACCTGCCGGTGGGCTCGTACATGTACCGGGTGACGGCCAATCGGCACGAGGCGACCAGCGGGCGGCTGTGGGTCAAGCCGGGGGTGATCGGGAACACGGAGGTGTTCCTGAACAGTCCGCTGGTGACGGTGGAATGGTCGGTGGTGCCGACGACGATAGAAGACGAATACAATATCGTGCTGACGGCGACATTCGAGACGCAGGTGCCCGCGCCGGTGGTGCTGCTGGAGCCTGTCTCGGTGCAGTTGCCCGAGATGGCGGTGGGGGACGTGTTCAACGGCGAATTCACGATGAAAAACTACGGGCTGATCCGGGCCGAGGCCATTCAGATCCAGATTCCCGAATCGGACGAGTATTATAAATATGAATTAATGGTCGAGCCGCCGGAGACGCTGGAAGCACACCAGGTGGTCCGCATTCCCTACCGCGTCACCTGCTTGAAAGTCTTTGGCGCCGACGACGCTGCCTCCGGCGGCGGCGCGGCCTGCGGGTGCTATAGCCGGTGCGCCTCCTACTCGTACGGCTATTACTGTATCAACGGCCATTGGGAATCCGTCGTGCGCTGTAGCCACTGGTGCGGCCGATGCATCTCGTGTGGCTCCTCAACGAAACCGAGCTATGGGCCGACCGGGATTGTGAATGTTGGACTTGGCGGCGCAGGTGGCGGCAGTTCCGGCGGTCCCGGAGGCAGTTCTCTACCGGGTGGCAGTTTGGGTTGCGCGCCGAATCCGGATCCCGAGGAGGATCCGTGCGCGCCGCTGGAACCTGTTGGAAGCAGTGCCGTGCTGGCGGGGGGCGCCTATTACGACGAGGCCGAGGATATCGATATCCAGACGCTGGGAAATCTGTTTCGGGTCCGACGTTCTTTTTTCGATGGAGAATGGACGTTCGACGGGCTGGATCAGCGCATGGAGTTCGTCTCCAGCGACGAAGATGTGGAAGGCGTGCAGGTCGCAGGATTAAGTCTTGACCGCTACAGTTCCAAAGGGTCCTTAACAGCGGGCGATCGGTTCTATGACGATGCAGGCAATTGGTTGGAATATACGGGGGCGGGGTATGAATTGCGCCAAACGGATGGCCACTGGGCTCGGTACGACGTGGACGGGCGGCGGCTGGCTCAGGGCGACCGCCAGGGACGGCAGATTCTCTATGGATATGATGTTGCCTCCAACTACGTCGTGGGCGTGTACAATCACGCCACCAACCAGGTGTGCTGGGTGGACCGCACGTCGGAGGGGCTGGTTGCCAGCCTACGGGATCAAGCCGAGGGCGGACGGACGGTGGAGTATTTCTACGACGCTCAGAGTCGGCTGACCAACGTCGTCAATTGGTTGGGGGAAACGACGTCTTATCGCTACGACAATCAGAGCCGGATGGTGCACAAGCAAGACGCCGATGGCGAAGAGCATCACATCTCGTATCGAGCGGACGGGGCCCTGGCCAGCGTGCAGGACGAGAACGGACAGGGTAAGACATTCGACTTCGCTTTTGATGAGCGGACGGGACTGTACTACTCGAGTGTGCGCGCCACGGATGGCGCGGTGGTGGAACGCTGGCACGACGCCTCGCTGGCCACCGTGAAAACCATTGTGGACGGCACGCCGATCCACGATCAGGTCTCCGTGCCGGAGTCGGAGCGGATCACCAGGGAGTACGACCAACAAGGACGCCTGATTCAAGAAACGCATCCCGATCAGACGCAAAATGTCTACGAGTATGGCGGGCCTTTTGGCACTCTGACCCGGCAGGTGGATCGCAACGGCGATGTTACGCTGTACCAACGGGACGAGCGGGGCAATCCGACGGGCATCGTGGCGCATGCGGGGACGCCGTGGGAACGAACCACATGGCAAGCCTTCGACGATCGCGGATTGCTGGTGCGGCATACCAGCATTGGAGATTCCAATACCGCTTCGGTATCGCTGGAGTTCGAATACGATTCTGTCGGCAACATGACGGCATGTACGGACGCCGAAGGGTTTGTCACCCACTACACCTATGACGGATATGGGCATTTGACCAGTGTCAGCAACGCCGATGGCGGCGTATGGAACTGGCAATACGATCAGCGGGGCCGATGTACCGCCGTGACCGATCCGCGGAATTCAACCGAAGAGTATGAGTATGATTCGGCGGGGCATATGAGTCGCTTGCGGCATCTGACAGGGGAGGAAACCACGTACGAGTACGACGATCGCGGACGGTTGAGCCGCATCAACGCCCCTCATGGACGCTGGCAGGAGATGCACTACGATGGACCGGGGGGGCGGCGGGTGGAAACCCGACATTCAGACGGTTCGGTTTTCTGGGAAACGTTTTCGGAAGAAGGCGATTTGCTTGGCCTCGAAAACGAACAGGGAATGAAAAGCGAGGCGGAGCACGACGAGTATGGACGCTTGGCATCCCTTCATGCATCGGCCGAAGAAAGCGTCCAAATACACTACGATGCCGCAGGGTTGCCCCTGACCATGGTGTATCCGGATTATGAACAGCATATGGGATGGGATGCCAAGGGGACGCTGACCAATATCCAATTACGCGGCGCGATCGAATCGGGCCGGTCGTTTAAATATGATTCGGCGGGTCGACTGATCGCCGTGCAAAAACCAGATGGGAATGTCCTCCGGTATTCCTGGGACGTGCGGGGCCGGTTGACTTCCCTGGTGGATGAAGGCGGAGGCACGAATCGCTTCGCGTACGATGGCCGTGACAATCTGATCCGCTGGACGGATCCCCTGGGGCACGGAGTCCGATATGAATACGATGCTCGGGATTGCATGACCGCGCGGATTCGGGAGGATGGGACCACCAACCGGTATGCCTATGATGCCTGCGGGCGCAAGATCAGGCATTGGCGACCCAACGGTTCCCTAACGATCTGGGACTACGATCATATGGGATGTATTACCAACCGGGCTTCTTATCGTTCGGAATTTGACGAAGTGCCGGAACAATCCGTGCGGCTGGAGCAGGATTCGCAAGGACGGTTGCTTGTTTGCGATGATGGGATGACGTCCATGGCATGGTCCTACGACGAAAGCAATCTCGTGGCCACCTGCCAGGTGGATTTTGGTTCTTTCACGGCGACCTATTCGCAGGGCTTTGATGATGCCGGGCGCCTGGTCTTTTTTGCCGGTCCCGACGGACTGACCAACCGCTACGAATACGGCGCGGATGAACAGCTCAGTCAAATAAACGTGCCCGGGGAAGGGCTCTTGAGTCTGGATCGGGCGCCCGGGGGGCTCCAGGTCCAGATCCGCTACCCCGGGGGAATACGGAATGACCGTCATGCGCATTCCGTGTTGGGGATCGTGACGAACCTGTACGCGGATCCCGGCGGCCATTCCATTCTGGCGGAAACAATCGAACGCGACGTACAGGGCGGCCCGGTGGCGAAAAGCCTGGATGGGCGCCATTGGACGTACCAATATGATGCGCAACGGCGGGTGAATGGAGTGGAATGCGCAGGAGGGGAGACCCGTGTGATCGCATATGATTTGGCGGGGAACCGGATCGAGGATTCAACTACACCGGGGACGTGGGAATATGACGAGATGAACCGCCTGCGGTCTTCGCCATGGGGGTCGTACCAGTACGATCAGGCCGGAAACATGACGCAATCGGTGTGCGGGGCCCAAATCCGTCGTTACGAATACAACGCGACCGGCCGGCTGACGGCGATCCGCGACGGGCAGGATCAAGTGCTGGCCCGTTATGCCTATGATCCCTTTGGACGCCGGATCCGCAAGGAGGTGAACGGGGAGACGACTTGGTATCTGTACGCCGCCCAGGGATTGATTGCGGAACTGGATGATACGGGGAATGTTCTGCGCAGTTATGCCTATTATCCTAGTGCGGCTTGGAGCGCCAATCCGTTGTATCTACGGCAGGACGGTCAAGTGTACTACTACCTGAACGACGCCTTGGGGCGGCCGATCAAACTGGCGCGCGGGGATGGTGCTATTGTCTGGGCCGCGGAATATGATGTTTTCGGCGCGGCCGAAGTGTCGCAGGCGGCGCAAATAGACAATCCGCTTCGCGGTTCCGGACAGTATGGCGACGCGGAGTCCGGGCTCCATTACAATTTCATGCGGTATTACGACTCCCAAACGGGCCGCTACCTGAGTGAAGATCCCCTGGACGAAGCCGCGGGACCCAATCTGTATGTCTTTGCAGACAACAATCCCCTGCAATTCATGGATGCCAGCGGAATGATAGTCGATGTCGATTTCTCCAGAACCGAAAGCGGGGGATGGAAGGAATATAAGACGGACAATACGTCCGGACGTACCATCGCCTACCGTACGGACTATGTCGGTAATCAAAGTCAGAGATATGAGACTTACGTGTCGCAGGAGAACCGTGCGCGGATGAATGCTATGCTGCACCAGACCGGCACCGCAATTGTGATGGTCAATGGTTACAACACGGACCACGCTACATGGCTGGGACGCGTGAGCAAAATGGAAAAATTGCTTAAAACGGAAGCCGGTGATCCCGATTTAGAAATCATTTCCTTCTACTGGCCGGGGAACCATGGGGGCGTCAATTTCAACGGGGCGCAAGATGTGGGCAAAGATGCAAGCCGTGCGCTGGCCCGCATGTTGAAGTGCTTAAAGCAACACGGCATTAAGATTATCGTGCCGTCTCATAGCTTAGCTAACGAAGTCGTCGCTCAAGCGTTGCTGCATGGAGCATCTATAGACAAATGGTATGCCCTGCAGGCAGCCGTGGCCGGCCAGGATCTGTCGCGCACAGGTCTCTATGGTCCTGTGATTGAAAGCCAGGTCGGAACGCTCTATTACACCTCTTCTCATGAATTTCAAGACGGGCTCATGGGAACGCTCCGTGGCGTATGGAAGTCCGTAACGGACACTATTTTTATGAAGGAACGGGATAAGATCGTGCAAATACCCTATTACCTTGATGAATTAGCGTCAGGCGTGGGATATGCGGGCATCCCAAATCCTACACCAAATACAGAACGACTGAGTCAAAACTCGACAGGTCATGGGGATATCTACACCGATGTCGTGACCAGCAGCATTGCCACGTCCTGGAATAGCATGCGCGAATACGGAAGGTCCGGTGGGGATTACGATTATTCACAATGTATCTTTCTGGGAAATGGTTTTCTCACATGGTTGAATTATAGATAAAATGAAAGAGAAGAAGATGACATGCGGTGTGCCGGGGCATTCGATGTTCGTGCCGCCGAATAACCCGACACGGCCGGAGTTCGGTTGCCTGGATGGCCAGGATGCAACGGCCATGATGATTTTCCGGCCATCGCTTGGTGTGGCGGGAATTTCCAATGTCTTGGCGATGCGACGGAGATGTGGCGGAGCCCCTGAGTTATGCGCTTCATGCATGAGAGCCTCAAAAAGACTGGCGCAACAGGAACGCGTCGATAACGGGAGCTGAACATGAACAAGAAGACCTGCCTTCAGCATGTGGTCGGCGGAATCGGCGTATGTCTTATCGCGTTCGCGCCCTCGGTGTTCGCCTCGGCGGTCTGTGCGATGGTGAAGATCGAGATCCAGCAGACGCTGACGCTGGAGCGGCAGGCGTTCGACGCGACGATGAAGATTCACAACGGCTTCACGGAGCTGCCGCTGGAGGCGGTAGATATCGAAGTCTTGTTTACCGATGCGGACGAGAATTCCATCCCGGCAACGACCAATCCGAACGACACCAACGCGCTGTTTTTCATCCGGGTGGACTCGCTCTCGAACATTGACGCGGCGACCAACGGGACGATTGCGGCGGGGCAGAGCGCGGAAATCCACTGGCTGATCATCCCGGCGCTGGGGGCGTCGGGCACGAACACGGCGGGGCAGCTGTACTACGTGGGCGCGACGCTGAATTATCGGCTGCAGGGCCAGGACCTGACGGTGGACGTGACCCCGGATTGGATCACCGTCCAGCCCATGCCACGGCTGACCCTGGATTATTTCCTGCCCGCCCAGGTGTACGGGGACGATCCGTTCACGACGACCATCGAGCCGCCGGTGCCCTATTCGCTGGGTCTGCGGATTCTGAATACAGGGCATGGCCCGGCGACGGCGGTGAAGATGGAGTCCGCGCAGCCGGAGATCGTGCAGAACGATCTGGGGCTGCTGCTCGGGTATACGATCCTGGGGACGGAAGTCAACGGCGCGGGCGCGGCCCGGACGCTGACGGCGGACTTCGGGGCGATCGGTGCCGGGGAAGCCGGCCTGGCGCGCTGGACGATGGAAACGACGCTGATGGGGGAATTCACGGAGTTCGCGGCGGACATCTCGCATTCGGATGCGCTGGGCGGGCGGTTGACCTCGCTGATTCAAGAGGTCCAGACGCACACGCTGGTTCGGGACGTATGGGTGGACCTGCCCGGCCGGGACGCCATTCTGGACTTATTGGGCAAAGATGACACAGGCCTGACCGTGTATGAATCGGATGCCATCGATTCGGCGGTGACGAACTGGACGGGGCAGGGGAGTCTGACGCGGGTGCAGGGGGGCGCGGGGGATCACCTGTATGACGCGGTGGTGCCGTTGAACGCCGGGCCGTTCTACGCGGAGTGGAGTTACACGAACGGGGCGACTCGGGATGTGCGGACGGTGGTCCGGGCGGATGGCAAGGTGCTGAAGGCGGCGAATGCCTGGATCGAGCAGCGGCGGGAACGGGGGACGGACCCGTGGGAGTACTACTTTTGCTTGTTCGACACGGATCAAGGGGGCGCCTACCAGGTGACATTCCAGCCGCGGACGGTGCAACCGAATCAGATGCCGGTCCTGCACTTTATCGGCCGTCAGGTCGTCGGGGAGGGCGAGGCCTTGGGCTTCATCGTGCAGGCCAGCGATCCGGACGGGACGCTCCCGGTGTTGTCGGCCCTGGCGCTGCCGGCGGGGGCGACGTTCACGAACCTGGGGACGGGGGAGGGCGAGTTCACCTGGGCCACGCAAGCGGGAGACTATGGCGTGCATCCGGTGCGGTTTATCGCATCAGATGGCGAGATTGAAGACTGGGAGATTGTGCGCATCTACGTCGGGCGTCCGGGGGAACCCCTGACCAATGGGTTGCCGGAGTCGCTGGCGGACTGGGCGCCGGAAATCATGGACGTGTGGGCGTCGAGCATGGAATCCGAGGCGACCGTGCTGTGGAACTCCATCGACGGCCTGCTGTACGAAGTATATGCCGCGGATAATCCGTTTGCGGCCCTTTCGGCCTGGACGCGAGTGGGCCATCCGCTGGCCGGCAGTGGCGAATTGCTGGGCATGACAGAAGGAACGGGAATGGAGGATATTGACCGGCGGTATTACCGCCTGGTGCTGGCGGGCGATCCGCCGGATGAACGGAACACCTGGGCCCTGGTGCGCAAGGAGGTGATGCCGGGTTATACCCTGATGGCGCCACCGGTCCGTTCGGATCGGCGTTTTGACGGCGAGATGGGCGCGGCCCTGGCGGAGATGCTGCAAGGCGCCAATGGAGGCATTGGTTCAGGCGGTGATGAAATCTATCTTTTGCAGCCGAACGCTTCGTGGGTCATCCTCTATCTGAATGCCGCCGGGAAATGGTGTGAGGCGAATGGCACTGCCAGTTCCCGCGCATTGCCCCCCGGACAGGGATTCTGGGTGGCGCGGCATGCCGGAACCTCGGCCCGCCTCACCTTTGCCGGACCGGTCGGCAACGATGGCTCGCAATCCGTCGCCTTGCAGCCGGGATTCAATCTGATCGGTCTGTCCGAAGGCCGGGATCTGCCCTTGACGGCCACGCTGGCCACGGCGAATCCGCAGGGCGGCACCTGGGAGGAAGTGGCCGACCAGATCGTGATCCAGAATCCCGACGGCTCGTGGCGCCGGCTGATGTATGTGACCAACTGGGGACCGGCCTATGACGGCCATTGGTTTGATTTCTCCACCTGGCAGATTGTGCCGACCAACGAAGTCATCCCGCCCGGCGCCGCCTTCTATTATTTGCGCCGGGGCGCGGCGACGGAGGTGGAATTCTAGCCGGGATCATTTTCCAAGGGAAATGATGCAACGTCCGGCAGCCATGCCTTGCCTGCCACGCGGGTCAATACGGGCGTGCGTCAGGTTGTTTTGTTCGAATCTCTGATTCGACCCAGGGTCAGGTGTCCGCCGGATTGCTTCACCCATCAAACACCTGTTTGAGGCCGCCGAATGGATGTGAGCCTGTGGCCAACGGATGGCACCCCATCGCGGGACCTTTCCAGATGCCGGGAATTCACAACTAGAGAAATCAATATTAAGGAATGATTAATAGTCGGGGGCATCAGCGGCTGAAAATAAGAAATTTGTAGTATTCCCAGGATGATGGAACGAATGGATGGTAAATGGGAATGCTAAGGCAAGCTATGGGCCAACCTGGCAAAGGATCACGATGATCAAAGACGTCCGTGGCGATGCTGACAACGTTGATGTGTACCCATTCGTGGTTGGAATTCAGAAGGGAACCGGATCATGAAACAAAACGAGATGAGGACTTGGGTTGGAACGATCGCAATTGTGCTGAGTTCGGGCTGGGCCTGGGCAGGGAGCCTGGATTCTCCCGCAGCGCCTTCGAGCCCGGACAGTGCGATGTTCACGCTGAACGCTCTCTATCACCGTCTGAACGCTGGAACCCCGGGGAGCAAGCGAACGGACAGTTTTACGCAACCTTCTTCCGGGCCGGCCGGCACGGGACATACGATTGATGAAATCATGGCCATCGCGCCATCCACCAATACATTCGGCGCCATACCGTCCCAGGTGCTGGCGGGGACCGTTTACTGGGGGGTGATGGCTGATGCGTGGGGCGAAAAGACGGGTTCGATGCCGAATCGCGGGGCGGTGGCTATTACTCCCAGCGCAACACAACAAGCAATCCAGGAGGGCTATCACAACGGGAGCGGTTCCGTGGCCGGGGACGTGGACCTGGTGACGGGGAACATCCGGGCGGGAGTGAACCTCTTCGGCGTGGCCGGGAAGACGGAGGTGGTGGACACGACGACGGGCGACGCGGCGGCGGGGGACATACGGTCGGGGAAGAAGGCCTGGGTGGACGGCGCGGAGATCACGGGAAGCATCGCGACCAGAACACTATCGGCGGCCAACCAGACGGTGAATGCGGGGTATTACGCGGCGACCACGTTGGGCGCGGTGGATACCGATTTGGCGGCGTCGAACATTGCCGAAGGGGTGACGATATTCGGTCTGACCGGCACTCATGAGTATGGCGGCTTCAATACGGGGGACGTGCTGGTGGCATCCGCGAATACCCAGCGGTCGGGTATCTCAAAGGATGTGATGAAAAAGGTGAAATCAATCCGGGTTCCGCGAGGCGGCAAGTTTCGTTTCAACTGGAAGTGGCGCAGTGAGACGACGGGCAACTTGGTTTTGACGCAAATTCGGCGGAATGGCGTGATCGTGGGCCAGTTGCATGGTGCCAAGCTAACCGCATGGCAGACGGAATGGGAGGACATCGGCGGTTGGAGCGCCAACGATACGGCAGAACTGTGGGTCGAGACAAATTCGGATTTGCACTACTACGTACAGGATTTTCGCATTTATGTCGAGAACCCGTACAACTGGGCGATCGTGATGGACTGATGAAGATTTCGTGCGCGCAGAGGTGGCGGGATGTCGAAACAGCAAAGATCTCAGCCGGGAAAGCAGTTGCCGGACCGTATATGCCCTGTGGTCATGCAAGGCTTCTAGCCAGGATTGGATTATGAAGATAAATCACATGACCGCGTTGAATAACCGCACAGGGCGGCTCGCTTGGATCGCGTTGTGCGTTTTATGTGTCCGCACACTGGCCGATGGGACGATTGATCCGAATAACAAGTATGCCTGGGCCGAAAATGCGGGCTGGAACAATTTCGCGTCCACCCATGGAGGCGTGACCGGGATTGTGGCCGAAGAGGGCGGATACCTGTCGGGCTACGTCTGGGGCGAGAACATCGGTTGGCTGGCCTTGGGCGATGAGACGGGCGGGCCTTACGCCAATACCGGCCCGACCGACTGGGGCGTGAACATGAATGGCGCCGGGTGTCTTTCGGGCTACGCCTGGAGTGAAAGCGTCGGCTGGATTAATTTCAATCCGACGCACAGCCAGGCAAGCGTGGACTTTGTCACCGGCCATTTCAACGGATATGCCTGGGGAGAAAATATTGGTTGGATCAGCTTTGCCGGTTTGTCGCCTGCTTATCAGGTTCGTTTGGTGTATGTGCCGGCCGTCCCATCAGCCGTAGCGGCGACGGGCTGGAGTTCCACCGGCTTTACCGCCAACTGGGAAGCGGTCCTGGGCGCAGGCGACTACCGGTTGGATGTGGCGACCAGCAGCGGATTCGAATCGGGAACGTTTCTGCCCGGTTATGCGGACCGCTCGGTCACGGGCCTGAGTGCGGCGCTGAGCGGCCTGTCAGCCCCGGCCACCTACTATTACCGCGTCCGGGCGGTCAACGACAGCGGCACCAGCAGCAATTCCGGGGCGATGGTGGTTTCGTTGTTCTCGGGGGACATCGCGATTACCAATCTGCCCCTGAATATGTCCAGTGGCAATGCGACCTTGGAATGGGAGTACGTGGAGGGATTGGCCTACGACGTGTATCAGTGCGACCAGGCCTTTCACGCCGGGATGGAATGGACGCGCCTGCGCACGGTCCTGCCCAGCGCCATGAGCGCACAAACGCCAGTGGAACTGGCCGACCGGCGGTTTTTCCAGGTGGTGCCGAGCGGCAAGACACCAGAGAACCATGGGGCCTGGGGCATGATTGCGTTACCGCTATCCCCGGGGTTTACAATGATCTCGCCGCCGTTGCGGGACAACGGGCAATTCAATGGGCGACTGGGTGCGACTCTGGCGGCAGTCTTGGAAGGGGATGCCGTCGGCGCCAAAGATAAAGTCCACCTGTTTGAGGCGAACGTACAATGGCGAACCCTGTATTTGGATGAAACCGGAATCTGGCGCGAAGAAAACGGGGAGGCCAGTTCCTATGAATTGCCGGCCGGCACAGGATTCTTCGTGGAACGCCAGGGCGAAGAATATGCCGAGCTCATCTTCCAGGGTCCGGTCGGGAACGACGGAACGCAGACGCATCAGATCACGCCGGGATGGAATCTGATCGGACTGTCCGAGGGGAAGGACCTGCCGCTGAAGGGCACGCTGGCTCCCGCCAATCCTTTGGGCGGAGCCTGGGAGGAAGTGGCCGACCAGATCGTGATCCAGAATCCCGACGGTTCGTGGCGCTGGCTGATGTTTGTGACCAACTGGGGACCGGCCTATGACGGCAACTGGTTTGATTTCTCTACCGACCAGATGGTTCCGGCCAATGAAGCCATCGAACCCGGCACGGCCTTCTACTACCTGCGGCGCGGCGAAGAAACGGAGGTGGAGTTCTAATGCGGACATTGGGACAGGTAGGGCGGGGCCGCCGGACCCGCCTGCGGCACCCACGCCCTACCAAGAGGACGGAAGTTGTGAATGAAGGGTTACGAGGGCGTAAGAAATTGCCGCATGGGGTTCCCGTTTGGGTTGGCGATGGCGCGGTTTTCTTTGTGTCGGTCAATTGCCGCGAAAGGGCAGTGAACTCTCTGTGTCGGGAACCTACGGCGGAAGCCATTCGGGCATCCGTGGAATTTCGGATGGCGCGTGGCGATTGGTGGGTGCATTTGTTGCTGTTGATGCCGGATCATCTGCATATGCTGGTTTCGTTTCCCCGCGACCGCGATATGCGGGTGACGGTGGGCAAATGGAAAGAGTATGTGGCGAAGCAAACGGGGGTTCGTTGGCAGCGGGATTTTTTTGATCATCGTTTGCGGACGGAAGCGAGTCGAGAAGAGAAGGCAGTGTATATTCGGGCGAATCCCATGCGGGCGGGGTTGATCAAGGCGGGGGAGGTTTGGCCCTATCAGTGGGTTGGGTCGGATGGGGATGGTTCAAAACAGATGGCGCGTGCGGCGCCCACGCCCTACCTGAAACCAGAAAACCGAACAGCCGGGCGCGTGGGGTCGTGGACAGGTAGGGCGGGGCCGCCGGACCCGCCTGCGGAATGAGAACTGTGAACCAAAACATGAAGAGGAGACGGAAATGAAACGTGGTATGGGACAGAGATATTGGCTGGGAATCTGGCTGGGCTGGGCGGTGGCGGCGGCGGCCAACCAGATTCAGGTTTCGCAATTGACGTTGCTCTCGATCTCGCCCGGCAGCCACATGCAGGTGAAGTTTGATTTGGCGTGGGACAACTCATGGCGATGTGATCAGCTTGGCGAGGGACGCAGCGCGCCGGGCAACTGGGATGCGGCGTGGGTGTTCCTGAAATATCGCGTTTCGCCGGGCGACTGGCATCACGCCACGCTGGCGGCGAACGGCCACGTCGCGCCGAACGGCGTGGCGCTGGACGCGACAACGGACGGCATGGGCGCGTGGGTCTATCGCGCGGCGAACGGGTCGGGGACGTTTACCGTGAACGATGCCCAACTGCGCTGGAACCATGCGGCGGATGGCGTACTGGACGGAGATCCCGTCGAGCTCAAGCTGTTCGCCATCGAGATGGTCTATGTGCCCACCGGCGCGTTCAAGGTCGGCAGCGGCGGCAGCGGCGACAGCGAGTTCTACGAAAGCGGCACCAGCAGCCAGCCGTTTTTGATCGCATCGGAGAACGCCATCGCAGTTGGAACCTCCGCCGGGCAGTTGTATTACGCATCTACGGAATATGGCGGGGATCGGGGCGGGCCGATTCCGGCGGCATTTCCGAAGGGCTATGCCGCGTTTTACGGGATGAAGACTGAAATCAGCCAGGGGCAGTACTGCGATTTTCTGAACACGCTGACGTCCGTGCAGGTGACCAACCGGTATCCGGAGCAATCCACCTATCGCCATGCCGTCACGACCAGCGGCGGGGCCTACACCTCCGCGAACTGGTACGTGGCCTGCAATTTCATGTCATGGGCGGACTTGACGGCGTATCTGGACTGGGCGGGGTTGCGGCCCATGACCGAGCTGGAGTTTGAGAAGGCCTGCCGGGGCAACCGCGATCCGGTGCCCAATGAATACGCGTGGGGCGGCACGAGCATCACGCAGGCCACGGGGATCGCCAATGCCGGCAAGGCCAACGAAACCGCATCCAATGCCGGCGCCAATGCGGTGTATGGCAGCCATGCCTCGGTGCAGGGGCCGCTCCGGGTGGGATGTCTGGGCCTGGGTTCTCCCGGCAACCGGGTGGCGACCGGCGCAGGCTACTGGGGCATGCTGGAGTTGAGCGGGAACCTGTGGGAGCGACCTGTGACCGTGGGCAACGCGGCGGGACGGGCGTTCACGGGTCTGCATGGAAATGGCGTCTTGAATGTGAACGGAGAGGCGGATGTGCCGCATTGGCCGGGGACCAACGCCAGCGGGGCGGGCTTCCGTGGCGGCATTTGGGGCAGTGCTGCGTCCTTTTTGGGCGCGCCGCGGACCGCACTAACGCGGCGTACACGGACGCCGAACGCAATCAGGCTTACGGCGGTCGCGGTGTTCGGCTCGCCCCGCGCGGGGTGGAATGAGAACTGGGAGACTTGAGAACTGGGGGTGCAGGGGGCAAAGCCCCCTGCCGAAGCGGACATGAAAGCGTTGCAAAACCAATATGAACGAGTGATCGGGTTGGACAACCTGTTTGCGGCGGCGAAGGCGACGCTGGCTCGCGGGCGTCGTTTTCGCGGCGAGGGTGCGCGTTTCAGCCTCAACCTGGAACGAGAAGTGTTTCGTCTGCATCGGGACTTGGCGCAGGGGCGCTACCGGCATGGGCGGTATACGCTGTTTGAAATTCAGGACCCCAAGCCCCGGATAATCGCGGCGGCCTCTTTCCGGGACCGGGTGGTGCACCATGCGGTCCATGATGTCATCGAACCGGCCTTCGACCGGATGTTCATCCACGACAGTTATGCCTGCCGACGCGGGAAGGGGACCCAGGCGGCGCTGGATCGCGCGCAGCATTTTCTGCGGTCCGCGGCCTATTCGCTGCATCTGGATGTCGAGCGGTATTTCCAGAGCATTGACCACGGGCTCTTGAAAACGATCTTGCGGCGCTATGTGGCCGACAACGCCTTGATGGGGCTTTTGGAGGAGATAATTGATTCGACGGTTTATTTGGCGCAAACGGGTTATTGCGACAGCGGGGGGCGCAGGATTACCGAGCGGACGTTCGGGGGGCGGGATTTGTTCGGCGCACCGTTGATGGAGGCCGCAGAGACGCATTGCCGCGGCTTGCCGCTGGGCAATTTGACCAGCCAGTTTTTTGCCAATCTGTATCTGAACGAGCTGGATCAATTCGTCAAGCACCGGCTGCGGGTACGGGGCTATGTGCGCTATATGGACGATCTGGTCCTGTTTCATGATGACAAGGCCATCTTGCCGGAACTGGAGGCGGGCATTCGAGAATTTGCGAAGGCACGCCTGCGCCTCGTTTTCCATCCCTCCGGCGGGCCGCTGGCGGCCAGGCAGGGGCGTCTTTTTTTGGGGTTCCGGCTCTTTCGCACGCATCGCCGGTTGAAGCGGGCCGCTGTCCTCCGGTTTGAGCGGCGCATGCGGGCGCAACAAGCCATCCGCGCAACGCTGGCTGGTGCCGCGGAGCGGGCGGCGCATGCGGCCGAAGTGTACCGGTCGGTTCAGAGTTTCAATGCGCATGCCGCCCGCGGGAACACCTGGAGGCTGCGTTGCCGGTTGTATGAGCAATACCCGCTGATTCGGGAGATTCAATCCCATCTTAAAGGAGCGCCGTGGCACCATGGAATGGCCCCCGATTGTCGAGCGAATGTACGAACTGAACGTGTGGCTGGTCGGGAAAGCAAGCCGGTTTCCCAAGGACCAGCGCTTTCTGCTGGGGACGCGCATCATCATGAAGACCCTGGACATCCAAGACCGCCTGCTGGCGGCGGCCTTGATGCCGTCGGGCCCGGACAAGCGGGACCGGCTCGCGAATCTGGACCTGGAGCTGGAGCGTTTGCGGTATTTGTTGCGGCTGGCCAAAGATGTGCGGTGCCTGAGCCCGCGGGCTTGGCATTATGCGGCGGGGCTTCTTCTGGAGATCGGAAGAAGTCTGGGCGGCTGGCGCAAGAGCCTGTCGCGATGAAAAAATCATGGAACCATACCGGTTGGGTTGCAGCGGTCGAATCAAGGTTCGGCGGCCAACCGGCCGGTTTCCCACCCGGCCCGTGGTCCGTCCTGTCCGCCAGCGGAACAGGAGAAGAAATGCGCGTTGTCCCCTGGTACGCCTCCTGGGCGATCCGGGGGATGGCGGGAGCGTCTCCGGCACGCCGGAAGACCGGAGCACGGGTTGCACCAGCGGGGCGGGCTTCCGTGGCGGCAATTGGAACAATGCTGCGTCCTATTTGCGCGCCGCGGACCGCAATAACGCGGCGAACACGAACGCCGAACGCAATCAAAATTACGGCGGTCGCGGTGTTCGGCTCGCCCCGCGCGGGGTGGAATTCTGATGCGGACATTCGGACCGGTAGGGCGGGGCCGCCGGAGGCGCGTGCAGCGCCCACGCCCTACCTGAAACCAGAAAACCAAACAGCCGGGCGCGTGGGGTCGTGGACAGGTAGGGCGGGGCCGCCGGAGGCGCGTGCAGCGCCCGCGCCCTACCTGAAACCAGAAAACCGAACAGCCGGGCGCGTCGGGTC
>Ga0209604_1001923_pt1 | contig 15810 bp, 11 predicted proteins | sample AD_UKC097_MetaG_FD_184405 | JGI IMG/M metagenome (GOLD analysis project Ga0209604, IMG submission 184405) | Active sludge microbial communities of municipal wastewater-treating anaerobic digesters from USA - AD_UKC097_MetaG (SPAdes) (version 2) | ecosystem: Engineered > Bioreactor > Anaerobic >... | reverse complement strand
TTCCAGCATTGTATGATGAACCTTGAACAGGCAGGGTCGAATTGATTATATTCCCCCACATGTTCAATACGGGAGATGCACTATGAGCAGTATTTTCAAGGCATACGACATTCGCGGGATTTACGGGGACACGCTGACCGATGATCTGGCATATAAAATCGGCCGGGCTTATGTCACATTTCTGAAATGCAAATCGGTCGTGGTTGGACGCGACATGCGCCCCCATTCCGTTCCGCTGTTCAAGGCGCTCACCAATGGCATTCGGGATCAGGGCGCAGACGTCGTGGACATCGGCATGTGCAGCACGCCTATGTCCTACTTTGCCAACGGGAGCCTCAAGGCTGAAGGGAGCATCATGATCACCGCCTCGCACAATCCGGGCGAATGGAACGGCTTCAAGCTCTGCCGTGAAAATGCAATTCCCATCAGCGGCATTACCGGAATAAAAGACATTGAAAAGATAGTGCAAAATGAAACATTTGCCCCGAAAGCCGAAAAAACCGGAACGGTTTCCACACATAATGTCACAGCTGAATACGTGAAGCATATTCAGAGCTATGCCGCCCTGAAGCGGCCGGTGCATATTGCCATTGATTACGCCAACGGCATGGGCATTGAAGAGGGCAAGGTCTTTGAAGGCCTGCTCACCGCCGATTCGCTTTTTGACACACTTGACGGGAATTTCCCCAACCACGAAGCCAATCCCCTTCACCTGGAAACCTTTGAGCCCCTGCAGAGTATGGTTCGCAAAGGAAAATACGACTTCGGGGTCTATTTTGACGGCGACGCGGACCGGGCGGGATTCTGCGATGAAAATGGGGATATCGTGTCCATGGACATGATCACGGGGCTTATCGCCGAGGCCATGCTCAAGCGCGACGGCGGAGGAGCCATTTTCTATGACCTCCGCAGCAGCTGGGCCATCAAGGAACTGATCGAGGAAAACGGCGGCCAGCCGATGATGTCGCGCGTCGGACATGCGTTTATCAAGAAACAAATGCGCGAAGCCGACGCCGTTTTTGCCGGCGAACTCTCCGGGCACTACTATTTCAAGGACAACTTCTTCACCGAAAGCTCATCGCTGGCGGTGATCTATGTGGCAAATCTGGTCAGCCAGTCCGGCAAGACGCTGTCCGAGCTCATTAAGCCCATCCGGCGCTATTTCGCCAGCGGGGAAATCAATTCCGAGGTCGCCGACAGCAAGGCGCTGTTCGAAAAACTGAAGAGGAAATATTCCGGGGGCAAAGTCATTGAACTCGACGGGCTATCCATCGAATTCGACAACTGGTGGTTCAACGTGCGAGGCTCCAACACCGAGCCGCTGGTCCGCCTGAACATGGAGGCCCGGAGCAAAGCGCTGATGGAAGAAAAGCGCGACGAACTGCTGGCAATCATCCGGGGCTGAAAAAGCTGGCGTACCCTGCAGGAGTCGAACCTGCAACCTCCTGATCCGTAGTCAGGTGCTCTATCCAATTGAGCTAAGGGTACGCCGATGGTTTGGCACAATATGACAGAACGGCCCGGAATGCAACCCCCGGATTCCATTTTTTTGAACGGTTTTCCGGCTGGTGTTTCAAACCCTTTTGAGTATGATGACGCGACGTTGTGAGAGGATTTTGGATAAAGGAGATGAACATGAAGAAACTGACACTTGTGATGCTGGCCGGATGTATTGCCGGCGCGATATTCTGCATGCCTGCGCAGGCCGGCGAGATGGAGAAAAAGATCAAGGCCCGCCAGGCCATTGAACAGACCTATCTTGATGTGCTGGGCCGCAAGGCAACCGCTGATGACATTAATCACTACATGAAGCTCCTGCAGGAAGGCAAAGACGCCGGGAAAATCCGCAAAGGCATCATTCTCAGCGAGGAGTGCAAAAACGCCATCAACAAGATCTTCAAGGAAGTCAAGGGGCACGAAGCCGACGAGAAGAACCTGAACAAAGCCCGCGAGGCGCTGGCGGAAGGCAAAACGCTGCAGCACATCAAGGCTAAACTGCAGAAGAACTGATGCGTTCCCCCATCAGGCGTATTTTTACTCTGGCCGTTCTTCTGCCGGGCGCATTGCTTGCCGCAGACGGGAAACCGGCCGTCCTGCAGAGCCGCACATCCGCCAGCCGGGAGATCAGCCTGTCGCTTGCAAACGAGGCGCGCGCGGCCATCGACCGCGGAACACAGTGGCTGCTCTCCAAACAGCAGGAGGGCGGGCACTGGTCCAATCCCGGCTTCCCCGCCCTGACGGCACTGCCCCTGTGGGCGCTGGCGGGCGCGCAGTGTTCAGACACGCGGGCCATAGACCGCGCGGTGGCCTATATTCTTGCCTGCGTGCACGACAACGGAGCCATCTACCGTGAGCCGGATCAGCCGCTGAAAGGCGGCGGACTGAGCAACTACAACACGGCCATCTGCATGGTGGCCCTGCATCTCACAGGCAGACCGGAGGTGAATCCGGTGGTGCTCAAGGCAAGGCAGTTTGTGGCCCGGAGCCAGCATCTGGGCGGCGACATCTACCGGGGCGGCATGGGTTATGATGAGGCGACCGGGCGGCCGTATGCCGATCTCTCCAATTCCTATATCGCCTATGAGGCCATGCGCCTGACGGAAGGCGCAGAGGATTTCCGGAAAAAAGGTGAAAAGAAATCCGATCTGGACTGGGATGCCGCCCGCGCCTTTGTGCAGCGCGTGCACAACGACGCGGATTTCAACACGCAGTCATGGGCGGCGGCGGATGCAGACAACAAGGGCGGCTTTGCCTATCATCCCGAGCAGACCCGGGCCGGAACAACGACCAATGCCGAAGGGGTGGTCACCTTCCGCTCGTTCGGGAGCATGACCTATGCAGGCCTGCTGAGCTATATCTACGCCGAAGTGGATCGGGATGATCCCCGCGTCAAATCCACTGTGGACTGGGCGGTTCGGCACTGGACGCTGGAAGAAAATCCAGGCACGGGCGCGGAGGGGCTTTTCTATTTCTACAACGTGCTGGCCAAGGGCCTGGCGGCCTACGGACGGGATGAGTTCACCGGACCGGACGGAAACTCCTTTAACTGGCGGGCCGAATTCATCAGGAAACTGCTGAGCCTGCAGAAGACGGATGAAGCCGGGCGCGGCTACTGGGTGAACGATGTGGGCCGCTACTGGGAATCAGATCCCGTGCTGGTGACCTCCTACTCGCTCATCGCCCTCGAAATCGCGCTGGGCGAAGCCGGCCACTGAATTCCGCGAAAGAACGGTTGATATTTCCCGCCGTGTGCGTAGATTATTAGTACCTCATTCATGGGGGCGACTGGGTTCGACGTGTAGGTTGAAGCTTCAGTTGCGTGTCGAGGTTGGTCTCCGGGCCTCGTAAAAAGGAGTCCAAAAATTAAATGCTGACGCAAGTTACGCATTAGCGGCATAATTAGTCCGCTACGTCTCTGCCCTGACGCCTGTTAGGGGACAGAGGCGACGACAACAGGCTGGCGCCAAAGCCGGGGAACCGGGTGGAGGCGCGAGATCCAACAGGTTTCTAGCGGCTGAGGTGGCCCTGACAGACGGCAGCCAAGGCGGCGAATCTTTAAAGTCTGAATACACACGTAGATACTGCTGTGACTCTTATGCGGACGGGGGTTCAAATCCCCCCGCCTCCACCATTTTGAAAAGTTCCAACCATTGGAAGTTTTCAGACCAAAAGTTCCAATCATTGGAACTTTTTGAGTTCGGCGCGGAGTTCCTGCACGGTACGGCCGAAGTTGTCGAAGGCTCCGGTCAGGGTTTGCGGATTTTCCAAATCCACGCCGGCTTTACGGATCAGTTCCAGGGGCGGCCTTGATCCCCCGGCCTTCAGCAGGCCCAGATATTTTTCCACGCCGTCCGCGCTTTCATAGATGCGACTGATGAAAATCTGTGAGGCACAGAAACTGGTGGCATATTTGTAGACATAAAAGTTGTAGTAGAAGTGCGGAATGCGCGACCACTCGTGCGCGATCAGAGGATCGGCCTTGATGCCGGGGCCGTAATATTTCGCGTTCAGTTCAAAATAGCGGCTGTTCAGCACATCAAAAGTCAGCGGTTCGCCCGCCGCATCGAGTTCGTGAATCATTTTTTCAAATTCCGCAAACATTGTCTGGCGATAGACAGTGCCCTTGAACGCGTCGCACAGGTGATTCAGCAGATAGGCCCGGAAGGCCGGATCGCTGGTGGTCTCCAGCAGGCGCTTGAGCAGGAGTTCCTCGTTCAGCGTGGACGCGATTTCCGCGATGAAGATCGGATAGGACGCGTACTGGTGCGGCTGAGCGTGATTGGCCAGCCAGCTGTGCATCGAGTGCCCCAGTTCGTGCGCCAGCGTGAAGACGTGATTGAGCGTGCCCTGATAGTTCATCAGCACGTACGGAAGCGTGTCGTAGCATCCGCTGGAATAGGCACCCGATCGCTTGCCGCGGTTTTCATAGACGTCAATCCAGCGGTCGGCGAAGGCCGTTTTCAGGATGCCGCAGTATTCATCTCCCAGCGGGCGGCAGGATTCCAAAACCCATTCGCAGGCCTGATCGAACGGAACCTTGATGTCGTATTCCGGCACCAGCGGCACATAGAAGTCGTACATGTTGAGGTCCGGCAGATTCAGCGCCTCGCGCCGGAGTTCAACATAGTCATAAAACCGCGGCAGCGCGTCATGCACACCCTTCAGAAGAGATTCATAAAGCACAACGGGAATCTGATCCGGATGCAGAGCCGCGTGCAGCGCCGATTCATGATGACGAATCTGCGCCATGTAGTTGTGAAGCTTCACGTTCGCCGCCAGTGTCGAGGCCAGCGTGTTTTTGCAGGAACTGTAGGTATTGTACATCGCCCGGAAGGCATTCTGCCGCTCGCTGCGGTCGCGGCTGATCAGGAAGGTGGAATAGCGGCCGTCCGTGAGTTCGCGCTTCTCGCCCCTGCTGTTCTCCACTTCGGGGAAGCGCATGTCGGCATCGGTCAGCATTTTGTAGGTCTGGCGCGGAGCGGAGAATATTTCTCCGGCGCGGGAAAGAAGCGTCTCTTCCGGCGGCGAGAGCACGTGCGGCTTCGCGCGGACCAGCTTTTCCATGACATAGCGCCATGGCTGCAGAACTGTGTCCTCCATCCACGCGCGCAGTTCATCTTCCGTGTGCGACAGGATTTCCGGTGTGATCCATGCGAGATCACCGGAGATTTGCGTGAGCCTCTGCATGATGCGCGACTGGCGCGCCTGATTCGATGTGTTGGCCGTGTCTTCATCGGCCTTCAGGTGCGAATACACGTAGAGCTTGTCGCTCAGGCGGTCAAGCGTTTCGGAAGCATGGAACATCTCTGCCAGCGCAGCGGCCGAACCGAGTTTTCCCCTCATGGCCATCAGCGGTTCAGCCAGCGATGCCAGCGAATCGAAATCGCGCTGCCAGGCGGATTCCTCCGCATAAATCCGCTCCAGATCCCAGGTGTCTTCCCGCCTTGCGTCTGAGCGTTCCGGAACGCCCGAATCAGTTTTTTCTTTTTTTTTGTCAGTTACCATATCATTTCCATTGCGAAATATACCTGCCGTCCGGCGGCTTTCTGTCCGGCCAGTGTCTGAAAATCATCGTCCCAGACATTGTCCGCTGCGAGAGACAAACTCAATCCCTCCAGCCGGCCGGGGCTCCAGGTTACATTGATTTCGGAGGCGTATCCATCCCGGCCGGTCGTCCGCTCCGGGTTCTCCGTTTGCCTGCGGTATTCCTGGACGAAATTCATTTGCACGGTTTTCAGAACATCCCACGCAAGCCCGCCGCGCAGGCGGTGCTCGGGATAGTCCAGCACATAGCGGCCGGAGTATGCCTCGAAGTCCGATTCCGTGTCGAGCAGGCTGTAGAATCCATGCAGCGTCAGGCTTCCGGTGAGCGGACAGCTCATTTCCGTCTCCAGTCCGCGGGTTTTGACTCGACCGAGGTCCGTTGCGGTCCAGCGATTGGTGGGCGAATCGGGCTTTACCCAATCCACCGTATGGCTGGAGGAACGCTCAAACAGCACGGCGCGGACATAGCCGCCTTCAGGCCACTGGCGCACCACCCCGCCCTCCCACGAGCCGGCCTGCTGGCGGTCAAGGCCCTCATTGCCGAGACTTCCGGGAGATTCGTAATTCAATTCCGTGAAGGAGGGCTGACGGACCGTTTCGGTGTACGCGAGATAGGCCGTCATGTTTTCGACGGGCTCGATCGAAATGCCGGCCTGGGGCAGCCATGCCGGGCCTTCGCCGGAGAAGACCTCCGCCCGGACACCCGCATGAATCCTGAGCGCTGAGATTTCCCATTCGGGGATCAATTGCAGCGCTCCGCGCGACCGACTGTGATCACCGAGACTTTCACTCGTGAGCTCCTCGTTCTCGGCGGAAGCACGCCAGTTGAGGGCCAGACTCCCCTGCCCGTCGGCGCGGCCGTCAAGCAGTGCGGCGGCCAGATCAGAACGATGGCGGTTTTCATAAATGCCGGGAAGCGTCCAGAACAGCCGGTAATCGTCCTCAAAGGACTGCCATGAAGCCGATGCGCGAATCCAGCTTTCATCCTCGGCGCGACGCGCGGTGGCCAGGACCAGTGTGTCCTTCGTTTTCTCCTCGGCGAACAGCGCCGGGCTGACACCATAAAAACCGCGCGCGCCAAACTCCTTCCGGCGGTGGGCCGCCAGCAGATCAACCTGCCACATTTCTGAACGGAGCTGAATCTGCCCGCCGCCGCCCTCGGATGACAGGTCATTGTCATCATAATCCCGGCCGCCGGCCTCCATGCGTTCGGCAAACAACCCCCAGCCGACGCCGGCCGAAAGCGCATCCTGAATGCCAATGGCCTGGCGGTTGATATTCAGGTCGCCGGCGCCGAGATGCAGTCGGGCTGCGGGAATAATCTCCCGCAGGGACAGAGCCACCGATCCGGCGAGGAAGCCCTGCCCGTTCAACGCCTGTTCAAGACCGGTTGCTGCAGCAGGCTCAAGAAAAATAAAATCGGGGAACGGAAGCTCCGCATGGAAATGTTCGGTCTGGGGATTGCGGAGCGCAATGCCCGCGACGGTCAGCCCGGCGCCGCTGAAGGAACTGCCCTGAATCGAGATATCCGTCTGCCGGCCGAAGCCGCCCTGGGAATTCAGGCAAACGACGGGCGGCACCGGAACAAAGCCATCCAGCGCATTGCCGGACATGGCCGCGCCGCCTTCGGGATACACCGTCAATGGAGTCAGACTGATCACAGGCTCATCCGCCGCAAAGCAGGTGACGGGAATCAGCAGGAGAATCAGATGTCTCTTCAAAATCATGGTTTATAGACCTGAATACGGCTGGCGGGCACACGCTGGCTGAGGCGCTTCATGGACTGCCGAACCTGTTTCACAACCTCCTGTTTGTCAATCGTCAGAAGCCTGCGGTCCTCCATCAGCAGGTTGCCGTTCACAACAACGGTGCGCACATCGGACGCGCGGACAGAATAAATGAGCGAAGCCTTGACGCTGTGCATCGGCTGCAGATGCGTGCCGTCCAGATCAACAACGATCAGGTCGGCCAGCATTCCGGGTTCGATTCGGCCGATTCCATTTTTCAGGCCGACGGCTTCAGCGCTGCCGGGGCCGGCGACCGACAGGACCTGATCCATGGGCATCGCTTCCGGCTCATGCGCCTGCTTCTGCGTCATGGCCATCAGGCGCATGCTTTCCCAGACATCCAGCGTGTTGTTGCTGACCGCGCCGTCGGTGCCCAGCCCGACCGTTACGTCCGCCTTCAGAAAATCAACAACGGGGGCCGTGCCCATCGCGAGCTTGAGATAGGTTTTGGGACAGTGCGCCACAGCCGAGCTGTGCATTCGCAGTATTTCAATATCCTGCTCAGTGGCTCCGACCGCATGAGCAATGAGCGCCCGCGAATCCAATATGCCGGTTTCCTCCAAAACGCGTATTGGAGTGATCCCCCGCGCTTTCACAGAGGCTTCGGTCTGGCCTTTCGTTTCCGCCGCGTGAATATGAATGCCGACCTTCAGCTCTTTTGCGCGGGCGGCGGCCGCCCGGAGAAAAACATCGTCGCAGGTGTACGGCGCATGCGGGGCCATCCATGCTGTGATTCTTCCTTCAGCCGCTCCGTTCCATTTTGTGATGAACTCCGAGGTGCGGTCAATGATGGCCGGACCCTGGCTGCCAAACATGGCCCAGCCCAGCGCAGCGCGGGTGCCGGCGGATTTCACGGCCTCGGCGGCCTGATCCATGAAGAAATAGTGGTCGGCCACGGTGGTCACGCCGGCCTCGATCATCTCGGCGAGGCCGAGAAGCATGCCCCAGTAGACATCCTCCTCCTGCAGGTTGCTCTCCAGCGGCCACATGTATTCGTTGAACCACTTGTCGAGCGACACATCCTCGGCGAGCCCCCGGAAAATCACCATCGGCACATGCGAATGACAGTTGATCAGCCCCGGCATCACCAGCCTGCCGCGGGCATCAATGATCTTCTTTGCAATATTCCGGTCCATTGTCCCGGCCGGTTCCACGGCGGAAATGCTGTCGCCTTGAACCAGCACATCGTGATTCTCCAGCACATTCACCTTTCCGCCCGGCAGATGCTGCAGAACGGATCCTCCGCTGATCAGAACGGTCATTGCGGTTTCGTTTTTCTTCATGGCGACGGCTCCCGAGCCCTTTCCAGCATTTTTTTCATGTCGCGCACAGCGGGATGATTTGATTCCAGCCCCGCGGCGCGGCGGTACAGGGCTTCGGCATCCGCACGGCGGTCCTGCTGAAGGGCGGACAGACAGGCCAGATGAAGGGCGCGAACATCATTCGGTTCCTGCGCCAGATAGCGCCGGATCATTTCTTCCGCCCCGGCCCAGTTTCGCCCTTCGACATGGCCGACTGCGGCATACCACAACAGTTCAGCATTGTCTGGATGGCGCTCAAGGCTGTTCTGCGAAAGAGCCAGGACGGCCGCGCGGTCCTCAGGCCGGCCCCGCTGAAGATAGGCACGGGCAAGACTGACATCCACCTCCGGCACAGCCAGAATATTCTCCTCCCTGAGTTTCTCAAGCGCAGCAATGGCCTCATCGGTCCGGCCTGCTTCAAGGCTGTCCTGAGCCGCAGTCAGCCGGACAAACCCCATGGTTCCGCGGCGCACATGGAGCAGATCAAGCTGAAGCATGGGAAACAGGAGTATTGCGACCGCGGCCATGCACAGCGCTTTCCCCCAGCGCCGGGCGCGCAGAAAATCAATCCATTGCACCAGCGCGGCGGCCGCGCCCATGGCGACGAAGGGCACAAGCGGGACACGATATCTTCCGGTTACGAAAAAGGCCACAATGGTTGCGGAATAGACGGCCATAAACATCAGGATCAGCGCAATCATTGAGCGGCGGCTTTCCGATGAGCCCCCCTCTCCCTTCAGAAGCCGCGGGAAAGACACAACGAAGAGTGCCAGCAGAACCCCGAAATTCAACGGCACGGCCGACTGCGAGATAAATTCCCCCCGGCGCGCCTCATAGGGCTCATTGTTTGGAATTTCCACGGATCCTATCAGGGCCGCGCATTTGCGGGCGGTCAGTTTCAGCCAGTGACCGGGACTGCTGCGGATGTATTCAAGAGCGCGGCGATACCAGTAGTCGGAGACTTCAGACGGGCGCAGCGGTCGCCCCATGGCGGCTTCGGCTGTTGCGACGGTGTCTTCATAGCCTCCCCACCATGTGGCGCGGGTGCCGGGAACCACAGCCTGCATGCCGTTAGAACGAGGGTTGTTCCCGATGTAGAAATTGACCCCGCCTTGAGAGGCCACAACCACCCAGTCGCCTCCCGTGACGCGGTTTCGCACGGTGGCCGCCAGCGGGGGCAGCGCAAAGCCGGCCGCAAGAATCAGCGCAAAGCATGCCTGCCGGCGGCGGGGCCAGGATCGCGCAGCGAGGAATATCCACAAAACCGGCACGGGGAAAAAAGCCAGCATATTGGGCCGGGTGACTGAAAAGAGCCCGAACATCAGCCCGGACAGGCAGGCCAGAAAAAGGCTCCGCCGGTCCATCGCCAGGGAAAGGAGGCAGAATGCGGCCAGAGCGAGGAACACCAGCAGAACCGGAAGCAGGAATTCCGTGTCGAAATAGGCCATGACCCAGTATCCTGCGCACAGGAAACCGGTGATCAGCCCGGTCCGCAGCCCGTATAAGCGGCAGGCCAGCAGATACGCCAGCATGCAGGAAAACGATCCAAGGAGAATCTGCACGACTCGAATAAACCAGAGGTTTCCGGAAGATATTTTCAGCAGCGCCGCGAGGAACATGGAGTAGAGCGGAGCCCGGAAGTACGGTTCATTCTGCAGGCGGGCATAGGGTTCGGGCCAGCTGCCGGTGCTCATGCAGCGGGCCCATTCCAGATTGTATTCCATGTCCATATAGACCAGTTCAAAATCCGGTTTCGAAGCCGCTTCAAACAGAAAAACGGTTCGATATGCCAGCGCCGCAAGAAACACAAGGAGCGCATAAGACCACAGCCGCCGCGCCGGGAGATGCGCCGCGCCGTTCTCTGCAGACAGATGATGACTCTGATGCATAACAATCCATAGTTCCAGATTTCCGGCCCGCCAGCATTGAGGGATTCGCCTTCTTCCCGTCTTCTTCTTCGCAGGCGGTATCTGCAACTGTCTCGATATCAATGAAGAGCGTAGCGGGTCACTCATGCCGTGTAAAGACGCAAGACTGACCGAAGGGAGTCTCCTGATGGGCCGCAAAGCACGAAGGAAGCGATCTAAATGTCTTGATCCCCGGGAGTTAAACTGATATACAAAAAATCATGAGATTGTCTTCGAAGGGGGGCTTTATGAATGACGTGCCGCTTTATCGTCTTTCCGTGATCTCAAAGGGAGCTCGGGCGCAGTTTGCCATTGGCGTTTCCCTTATTTCCATCCTGCCGCTCCTGATGGTGGGCTATCTGTACACCTTCTTCCGCAACGAGGCCACACTCTACAGCGTGCAGACGCTGGCTGTTCTGACCACCGCAACACTGGTGGGACTGACGGGATTTATAATCCTTCGGAAATATCCGATCAACATCATACGGCTGCGCGAATATCTCGAGCAGATGATTCGAGGCGAATTGCCTGATCAAATCAGCCTTGTGAAAGAAGAAGACGATATTCAAATGGTGGAGAAATGCCTGAACATGATTCTTCTTCAGCTGCACGAACGCCTTGAAATACTCAAAACGGAAAAGCAGAAGCTCCAGAATCAGATCTATCAGCTTCAGAAAATGGAAAGTCTCGGGGTCATGGCCGCCGGAGTCGCCCACGACTTCAACAATCTGCTCACCGGAATCAGCGGGCTCACGAAACTAATGAATGGTCACATTCGGGACGCGGAGGCCCAGTCCCGCCTGAAGGAAATCGAATCACTGGTCAGCCGGGCCTCTGAACTCACCCGTCAGATGCTGGTGTATGCCGGACGCGGGAGGTTCGCACTGGAAAAAGTGGATGCCGGAGGACTGGTGAAGGACATGGCTCATCTGCTGAATTCCACTGTGGCCCGGGGAGTGACCACACAATACGAGGCCGCTGAAACGCCAACTGTAGTCCGTGCGGATCCAACCCAGCTCAGGCAGGTGATCATGAATCTCGTAATCAACGCTTCGGACGCCATGGAGGGACGCGGCGGAACCATTCAGGTGCGCACGTCCTGCGTGCGGCTCCGCCGGGAGGATCTCCTGAACTGCATCGTGCACGGGACCGCGCCGGCGGGCAACGCCGCCTGCATCGAGGTCGTGGATCAGGGGCCGGGCATTCCAGCGGATCAAATGCCGCGAATCTTCGATCCTTTCTTCAGCAGCAAGCCCAAGGGACGCGGGCTGGGACTGGCCGTGGTGCTGGGGATCGTTCACAGCCACAAGGGCGCCGTGGTGGTGGACAGCGAGGCGGGACGAGGAGCGCGTTTCCGGGTGCTGCTCCCGCTGGCCGAAGAAGCGGGAATCGGGTCCTGAACCGCGGTTTGAGCTTTCGCGGCCGGATCAATTCCCCTATCATTTCTCCCTGATGGGAAAAATCAGGATATCGGTAATTCAGACCAGTTCAGGACTCAATCAGTCCCGGAATCTGCAGGCCGTCGGGGAAATGATTGCGGGCATGGCGTCATCCGACCTTATCGCTCTCCCGGAAGTTTTCTCACTGCGGGGTAATGACGGTCACTGCCGCAAGGCGGCCACAACACTCAACAGTCATCCGGCCGTCGCGCACGCCCGGAACTGGTGCAGCGAACACAGATGCCATGTCCTGCTGGGAAGCGTGATCGAGCGGCAGGCTGATAAGGTGTTCAACACTTCCGTGCTGCTGGACCGAAAAGGGGAAATCGCGGCGGTTTACAGAAAAATTCATCTTTTCTCCGCTGATTTGGAAGATGGCACACGCATTGATGAATCTGAACTGTACACGCCCGGGGACGAGCCGGCGACGTGTGAACTGGATGATTGGATCTGCGGCTTCTCCATCTGCTATGACCTGCGCTTCCCGGAGCTTTTCCGGGCCTATGCGGACTTGAAAGCGGATATTGTGTTTGTCCCCTCAAACTTCACAGCGGCCACCGGAAAGGACCACTGGGAAATCCTGCTGCGCGCGCGCGCCATCGAAAACCAGTGCTGGATCATTGCCCCGAATCAGTGCGGGATAAATCCCGACACGGGGGTCGAAAGTTATGGCCACAGCATGATTATTAATCCATGGGGCAGAATCGCGGCCGAGGCAGGAACGGAACCCTGCGTCATAACGTTCGAACTTGACCCGCAGGCCGCAAAGGACGCCCGAAAGCGCCTTCCCGTGCTGACGCACCGGCGGATGTAAACGCATTGATCATTTCGCCATCACAGCACTTCCGCCCCTGCCGCCTCCACCAGTCTTCAATATATCGGTATCCGTTATATCGGTTTCCGATATATTTACGGAGAATGATATTGCGAATGCGGCGGGTGCAACTTGCGGATTATGACCGGATCACAACAGCTTGCGAATCTGTGCCTGCGCCAGCTGCTTCCTGTTCCCCCGCTTGCGGATCACGGATTCCAGCGCCTGCGAGAACATCTCCCATTTCTGTATCTGGTGCTGGAGATAATCCTCGCCCGCCTTCGTGATGCTGAACCGGCGCTGCGTCCTCACCTCTCCTGCCGGATGAATGCGGCTGGTCAGCAAACGCCTTTTTTCAAGATCGTGCAGCAGGGGATAAAGGCTTCCGAAAGACATGTGGAATATCTGATGGGACAAATCCCGCATCTCGGCCCGGAGCGCATATCCATGCACAGGGCCCAGCCGCCGGAGCAGTGCCAGCACAATCAGGTCCGTGTACCCCTTCACCATCTGCCCATCCATGCTCATTTTCACGCGCCCAATATATCGGATACCGATATATTGGCAAGACCAATCCGACCGCGGGCGAAATCACTGGATGCCCGGCCGGTAATGCCAACTCGCATTGCGCGCCTCCATTCGCGATTGCTCCAGGCATATCTCAATAATAGTCTCCGACGTATATTATATCGGTATCCGATATATCGGTTACTGATATATTGCGATATCGCGGCAAGTGATTTCAGTGTATGGGCCCCGGACAGCAACTGTTAAACACAGCCACCCCACAAGCCAAATGCGAGCTGTTTCAGGGGCACGGGCATTCTGCCCGCCTTCCCATGTGGCCGAGCTGGAGGCCGACGTTCCCGGAGCCGCATAGATCAGGTCACGTTCAGTTCGCTGCAGAAGACCTCAAAGGGCAGCACCCGGACGCCCGTCGCAGCGCCACCCGACAGTTATATTTCGGTTTCCGATATATCGGTAAACGATATATTGCGGTGATTATGGCGAGCACATTGAGCAGAAGATTCCAAAGTCGAGCGCGGTTTAACTTTGCTGAAGCGGGATGACTTAAGGAGCGCGGGCATCCTGCCCGCTTTCCCATGTGACCGAGCTGGAGGCCGACATTCCTGGAGCCGCATAGATCAGGGCAAGTTCAGTGCGTTGCAGAAGCCCTCAAAGAGCAGCGCCCGGCGCCCGTTCAAGCGACGTCCACTGGTCATATTGCGGTATCCGATATATCGGTTAATGATATATTACTGCAACCATCACAAAGTCGTTGCTGAAGCAAAAAGGACTTCAGGGGAAGCTGGCAGGATGCACGCGCCCCTGCCCCGCGTCGGATCGTCGAGGCGTCCCACCAGGCCGATTACTGATTCAACGAATCATTTCGCCATCTGCGGATCGTGCTTTTTCTCGAAGGCGGAGATATCCGCCTCATAGCCGAGGGTGCTTCCGATATCGTCCAGACCCTTCAGGAGGTACTCCTTCAGGCCGGCATCTATATCAAAGCTGAAAACCAGCTCCTTCGGCAGGTGAAAGATCAGTTTCTGCGCGGGCAGGTCGGCGGTCATCTGCAGCCCTTCGCTGGCCCTGACCAGATCCATGATCTTCGAGACTTCATCCTCCGAAAGCTCCACCGTCAGCACGCCGTTTTTGGTGCAGTTGTTGCGAAAGATGTCGGCAAAGCCGGAAATGCGCTGGCCGGAAGCCTCGCGCCAGGGCGCGATGAGCACTTTCAGCCCGTACTGGGCCACGGCCCAGACCGCATGCTCGCGGCTTGAACCGCACCCGAAATTGTTGCGCACCACCAGCACCGACGCGCCCTTGTAGCGCGGGTGGTTCAGCTCGAAATCGGGATTGTCGCTGCCGTCATCCAGATAGCGCCAGTCGTAAAACAAAGCCTCGCCGAAGCCCGTCCTGCGGATGGATTTCAGGAACTGCTTCGGGATGATCTGATCCGTGTCCACGTTGGCGCGGTCCAGCACCGCCACCAGCCCTTTATGCTTTGAGAACGCTTCCATGATTAACCTTTCACCCATTCCCGGACATCCACAAAATGGCCTTCCACCGCCGCGGCGGCGGCCATCAGCGGGCTGACCAGGTGTGTGCGGCCGCCCTTGCCCTGCCGGCCCTCGAAGTTGCGGTTGGAGGTCGCGGCACAGCGCTCGCCCGGAGCCAGCTTGTCCGGATTCATTGCAAGGCACATGCTGCAGCCGGAGAGGCGCCAGTCTGCGCCCGCATCGCGGAATATCTGCCCCAGCCCTTCGGCCTCCGCCTGACGGTAGACCGCGCCGGAACCCGGCACGACCAGAACCCGCAGGCCCGAAGCCACTTTGCGGCCCTTCATGATGGAAGCCGCCTGGCGCAGATCTTCAATGCGGCCGTTGGTGCAGCTGCCGATGAACACGGTGTCCACTTTGATATCGGTCATGGGCGTGCCGGGTTTCAGGCCCATGTATTCAAGGGCCTTTTCAACATCGGTCGCGGAATAACCGGACACATCGTTCAAGCCGGGGACTTTCGCCGTAACATCCGTGACCATTCCGGGGCTGGTGCCCCAGGTGACCTGCGGCACCAGCTTGTTCACATCAATGCCCAGCTCGCGGTCGAACTTGGCATCCGGATCCGAAGGAAGCGTTTGCCAGTACCCGATGGCTTTCTCGAGCTGCTCGCCGCGCGGGGCATAGGGCCGGTCGCCGCTGCGGATATACTCGAAGGTCGTTTCGTCGGGCGCGATCATGCCCGCGCGCGCGCCCGCCTCGATGCTCATATTGCAGATGGTCATCCGCGCCTCCATCGAAAGCCTGCGCACGGCCTCGCCCATGTATTCGATCACATAGCCGGTGCCGCCGGCGGTTCCGATGATGCCGATCAGCTTCAAAATCATGTCCTTGGAGGTGACGCCCGGCTGGAGCTTCCCGCTGAACTCCACCTTGAAGGTCTTGGAGGGCTTCTGGCGAAGGGTCTGAGTGGCCAGCACATGCTCGACCTCAGACGTGCCGATGCCGAACGCCA
>Ga0209604_1001917_pt1 | contig 15859 bp, 9 predicted proteins | sample AD_UKC097_MetaG_FD_184405 | JGI IMG/M metagenome (GOLD analysis project Ga0209604, IMG submission 184405) | Active sludge microbial communities of municipal wastewater-treating anaerobic digesters from USA - AD_UKC097_MetaG (SPAdes) (version 2) | ecosystem: Engineered > Bioreactor > Anaerobic >... | reverse complement strand
AACTTCAGGTATGCTGCCGGGGACGGTAAGCTCAAGTCGCTTAATTTCGTGCCATACAGTCGTGATCATCTCGTTTCAATACTCACTTCAGGTGAGCGTGTTGACGGCTCCAGCCTCTTTTCGTTCATTGAGGCAGGCTCAAGTGACCTTTATGTGATGCCCCGTTACCGCACTGCTTTTGTCAATCCCTTTACCCAGGCCCCTACGCTTGAGATACTCTGTTCATTTTACAACTCGGAAGGCAGGCCTCTGGAAAGCTCTCCGGAATATATTCTCCGCAAGGCGATAAAGGGGTTCACTGCCTCCACAGGGTATACCATCAGGGCTCTCGGAGAGCTGGAATACTATGTAAGGTCAGCAAGCGAAGAGCTTTATCCGCTCTTTGACCAGAAAGGATACCATCAGTCGAAGCCCTTTGCCAAGTTTGAGGATCTGCGCGTGGAAGCCCTCGAGCTATGTGCCAGGGCTGGCTGCCACATCAAGTACGGACACTCGGAAGTGGGCAGCTTTTCAAAGGATGGAGACGACTTCGAACAGCACGAGATTGAGTTCCTGCACGTTCCTCTGGATGAGGCAGTGGAGCAGCTTCTGATTGCCAAATGGATTCTCCGCATGCTTGGTTACAAGTATGGTGTGGAGGTGAGTTTCGCGCCGAAGATCACCGTGGGCAAAGCCGGATCAGGCATGCATATCCATCTCATGCTTGAGAAGGATGGCCGCAACCTGATGATTGAGGATGGCAGGCTGAGTGACATTGCCAGAAGAATGATTGCCGGTATCCTTGATTTGAGCAAGGGTCTTACGGCATTCGGAAACACTATTCCGACATCCTACCTGAGGCTGGTTCCTCACCAGGAGGCTCCGACGAACATCTGCTGGGGCGACCGCAACCGGTCAGTGCTGGTAAGGGTTCCCCTTGGTTGGCTGGGTGCATCACAGATGATTCATGATGCCAATCCTGCTGAGCCCTCTGGTCCGGCAGAGAAGGTCTCAAGGCAGACCGTTGAGCTCCGTTCACCTGACGGCTCGGCGGATATCTATCTTCTCATGGCGGGCATTGCCGTGGCCATAAGACATGGCCTGGAGATGCCGGGGGCGCTGGAGATGGCTGAGAGACTATATGTTGATTACAATATTTTCAAGGAGAAGGAAAAGGCCGCGGCGAAGAAGCTCGAGTCACTGCCTGCCTCGTGCTGGGATTCGGCTGAAGCACTGCTGAATCTGCGTGCCCACTTCGAAAAGGACGGGGTCTTCCCGGCAGGGGTCATTGATGCCCTGGCGGCGAAGCTGAAAACATACAATGATCAGCACCTCAGCGAGGAGCTTTACGGCAAGAACGAAGCCATCGCGAAGCTGGTGAAGGAGTACCTGCACTGCGGTTAGGATTGCATTTCTAACAAAGAAAATGAGTCAGCCGCACCATGGTGAAATAAACGGCTGAGGGAGATTATGCTTCAGCTGTTGCCCTGATTGTCTCTTCACAATTATCCGGGTGGTTCATGCGGCAGATGGCAGCCCTGATGCTTACATTCAGCTCAAACCCCACCAGCAGGGCCACTGCGTTAAGATAAAACCAGATGAGGATGACTATAAAGGTTCCGATGGACCCGTACAGTTTGTTGTACTGCCCGAAGTTGTTCACGTAGGCCGAAAAGGCCAGGGAGGTTATGATAAAAAGGGTGGTGGCAACTATCGATCCCGGTGAGATATACCTGAAATCCTTCTTCCGTGCCGGCACAAGATAGTACATGGTGGAAATAGCAAAGAAAAGCATGGTTATGATAAGTATCCACTTCAATACCATAATGATATAAAAGACGAGGTTCATCTCCAGCAGGTCCATCTCCACCAGCCTGCTCACCACCATCCGGCTCAGGATTATCAGTGCGCTGGCAGCCATGAACATGATAAGCACAAAGACCAGGAGGAAGACTGCTATCTTTCTCTGCTGCAGCCATGACCGGCTCTCAAAGTCATGCACAGAGACATTGAATGCATGGATCAGAGCATGAATGCCGTTGGTGGAAAAGATGACCGTAGCAAAGAACATGATCACCATCAGGGTTCCGCTCTTGTTGGTTATCACGTCAACAATGGTGCTCTCCAGGTAACTGTAAGCATTAGCAGGCAGCATGTTCTCAAACAGCCTGATCAGTTCAGTCTGGAAGTTAGGCACGGGGATGAACGGGATGAGTGTAAAGAGGAAGATAGTTGCCGGCAGGAATGCCATGAGCATGTTAAAAGCTATTGATGAGGCCCTGGTTACCAGCACCCCGCGGCCGAAGAGACCTTTTACTATCAGTCTGCCAACCAGTTCCAGCGGCGCACCGTCAAATCCCGGCGGCACCGCGTTTCTTATCCATCTCGTTCTGGCTAGCAAGGTTTCCCTGGCGGTCATCTCTCTGTCAAAATGCTTTCAGGCTCATGTCAAGGCTTTTTATGTGGTGGGTCAGTGCCCCTATTGAGATGTAGTCGACGCCGCAGAGAGCATAATCCCTTACGTTTTCCAGGGTGATCCCTCCCGATGATTCCGTCTCTGTTCTTCCCGCGATAAGCTTCACGGCGCTCCTGGTGTCAGGGATATTGAAGTTGTCAAGCATAATGCGGTGAACACCACCGGCATCAAGGATCTCCTTCACCTCATTGATATTGCGTGCTTCCACCTCTATTTTAAGGTCAAGGCCTTTATCCCTCAGGTACTCTTTTGTGCGTGAAATGGCTCTTGTTATCCCCCCCGCGTAATCTGTATGGTTATCCTTGAGCATGATCATATCATAGAGGCCCATCCGGTGGTTCACGCCGCCGCCGGTACGGACCGCCTCCTTCTCCAGTGCCCGCATCCCGGGGGTGGTTTTGCGGGTGTCAGTTATACGTGCCCGGGTGTCACTGATCAGTTGGGTATACCGGGCTGTGGAAGTAGCTATGCCGCTCATTCGCTGCATTATATTCAGCACTATTCGCTCTGCGCGAAGGATAGGCTGTACCCTTCCGGACACAGTGAGGGCTATGTCGCCATATTTAACCCTGTCGCCGTCATGGAGCAGGATATCAACCGTCAGTGAGGGGTCAGCTGTTGTGAATACTTCGCGGGCTACGCGCAGACCGGAGATGATGCCTTCCTCCTTTATGATCAGCCTGGCGCGTCCGGTGGCGTCAGAAGGGATGGATGCCAGTGAGCTGTGATCACCGTCACCGGTATCCTCGGCAAGAGCATTTATTATAAATGACCGGAGATCGGGTTCACTCATTATCTGCTTCAATCCTTATCTGGTGTATCAATGGGTTACCGTTGACCTTTTTCAGCAGGAAGTAAACGCGGAATTTGCCCTTGTCTGTCTCAAGGTTGGCGATGGCGTACTGGGCATCACCCCTGGCGCCCTGGTGCCTTATAACGAATTCGCGTGAACGGTAGCGGCTGAAGAAATCCTTCAGTATCTTCTCAGCCACGCTCTTGCTGTAAAAGTCCTCCTTGTCAGGAAGCACCAGCTCAACGGTACTGTTAAGATAATCGGACAGTCCTGCAGCACTTCCCGTACGAAAAGCGATGGCTATTCCGGAGGGTATCCTGGACTGTTCCTGGGCGGCAAGCACAATTACCAGAACGAACAGCATACCTGCCGTGGACAAAAGCTTCTTTCTCATTTCCTTTCCTTTCTGCTTTCCATGTCAGGGACAAAGCAAATTTAATTATTTATATCAAAAAGCGCACCACTTTTAATTATCCACCACCCTGACCGGCATAAAAAGTGCTTAATTGTTATATTTGCCCTACTCAACGAATGCCGGGACAAGCAATGAAAATGGTGCTCCTGCTTGCAGGAAAGACTGATCAGCCCTGGATCAGGGACGGTGTGGCGGAATATGAGAAGAGGATCTCAAAATACACCCGCCTTGAGATTGTCACCCTGCCTGACGTAAAGAACCCGGGAAACAGACCTCCTGAATGGGTTAAGTCAAGGGAAGCCGAAAAGATGGTCTCCTTTTTCAGGAGTGATGACCATATAGTCCTGCTTGATGAGCGGGGCACGCTATACTCCACTCTCGGTCTGGCCGGATGGCTCCGCAAAGCGATGATGCTTCCCTCAAAAAGGATAGTGTTTGTGGTGGGAGGACCCTACGGTTTTGACCCATCGGTGAAAGCCAGGGCGGATCATTCGATCTCCCTTTCCGGTCTTACCTTCTCACACCAGGTGGTACGATTATTGTTCGCAGAACAACTTTACAGGGTACTCTCGGTCAATGCCGGGGATCCATATCATCATGAATGACGCCATGCCCGGGAAACTAAAGGATATCAGGATTGTACTCATTGCCCTTCTGGCAGTTGCAGCGCTGGCAGCAGGAGCTGACATACTCTATCACAGCGGACTGGAATGGCGTATGCGTACGGCGCGTGTTGACGCCAGGCTCTCTTCACTGGAAAGGGAGGCAGGAAAACTGCTGATAAGGGCTGAGAACGAGATCAGGGAGACAGGTGACCCGAAGTTGCTCTTTAAAAACCCGCTTGGGAGCGATGCCCTGAAGAAAGGCATAACCCTCCTTGTCTACCATGAGGGCCGGGTGGTCTACTGGTCTGACAACAGCATAGCCTTTCCGCTTCTCTACAGCAAAGGATTTGGCGAGCATAAGCCGGTGTTTTACAGTAACGGCTGGTTTGTGCCCATCCACCATGAGTTCCCGGGTTATTCAATGCTGGCACTCATAAAGGTATACAGGCAGTATCCTATTGTAAACAACATCCTTGTATCAGGATTCCCGGAGACCTTCCCGCTCCCTGAACAGACTCTCATCACCTTTGATCCTGATGAGACACCGTATCATGTAAACGGGTCTGAAAATGAGTTTCATTTCGGACTGCTCTTCCCGGAGAGGAAGCCCAACACCATCTTCATCGTCATTCCTATAATGCTGTGGATTGCACTGTTTTTCCTGCTGATAAGGATTGTGGTGCTGGCCTCACAATGGCTTGAGAGGGAAACAGGCAGACCGGTAGGGATACCGGTTGCCTCCGGAGCTCTGGTGATCATATACATGATAATCCTGCTTACAGGCCTGCCACCCTCGGTTACTGCCACGGAGCTCTTTTCGCCCTTTCACTGGTCGGCAGGACGGATGATGCCTACCATCGGGCATGCACTTCTGCTGGGACTGCTGATCCTTTCTGCCGTCAGGATTGCCTTCAGGAGTGGCAGATTCAATGAACCATGGACCGGAAAGGGCATCCTCAGACCTCTTGTGCCGGGGTTGTTTCTGGCATCGGGTATTCTGCTCTTTCTGGCAGCAGAAGCCTTTTTCCGTGATCTTGTCCTGAACTCATCAGTCAGCTTTGAGGCCTTTCGTATACTTGATATGACCTTCATGAGCCTTGCCGGACTGATTGCCGTGCTGATGATGCTTACCGTTCCCGTCCTGCTCTTCATGCGTGCAATCAGGATGATGAGGGAGTGGCCCCGGCATGAGTGCCTTACTGTTACCGGCGTAACCTCTCTTTTATTACCTCTGGCATGCCTGCTCTTCACGCGTTGCAGCTTTCTGAGCGTAGCCTGGGTGGTGATCATGCTGGCAGCTGTCATTCTGTGGCAGAGAAAATCATACTCCGAGGTGACACTGATGATTCTCTTTTCCCTGGTGACGGGTCTTTATGCAACCACACTGATACTCAAATACTCTGAAATGAAGGAGGAGAGGAATATGAAGGTGATGGCTGTCTCACTTGCCAATGACAATGACATGGTGGCCGAAGGGATGCTTATTGACATGTGGCCGGCGCTGGAAGATGATACAGTGCTGGCAGGACTTGTCAGAAGAGAAGAGATCACTGCTGCGGATATCAACGCTGTGTATCGCTATCTTGAAGACGGCTATTTCTACGGGTACTGGGAGAACTATGACCTGAACATTATCATCTGCCGCAATGACTCTCCTCTCAGCCTGGGCTCAACCGGGGCTGAGGCAGAGAACTGCTTCGACTGGTTTGCCAGCCGGATAAGGAATGAGGGCGATACCATTACCCGCACGGGATTCTACTTTATGCGCAACCGGACAGGCCGGGCCTGGTATATGGCCAATCTCTTCTACGAGGTCTCACCAGGCGTGACCAACGGATTATTCATTGAGCTGGTGAGCCATATAGAGACCTATCTTGCCGGTTACCCCGAGCTGCTGCTTGACGCAACCCATCAGCGCTTTCCTAAGCTCAGGCATATATCCTACGCCAAGTATAACAACGGAGAGCTGGTGCTCAGGTCAGGGGAATATCCATATGACACCGAGATTGAACCGGGTCAGGTGGAGAGGGAGGAGTACAGGTTTGTGGAAACACCTGATTTCAAGCATCTCTACTATTCCCTCGGAGACATGACACTCGCCATCTCAACCCCCAGGGTGATGGCAATAGACAGGATTATTACATTCGCCTATCTGTTCATTATCCTGCTGATTTATGTCTTTACCCTTCTTACCCTCTTTACCATACACCCGCGTGAGCTGCTGAAGACTGATACCTTCAGAAGGCGTCTGCAGCTCTCATTTGCAGGAGTGCTGACCGTGGTTTTCATCATCGTGATTGCAGGAGCACTGGTGCTGAGCACGAAACAGTTCAGCAATAATCATATAAGGCTGATCCGGGAAAAGGCAATGTCCCTGTCTATTGAACTGGAGCACAAGCTCTTTGCAGAAGAAACTCTGGAAGGAGGATGGCAGACCCGTGACTATCCCACGCTGAATCATCTTCTTGTAAAGTTCTCAAATGTATTCTTTACTGATATCAACCTTTACTCGCCCTCAGGAAATCTTCTTGCCACCTCCAGGCCTGAGGTGTTCACACGCAAGCTTGAGGGAAGCATGATCAATCCCGTGGCGTACGGAGTCCTTACCTCTCCGGGCAAGGAGGAATATATCGGCGTTGAGACCATTGGCAACCTGAGGTACCTGTCGGCTTATCTGCCTTTCTACAATGAAGACAATAAGCTTCTTGCCTATCTCAATATACCCTATTTCACCATGCAGAACCTGCTCGCAGGGGAATCATCCAACCTCATTGTTACCCTTATCAACTTCGCTCTCCTTTTCCTTCTCCTGATGATGTGGGTCTCGGTATTCCTCAGTGACAGAATTACCAGTCCGCTGAAAATGCTTCAGCAGGCAATGGCTTCTGTTGCCTACGGTAAAAAGAATGAACATATAAGTTATAGCAGTCGTGATGAGGTGGGTGAGCTTGTCAGGCAATTCAACCGGATGACAGATGAACTGGATGAAAGTGCCAACAAGCTCGCACGGACTGAACGTGAAATGGCCTGGCGTGAGATGGCCCGGCAGATAGCGCATGAGATTAAAAACCCTCTTACGCCCATGAAGCTTAACGTTCAGCAGTTATTAAAGGCATGGAATGACCGGGTGCCGGATTTTGACAGCAGGATAAAAAACTTCACCGACAATCAGATTGAATATATTGATAATCTGTCAAATATAGCCACTGCGTTTTCATATTTCGCCAGGTTGCCAGGAGCGGATCCGACAGAGGTTGATGTCATTGCCCAGCTGAAAACCACACTGGCAATGTTCAGCCATGCTGAGAATGCCGTTATCACAGTCAATTCAGGAAATGTGACCAGGGCATTCATTATGGCTGACAGGGAGCACCTGAACAGTATCTTCTTCAACCTGCTCAAGAACGCTGTACAGGCAATCCCCTCAGGCCGCAGGGGGGAGATCCGTATTGAGATAATGCCAGTTAATAATAAACTGCAGGTAAGGTTTACAGATAACGGGGTGGGCATACCTGACGAGCTCATTCCTAAAATCTTTACGCCCAACTTTACCACCAAGTCATCTGGTATGGGCCTCGGGCTGTCAATAGTGAAACGTTACGTTGAGAGTGCCGGGGGCAAAATCTGGTTTGAGACTGAGCATGACAAAGGCACTGTTTTCACGGTGGAATTCCCGCTTCTTAACGTTGTCAGTACTTAAGAAACCCGCTGCTTCTAAAATAATCTGTGAAAATATCAGTTTAATAGAAGTATATCAGCAAACCAGTACCGTAAGATGCCCCTTAAAAACTGTCACATAGCCAGGAGATTTCTTCTGATTATTGCAATGATACTGGCCGGTGGTTCTGTTTTTATTTCAGGGCAGACACCTCTGCTTACCGGCCAGGTCAACCGCTATGCGAAAATCACTTCTGTGGGCACCAGCCATGTGTTTGTTGATGATGTGTCTGACTTTGCTGTCAATGACACCGTTATGGTGATGCAGATGAACGGGGTCAGGATCAACGCCGGAACAGACCTTCAGGGTAACTATCAGAATGTTATTGGTACACCAGGGAAATATGAGATAATCATTATCGGATCAATCAATACCGCTACCCGACGAATTAACTTCACCCGGGTGCTTATGAACAGTTATAATGCCGGAGCCGGATTACAGCTTGTCAAAGTAAGGTCATACCGTGACGCTGTTGTCAATACCCAGCTGTCATGCCAGCCCTGGGATTCTGCCTCTGTCCGTGGCGGGGTGCTGGTCTTCATGGTCAAGGGCGTACTGACACTCAATGCAGATATAAACGTTACGGGCACCGGTTTCAGGGGAGGCGTCGTCTCACAGGGTGTGGGCTGGTGCCAGAATACTCATGACAGTCTCGGATGGGAATCATACAGTGTATGGTCTCCTGCCGCAGGGTACAAGGGTGAGGGCATTGGTAGCAGGACTGCTTCTGATGAGCCTCTTTATCCGTACTATATGAAGGGCAAGGGAGCCAACATGACCGGTGGCGGTGGCGGTAACGGGCACTTCTCCGGCGGCGGTGGCGGATCAAACTACGGCGAAGGCAGCATCGGTGATGTGGAGATTGCCCCGGATACCTGCGGCGGCCTTTTGCCCGGAGGCAGGGGAGGGTTCACTATCTCCGGTTATCCCACGCTCAACAGCGGTGTCTTCATGGGCGGTGGCGGCGGCGCCTCAGCATACCTTACTACGCCGTCAACATCTCCCGGCGCCAATGGTGGAGGCATAGTCATCATCCATGCTGATACCATTGTCGGCAATGGCAGGATCATAACTGCCAGCGGAGCTGCAGCGGGTAACAACACGGTGGCAAACAGTGGTGCCGGTGGTGGTGGTGCAGGCGGTTCGGTAGTGATAAGCACAACGTATTTTCAGACCACCCCTCTCCTTTCGGCTGACGGAGGCAGGGGTGGTGATAATATTAACCAGAACGGTGCCGGCGGCGGTGGCGGCGGTGGACTCATATGGACCAGGGGCGCTTTCCCCGGTACGGCAACCGTTGCCGGTGGCCAGGGCGGCATTCACAGCACCGGCGATCCCAACAGGGACGGTGCTCCGGGGCGTATACGCGGTGACCTGAACCTGCCGCTCAACGGCTTCCTCTTCAATGAGATCTATCTGGCTCACAGCCAGACTCAGCTCGATTCCATCTGTGAGGGTATGATACCACCATCAATGACCGGCACCCGCCCGGCTGGAGGCAGCGGTACATATACCTACCAGTGGCAGAAGAGTTATGACAACAACAACTGGTCAGATGTTGCAGGAACATCCATCGACTACTCACCAACCTCCACCGAGGCGGTAACAGTATGGTTCCGCAGGGTTGTCAGTGACGGTGCGGGTATTGTTGACAGGAGCCTCCCGGTGCAGATCATCGTTCATCCCCGCATCACAGGGAACATCGTGGGCCGTGACACCACCCTCTGCTACAATATGAATCCTGATGAGCTTTATCCTCTCAATGCAGGCCCTTCAGGAGGCACAGGACTCTACTACTATCAATGGGAACAGAGCCCTGACAACGTCACATGGAATGATGCTGCCGGCGCCGCCGTTGCCGCTGCATATGACCCGCCAGCCCTCATCTCAACAACATTCTATCACCGCATTGTCAGCTCGGGAGCATGCACTGACATCAGCTCCCCGGTGACGGTTACCATCCTTCCCGCCATAACCAACAATACAGTGGCCGCTGACCAGACTATCTGCGAGGGCTCACTCTTTGCAAATCTTACCGGCTCAGCCCCCGGCGGCGGCGCCGCACCATCCTACACCTATGAATGGATGAGCAGCAGTGACAACGTGAACTGGGAGCCTGCTGCAGCCACCAACAACAATGCTTCCTACGATCCGCAGGATGACTCGCCGGGTACGACCTATTACCGCAGGATGGTATACAGCGGCCTCAACAATACATGCCAGTCGGCCAGCAACAGTATCATCCTGACCAGCCATCCTGCCATCACAAACAATATCATTGGTGATGACCAGACCATCTGTGAAGGTTCGGCCCCGGCAGATATAGACGGCACTGTGCCAGCCAACGGCGCGGGTGCAGGCACCTATCTCTACCAGTGGATGAGAAGCACTGACGGTTCCGTCTTCAACAACATAGATGGCGCCACTGCCGAAGATCTGCCGGGCATTCCCCTGGCGAGCGGTGTGTGGTACAGGCGGGTAGTGAACTCCTCAGCCTGCATCAGCACCAGCAACACGGTACACATCACTGTTGATCCGGCCATAACCGGATTCCAGATTGCCCTTCCTTCACAGGGACATGACACAATATGTGCCGGCACAGCTCCGGCAATACTTTCGGGAACTCCGTCCGGAGGGCTTGGTACATTTACCTATGCATGGGCGTCATCAACTGATAATGTCAATTTCACGCCGCTTGCCGAAACCGGCACCTCGTACCAGCCCGGGAACCTCTCCTCAACAACCTGGTTCAGGAGAACGGTGACATCAGGAGCCTGTTCGGAGGGCTCGGTATACAGGATCACTGTCCTGCCCCTTATCACCGGGAACACTGTCTCTGCTGACCAGACAATATGCAACACCCAGATTGCCGCTTCTCTGACAGGCAGTGCACCTTCAGGGGGCGATGGCATATACAGGTATCTCTGGGAGAGAAAAGCAGCCACCTCACCTGACTGGGTTGCTGCAGCCGGTACGAACAACAGCGCAGGTTACCAGCCACCCCTTCTTGATGAGACCACTCAGTTCAGACGGAGTGTCTTCTCAGGTGAAAACAACTGTTGCACCTCAGTTTCTGAGCCTGTGACAGTGACGGTGGACATCATGCCTCAGAACATTAGTGCCGGGGATGACAGAACCCTTCTTCCTTATCAGTTTGCGGCCATTCTGGAAGGGAGCTTTGAAGGAGAGGGAACAGCATCATGGAGCTATGACTTCAGCACCGGGGATGAGGATCCTCTCTTCTCAGCACCGGAAGAGCTTGTGACAGAGGTAAGAAAGCTCGGGTTCGGAGACAATACCTTTATGTTAACTGTAGCCAACGGTGCATGTGTGGCTGAAGGCGTTCCGGTCACCCTGACGGTACCTGAGCTGGTAATACCACAGGGAGTTACCCCGAACAATGACGGTATAAATGATTACTTCAACATAGAGGGGCTTGAGTTCACCAGAAATGAGCTGGTGATAATAAACACTGCCGGAGCGGTGGTATACAGGGAAAATGATTACAGGAGCAATGATCCGGTTGGAGCATGGGCGGGTCTGGATCTGAACGGTAATGAGGTCCCTGACGGCACCTACTATTTCCTTCTGACAATTAAAGGGGCCCAGGATCTGAATGTGCCCGACTATGTTTCACACCTTAGCGGGTTCTTGATTCTCAGGAGATGACTATGAGGAAGAAAGTATACATAGTGATCCTTGTTGCCCTGGCGCTGCAGACCCCTGCAATAGCCCAGCAGGTCCCCATTACCAGCCAGTATCTCACCAACGGACTTGTGATAAATCCTGCCTACGCCGGCACACGTGAGGCCCTGAGCATCAACCTCTCCTACCGCAAGCAGTGGGCTAATATCACTGGCGCTCCTCAGTTCCAGACCCTTTCACTGCACACTCCGATAAACGAAAAAGAAAAGGTCTCCCTGGGCCTGATGGCTGATTACCTGACCTACGGCGTTACAAAGGATGTCGGCATCTATGCTTACTATGCATACAGTGTGAGGCTGGGCAGGGGTAAACTCTCAATGGGACTGAAGGGCGGACTTGACTTGAGCAACACCAACTATAACAGATTGCAGTTCCCCGATGGCAATCCAGCTGACCCCCTCCTTACGGGTGACATGAAATACACTCTTCCAAATATGGGTGTCGGGTTCTATTATTATACTGACAGGTATTTCGCCGGTCTCTCTGTGCCTTCACTGCTTACCTACAAGCGCGATGCAACGGACGAATTCAGCGTGACACCTGATTACAAGCTGTTCATGACATGTCTGACGGCCGGCACCCTTCTGCAGTTCGCTGACGTTTTCAAGGTAAAGCCGTCAGTACTTGTACGCTATGCAATACATAAGCCCATTGAGGTTGATCTGAATGCCAACCTGATCTTTGCTGATCTCCTCTGGGTGGGAGGATCATACAGGATGGCGGAGAAGGCCGTTGTGGCCCTCGTGGATCTGCAGATCAACCCGCAGCTCAAGCTGGGTTATTCCTATGACTACCAGCTGGGGCACCTGAATAACTACACGTCGGGAACGCACGAGGTATCACTCAGGTACGAATTCCAGTATGAGGTTACCGCAACATCACCAAGGTATTTCTGAAAAGATGAGAGGAGTTCTGAGACATATAACAGTAGCGCTGCTCGTTCTTTCATGTTCGTGGACCCTTCTTGACGGACAGTCGAAAGGCACCTTTGAGGTGTCACATCTGTCAGCTATATCATCCGGATCGGCTGACATGGCTCCCGTTATCATGAGTGACGGCATACTCTTCTGTTCAAACAGGAAGACAAATCCTTTTCTGACGAAGAAGAATCTTGACGGCGTAAGGCTTTTTGAGCTCTGGTTTGCACCCTTCGATGGCAATGGTGAGCCTTCGTCGCCCCGCCGTTTTGCTCCGGGCCTTGTCAATGATGCCAATATTGGCCCGGCGTCTGTCACCACTGATGGCAACACACTGTGGTTCACGCGCAACCTGTCAGAGGGTCGGCGGCTGGGCAGGAAGCAGCCTAACCGTCTGGGCATCTATACCGCAAAGCGAAGCGGTTCACAGTGGACGGACATCACGCCGTTTGAGCACAACAACCCCGAATACAACCTCTCATATCCCTATGTGTCAGCTGACGGGCGCTATCTCTTCTTCTGCTCAGACATGCCGGGAGGAGAGGGCAGCTATGATATCTACATGTGCGAAAACCTGGAGGGACAATGGTCAGAGCCGGTCAACCTCGGACCGGAGGTAAACAGCAGCTCTGCCGAGCTTCATCCCTTCCTGCACAGCTCCGGGAGGCTCTATTTCGCCTCTGACAGACCCGGCGGCAAAGGCGGTCTTGATGTATGGTATTCGAACCTGGCATATGGTTCATGGACCACTCCCAGGGCTCTTGATGAGCCTGTTAATTCTGAGGCTGATGATTTTGCCTTTTATGCTGCGCAGGGAGGATTACAGGGGTATTTTACCTCCAACCGCCGAAGCTTCAATGATGATATCTACAGCTTCTCCTCAACCATCATTCGCTGGTCAGCATGTGACACCCTACAGCAAAACAGCTACTGTTACGAGTTCATTGAAGAGAATGCACTGAGACAGGATACAATGAAGACCGGTTTCAGATGGGAGTGGGACTTTGGTGACGGGCACAGGGCCGTTGGCATTACGGCAGAGCACTGTTATGCCGGTCCGGGCGTCTATGATGTGACTCTTGACATAGTCAACCTCATCACGGGAGGCATAGAAAAGAGACAGGCATCATACGAGCTGGAGATAACGGATATTGAACAACCGGTAATCACCAGTCCGGAGACAGTCAGGGCAGGGGAGACATTGATACTCAATGCAGGAGCCACCTATCTGCCCGGCATGAATATAGAAAGATATTACTGGAATTTCGGTGATGAGACTGTAGCAACCGGACTGGAAGTATCAAAGATCTATGAGCTTCCGGGGAAATATAATATTCAGCTGATAGTCAGCTCAAAGCCTGACGCAGGGGGAGTTGTGCGTGAGGTTTGTGTATGTAAGGATATTGAAGTGTCTGCAAAATAAAATAGAATACTGTAAACGAGGAAGATGAAAGTTACCCGAAAAATACTGCCGCTGTTTCTGTTTATTCTCTATGCCGTACCTGCCGGGATGAATGCGCAGGAAGTGCCAGGGCCTGATGAGAATATCCCTTTCCTGATTACATTCGGTAAAGAAGGAGGTGTTACATCATGGGGAGATGATGACTTCAGCCAGACATTCTTTTTCGCTCTGCCGAAAGATTACAAGGATCCGTTCTATATCAGGGTGTATGACCCTGACACAGGTGGCAAAACCGATGAACTGAACAACTTCTGGAACACCAGGATGATGTACTCCATCTACGGGGGAAAAGGATGTTACACGCATGAGGAAGCAAACGGCATATCGCCGACAGGAAATTACAAGAGCGGGACGCTTCTTGCAACGCGTACCTTCGGGATGGACAACAAGCTTGATGAACGCTGGTATACCTTTGGCCCGTTCAATCCCGCTGACGGTGAGTATTACCCCAAGTTCCTGAGCAATATTTTCAAGATCGTCTGTGACGGCATCTCAGGAGATGACGGCAATCTCTACAGGTATGCCATCTCCAGGAGACCTGACGCCAATGTCCCCATTGACGGAGCCAACGCTTTTACCTATGAATACACTTTCAGAATGTGGAATAACAATGACACCTCCTTCGTGTCACATATCTACCCCTTCATTGACAGCGGGTGTGTATACATTCAGATGAGGAACTTCGACTGGGACGATGACGGCGATTTCATAGTTGTCTCCGTTGAGAGAAAAGGGCAGGTTATGCCCCTCTCGGGGGATGATGTTTGGGAAACATCACGGATGCCCATTCTTGAAGGAGAGATAGGCAAGTCCCTTGACTTCCGCTTTTACAAGAAAAAGGGTGATCTGGTCAGGAACAACAACGTGGTGATTTCAGTACAGAACCAGTATGGAGAGAATCTTCCGTTCTTCAGTGCACCTATCGGAGGTGTCCCGGTATATAAGCCCCGGATAAAGGTAGTACCTAAAAAGTAATCATGCCCAGGAAATCAATCTATGCCGCTACAGCCCTTCTGGCAGTCCTTATAAGGGTTCTGCAGCCTCTGCCGGCACACAGCCAGACTCACAGTTACCGCATATATGATGAATATACCGGCCTGCCGGGAAGTTATCTGAACGTCATTGAGCAGGACAGGAGCGGCCTTCTATGGGTTGGAATTGATACGGGGCTCTATCGTTATGACGGATTTGCGTTTCATAACGTGCCTGTAACTGACACAATCCCTCATGGCAATCCGAGTGCTCTTTACTGTGATGCCACCGGCACCATGTGGGTGGGGATGAGTGACGGCTCTCTCTTTGTATGGAACACCGGCAGCAACCTAATTCGGAAAGAGCTGCCTGAGACTGACAAGATCAATCGCATTACGGAAGGACCAGACAGTAAAATCTGGATTGTAACACAGACCCGTGGAATATATCTGGCCGAGCCGGGAGGAGGCGCAAAGATCAGCAGGATGGAGATGCCTGAAGAGATGACTCTGTTTGATATTGCCTTTACCGGCGGTGACAGATTCCTGGCTGCCACCCAGGATAACCTGCACCTCTGTGTTCATCAGGGAGATGAGGTTGTCAGTGAATACTCATTTCCGGAGCTTGAGTACACCTGGATACAGACAGTGGTCAGGATGGATGATGATACCTGGTTCGCCGGAACAGGTGACAGAGGCCTCTATATGATCAGACGCACCGGTGGCAGCCTTGCAGCAACGCCGGTGAGTGATACAGCCTTAATGAACATGAATGTCCCGGCATTGACCGCGGCCCCGGGCAGGACTCTCATTATCGG
>Ga0209604_1001911_pt1 | contig 15893 bp, 13 predicted proteins | sample AD_UKC097_MetaG_FD_184405 | JGI IMG/M metagenome (GOLD analysis project Ga0209604, IMG submission 184405) | Active sludge microbial communities of municipal wastewater-treating anaerobic digesters from USA - AD_UKC097_MetaG (SPAdes) (version 2) | ecosystem: Engineered > Bioreactor > Anaerobic >... | reverse complement strand
TTTATTCACATCTTTTAGTAACTGGTAATTACTGTAGCCAACATAGGAATCAGAAACTACACCAACAATTACGTTTGATGATTCATCAACTATCAATTCTCGCGTTTTAAGTTTGTCATAGGCGTCTCGTTGCGCTAAAAGATCATTAAGCACTTCTGTTGCAAGATTCTGTCGTTCTAGCACCTCAAGCGTGTCAAGACGTATGCCCAAGTAAGAACATAGAGAACGAATACCAGCTTGATTGAATCTAAAAGCTGTATTTTCATCACCGAAATATTCATCATCAAGAAATCGGGCGCCATGTTTAAGGATTCCATGGATTGGAATACGAGCCAAATATTCATGCTCGTTTTTTGCCCAGGTATATACATCTTCTAATTTTTCAAACGATTTCTCCGGGATTTGTTCATAGATGAATGACATCAAAGCCTCCTAAGATTTCTGATTGCTTAATAGTTATGGGGTAATTTAAATAATACAGCTTATAATGAATAATAGCAACCTATATTAGCTATTATAGTCTGTGGAGCATATCTCTCTTTTTATCTATAGAAATAAATCATTCAGGGGGATATGTGGAAGATATAAAGAAGTTAGTCGGTGATCGGATTAGGGCACTAAGAAAGGAGCGAGGCTACTCCCAGGAGCGACTGGCAGATAAGGCCGATCTTCACTATACTCATATAGGCTCAATCGAACGTGGAGAGAAAAACTGGTCTATCGAGACGCTGGTTAAAGTAGCAAATGGCCTAAATGTTGAAGTATCCGATTTATTCCAATTTCCTATGAAGGCAGCGGAAGCAAAAAAAATAAAAAAATCTCTCATCGAAGAAATCAATTTAGCTTCTCCTGAAACAATCAAGATATTATCGGATTTATTAAACGGATTAAAATCACTCAGAAGATAACCTTCTATACCCTAATTCCATTTATAGATAACTTATTGCCTAGATTCCTTTTCTCTTGACATAGGGTTTTGTTTGTTATTTTATAAACCTGTGCGTTATTTTCTTCCGCGCCCGCATTTAAAAAACCCAAAATATAATGGTGGTGGTGAATGTTTGAACAAGCCTTCAAGAACATCGACGACGTTTTATGGAAGGAAGCTGGATGTACAACCGAGCTTGACTATACGGAACAGACTTCCTGGTTACTCTTTTTAAAATACCTTGACGATTTAGAACAGGATAAGGCCATAGAAGCCAAATTAGAGGGCAAGAAATATTCCTTCATCCTTGAGGAGCCATACCGGTGGGAAACCTGGGCGGCACCGAAAGGTAAAGATGGCCAGATTGATCACAACAAGGCATTGGTTGGGGATGACTTAACAAAGTTCGTCAATCAAAAGCTCTTTCCTTATCTGCACGGTTTCACGCAGAAGGCCACCGGCCCGAACACCATCGAATATAAAATTGGGCAGATCTTCGGGGAGATCAAGAACAAGATTCAGAGCGGTTATAACCTGCGTGAAATCATCGACCATATTGACGAATTACGCTTCCGTTCCAGTAATGAAAAGCACGAACTCTCCCACCTTTACGAAGCCAAGATCAAGAACATGGGCAACGCTGGCCGGAACGGCGGCGAATACTACACCCCCCGCCCGCTTATACGCGCCATCGTTTACGTCGTACAACCGAAACTCGGCGAAAGCATCTACGATGGCGCCCTCGGCTCCGCGGGCTTCCACTGCGAGACGTTCGACTACATGAAGAAAACCTATCCCAATCGAAGCGTCGCGCAGGATCGCTTCCTCCAGACCCGTACATTCTACGGCAAGGAAAAGAAGTCCCTCGCCTTCGTTATCGGCATTATGAACATGATTCTGCACGGCATCGATGCGCCGAATATAATTCACACCAACACGCTCACCGAAAACCTCGCCGACATTCAGGAAAAAGACCGATACGACATCGTCGAGACCAATCCACCCTTCGGCGGCAAGGAACGCAAGGAAGTGCAACAGAACTTCCCCATCCGCACCGGCGAGACCGCTTACCTCTTCCTCCAGCATTACATTAAAATCCTCAAAGCTGGTGGCCGTGCCGGTATCGTCATCAAGAACACGTTCTTGAGTAACACGGATAACGCCTCTGTCAGCCTCCGCAAGCACCTGCTGGAAAGCTGCAATCTCAACACCGTGCTTGACTGCCCCGGTGGCACCTTCCAAGGTGCTGGCGTGAAGACTGTAGTGCTATTTTTTGAGAAAGGTTCGCCTACGCGCAAAATCTGGTTCTACCAGCTTGATCCGGGACGCAGCCTGGGAAAGACAAACCCGCTTAACGACGACGACCTTGCCGAGTTCGTGAAACTGCAAAAGACCTTTGCTGATTCTCCAAAGAGCTGGACCATAGATGTTAAAGATATTGACCAGACAACTTTTGACCTCTCCGTTAAGAATCCGAACGGTGGCGAGGAAGTGAAACATCGAACTCCGAAAGCCATTATGGATGAGATAGCCAAACTGGATGTAGAGAGTGCGAAGGTGCTGGCAAAGATCAGAGGGTTACTATGAAGAGTGGGTGGCAGTTAAAACGTCTTGCCGATGTGGCGAAAGTAAGTGCTGGAAATTCAGCACCCCAAGACGAGTCATTGTTCAAAGATGGAGTTTATCCTTTCTTTAGAACTGCCGATGCAGGGCGGGTTCGTTTTGGAGAGATTCACAAATCTGCCGACTATCTAAACGACAAAGGGATTAAAGGACTGCGGCGTTATCCAAGCGGCACGATCCTCTTTCCCAAAAGTGGCGCTTCAACATTCCTAAACCATAGAGTGATGCTCGGAGTCGAAGGTTTCGTATCGAGTCACCTTGCGACCATTGTAGCCGACACAACTCAAATTGAGCCTCGATTTCTGCTGTATTTTCTTTCGACAGTAGCCGCGCAAGACCTCATTCAAGACCACGCATATCCTTCGCTGAACCTTCCAACCATTGAGGGAATTAGCATCCAATCGCCGCCCCTTCACGAACAGAAGCGGATCGTCGACATTCTTGACGAAGCATTCGCCGTAATCGCCACCGCCAAAGTCAACGCCGAAAAGAACCTCCAAAACGCCCGCGCACTTTTTAAAAGCCATCTTAACGCCGTTTTCTCACAAAGGAGTGAAGGATGGCAAACAAAGACGATTGATGATGTATGCGAAGTCGTCAATGGCGGGACGCCCAAAACTGGCATTGCCGACTATTGGGATGGCAAACACCAATGGATAACTCCAGCAGAGATGGGAAAACGTTTAACACCCTATATAGGAGAGACGGCGAGATCACTTACGGATTTAGGACTTGCGAATAGTTCTGCCAGATTGCTACCGCCTTTTTCGGTCATCCTTTCATCTCGCGCACCCATTGGACATCTCGTTATCAATACAAAACCAATGGCAACCAACCAGGGATGCAAAGGTTTGGTTCCCAGTAAGGCGATTGAACACAAATATCTTTATTACTACTTGACCAGCATTGTTGATTTGCTTAATGACCTTGGAACCGGCGCAACATTTAAGGAAATATCGGGAGGTAAGCTAAAAGAAGTGAAAGTTCCGATCTGTCCACTACCCGAACAACATCTGATTATTAAACAACTCGATACGCTTTCCGCTGAAACCCAACGCCTCGAATCTATCTACCAACAAAAGCTCGAAGCATTGGGAGAATTAAAGAAGTCTTTGCTGAACCAGGCATTCACCGGTGATCTATAATATGTTTATGTGAAGGAGTGTAAAAAATGCAACAGCAGAACATACCAATCAGCACTCTCGTTGATATGTATAAAAGAGGAGAATTGCAACTTCCGGAAATACAGAGACAATATGTCTGGCGCGCCACCCGCGTCCGCGACTTACTGGACTCATTGTATCGGGGGTACCCAAGCGGTTCTATTTTGATGTGGGAAACTGATGTGCCAATTCCGACACGCGAGGGTGCCATTGCACAGGATACGACAGCTTTTGCCGGACGCAAACTATTGCTGGATGGACAACAACGTCTTACTTCATTAACTGCTGTTATTAATGGCGAACAAATAAGTGTGCGCGGTCGTAAACGCCCCATTGATATTCTTTTCAACTTAGAACATCCAGAGGGACCACCATCAGAGGTCACAGAGGTAGAAGGGGATGAATTGTCTTTGCTTACTTCTAATGACGAAGATACTGATGAAACCGAAGAAAATGGTGAAGGCGAAATAGCTGTTGCAGAGCGCTTCAAGCAATTTACTTTTGTCGTTGCCAGCCATGCCCTGCAATCACATCCACATTGGGTATCGGTCAGTGAGGTGTTTAAGTCAGCCAGCGATTCTGCTGTGCTAAAGAAGATTGGTGTAACATCACTAGATGACCCGCGTTATCAGAAATATTCAGAAAGACTTACAAAGTTGCGCCAGATACGCAACTATCAATACGTTGTCCATGTTCTTGAGAGAGCGATGAGCTATCAGGAAGTCACGGAAATATTTGTCCGGGTAAACTCTTTGGGTGCAAAGCTCCGTTCATCAGACCTTGCACTGGCACAGATAACATCTCGATGGCGGAATCTGCTTAAGCAGCTTGAACAATTTCAGGACGAATGTGAGAAAAGTTGGTTTACGATTGATCTCGGTCAATTAGTTCGTGCCATTGTAGTGTTCGCTACAAAACAATGTCTATTTCATACAGTAGGAAAAACATCTGTCGCCGATCTGCAAAAGGGATGGGAAGAAGCGAAGGAAGGTCTAAAGTTTGCCATTAATTTCCTTCGTACAAATGTTGGCATTGAAGACGAATCTCTTCTATCATCTCCTATGTTCTTGCACGTGCTGGCAGTTGTCAGCCATGTTAAAAATAATAAACTTACAAAAGAGGAACAACACGCGTTGCTGCATTGGCTATTGGTGGCGAATGCCAGAGGTCATTTTTCACGCGGCTCCACAGAATCACTGTTGAATGAAGACCTTGCCATTATCTTTAGAGGCGGTGAAATCCGTACTTTGCTGGAACCTTTAAAAAGGCAATTTGGCCGTCTTCATATTGAATCCGGCGATTTAGTAAATCGCGGGACTAACAGCCCGTTATTTTCTCTTGCCTATCTTGCGCTTAAAGATGCAGGCGCGAAAGATTGGTTTAGTGGACTCGGACTTTCACTCACTAATCAGGGACGCCTGCATTTCATTCAATGGCATCATATCTTTCCTAAATCATTACTTAAAGAAAAAGAATATGAGACAGGCGAAATTAATGAAATTGCCAATATGGCTTTTATTACCGGAAAAACTAACAGAAGCATCAGCAATAAACTTCCGGCGGTTTACCTAGCCGAGATAATTAAAACGCAAGGCGAAGAAGCACTAGATTCACAGCTTATTCCCAATAATCCAGATTTGTTGAAATTGGAAAACTATCGTGAATTTTTACGTGTGCGACGCGAGGCACTGACCGACCGCATGAACAATTTTATAAATAAACTTGCAGGATTGCCATGAACGAAGCCGAGACTAGAGCCGAACATATTGACCCTGCCCTGAAAGCAGCTGGCTGGGGTGTGTCCGAGGGCAGCCGTATCCGGCGAGAATACCTAATTACGCCCGGACGTATTGAAGGCCTTGGACGACGCGGTAAGCCCCTAAAAGCGGATTACGTGCTGGAGTATCGCAATACTAAGCTGGCTGTTATCGAAGCTAAGGCGTGGGATGAAGCACTCACAGAAGGCGTTGCTCAGGCTAAGAACTACACTGAAAAACTCAAACTTCGTTTTACTTACGCGACCAATGGCCAGGGTATTTACGCCATCGACATGAAAACTGGTAAGGAAGGTGAGATTGCAGCTTATCCCAAACCGGAAGAACTCTGGAAATTAACTTTTGCCGAGGAAAATACCTGGCGTGATCGCTTTGCCGCAATTCCTTTCGAGGACAGAGGCGGTTCACATCCTGGTCGCTATTTTCAGGATATTGCCATTGAGAGAGTGATGGAGGCCATAGCTGGTAATAAGCCGCGGATTCTGCTGACGATGGCTACAGGCACAGGTAAAACATTTGTCGCCTTTCAGATTGCATGGAAACTGTTTTATAGCCGCTGGAATCTGAGCCGTGAGCCGTCTCGATTACCGCGTATTCTGTTTCTGGCTGATAGAAATATCCTTGCTAATCAGGCTTATAATGAGTTCTCAGCATTCCCTGAAGACGCAATGATCAGGATTTCACCGGCAGACATCCGCAAGAAGGGTAAAGTGCCCAAAAACGGCAGTATCTTCTTCACTATCTTCCAGACGTTTATGAGCGGGCCGCCCAAGGATGGAAACCCGAGCCCATATTTCGGTGAGTATCCACCTGACTTCTTCGATTTTATTATCATTGATGAATGTCATCGTGGCGGTGCGAACGATGAAAGCAACTGGCGCGGCATTCTTGAATACTTTTCCCCGGCTGTTCAACTCGGTATGACTGCCACACCCAAGCGTGATGAAAATATAGACACCTACTCCTATTTCGGCGACCCGGTTTATATCTACTCGCTTAAAGACGGTATCAACGACGGTTTCCTTACACCTTTCAAGGTAAGGCAAATCTCAACAACGCTTGATGAATATGTCTATACGCCCGATGATAAGCTCATTGAGGGAGAGATTGAGGAAGGCAAGCGTTACACGGAAGATGACTTCAACAAGAAGATAGAGATTATGGAACGTGAACGATACCGGGTGAAATTGTTCATGGACATGATTGATCAGAAAGAAAAGACACTGGTATTTTGTGCCACGCAAATCCACGCACTGGCTGTGCGCGATCTCATTAACAAGATGAAAACAAGCAGCGATCCAAATTATTGCCATCGGGTAACGGCGAATGACGGTGAACTTGGAGAACAAAAACTGCGTGAATTTCAGGATAACGAAAAGACTATACCCACAATCCTGACAACGTCGCAGAAACTATCCACCGGCGTTGATGCCCGCAACATTCGCAATATTGTTTTAATGCGTCCAATCAACAAGATTATTGAGTTCAAACAAATCATCGGACGAGGAACACGCCTGTATGATGGAAAAGATTATTTTACAATTTACGACTTTGTGAAAGCCCATCATCATTTTAACGATCCGGAGTGGGATGGCGAACCCTTGGAACCGGAGGCGTGTCCAAAGTGCGGTTGCCATCCGTGCAAATGTGAAAAGCAACCGCCGCAACCTTGTCCGGTATGCGGTAAAAGGCCTTGTATTTGTGTAATAAAAGATTTTTGTCCGAAATGCGGCCAGCGTCCGTGCATCTGCAAAAGGAAGGCTAAAGTAAAACTGGCTGACGGTAAAGAACGCAATATTCAGCATATGATGTGCTCTACCTTCTGGCATCCTGATGGAACACCGATGTCGGCACAGCAGTTTATGGAAATGCTTTTTGGCAAGCTGCCTGAGTTTTTCAAGAACGAGGATGAACTCCGTGCTCTCTGGATTATGCCCGATACACGCAAAAAGCTATTACAGGGACTTTCCGAGAAAGGTTTTGGTCATGATCAATTAACTGAAATGCAAAAAATAATTGATGCTGAGAAGAGTGACATTTACGATGTCCTTGCTTATGTTGCTTACGCACTGCCGCCGATTACACGAGAAGAGCGGGCTACCAAGGCCAAGGTTATTATCAGCACACACTTCAATACAAAACAGCAGGTCTTCCTGGATTTCGTACTATCTCATTATGTAAGCGTCGGCGTGGAAGAGTTGGATAAGGAAAAGTTGGCGCTGTTCTTACGGTTGAAATACCACGACTCTATTACCGATGCTGTGGCCGATTTGGGCAAACCTGAAGAAATCAGCAATGTCTTTGTAGGATTTCAAAAGTATCTTTATCAGCAGCGGGCCGTGGCATAGGAGGTCTTAGGGAGAAAAGTATGGTAAAAATCTTAGTGGTTGCACATGATCCGAACATGAGAGAAGTCATGGAAATCATGTTGCTGAATGAGGGCCATGATGTCAGGAGCGTAGAGGAACCTCTCAAGGCGATAGAGTTATGTAAGAAAAAAGCCTTTGATCTGGTCCTTACCGAATTAAAAATGCCTAAAGTCAGCGGTATTGAATTATTAAAAATAATCAAAGATCAGAACCCGGATACCATGGTTATTTTAATTACGGCTTACGCTTCGGGAGAAACGGCGATCAATGCCATGGAAGAAGGGGCTTATGATTATGTGGATAAAGTGAATGGCATAGATGAAATAAAAAAAGTTGTGCATTCAGCTTTAGTTAAGAAAGGATTAATTGAAAATAGTAAAGAATTAGAAAAGACTGTTGCCGATAAAACATCCTCATATTCATTTTGCGGTATGATTGGAATCAACCGGGAAATGCGTAAAATATTCGATACCATTAAAAAGGTGTCCGACACTCCGGCAAATGTATTAATTTTAGGAGAAATGGGAACAGGGAAAAAACTTGTTGCTCAAGCTATTCATGATAATTCTGCTTTGCGTTCTGGAAAGCCTTTTGTTGTAATTAATTGTGCAAGTATATCGGACAATATCCTAGAAAACGAATTATTTGGTTATCTCAAAGGCGCATTCAAAGACGCAAATGCCGATAAATCAGGGATTTTTGAACTTGCAAATGGTGGAACAATATTTTTTGATGAAGTTGCGGATCTTTCCCCCAGTCTTCAGTCGCAGCTTTTAAGAGTGGTTCAGGAAAAAACTTTTCGTCGTATTGGTAGCGTCAAAGACATTAACGTTGATGTACGCATTATTTCAGCCACTCATAAGAATCTGAAGGAACTGGTCAAAAAAGGAGAATTTCGGAAAGACCTATATTATGGACTAAACGTTATTTCTATTTTCATACCCCTTTTAAAAGAACGTCGGGAGGACATTCCTCTTCTTATTAATAGCTTTATAGATAAATACTCACAAATGTTTGGCAAACAAATAAGTAATATTTCTTCTTACGCGATGGAACTGCTGACGAATTATGACTTTCCTGGCAATGTTCGTGAGTTACAAAACATTATCGAACGCGGTGTGGCTATGGAAAGTTCCAATATCATTTTGCCGGAGAGTTTATCATTCGATGCCGCAAAATTTGACATTGATATTACGGATAGTGGCATAGACTTAAATATAGAACTGGACAAATTTGAAAAAGGACTTGTTGAAAAGGCTTTGCAAAAAGCAAAGGGATCAAAAAAGAAAGCGGCAGACTTATTAAAAATTAGCTTTGATTCGTTGCGGCATCGCATTGACAAACTTGGAATAGAGTAAGCTATACATTTCTTTTCTGTTGTTTTAAAAAGGAATAAAACCAGGGAAGATAAGAAGATTTACGACAAACAACATTTGCAACTGGACCTGGTTGGGAATGAATCCATTGGAAACGACATTTAAACAATACTTCAATGCCGTAGAAACGGTTAAGAAGCAGAATAACCTTACCAAAGAAGAAAAACTCAAGCAGCTTCTGACACCCATAGTAGATCTTCATAATTTCGCTTCAGCCGCGAATAGGGAACACAAATTTGCTCGCGAGGATCATATTAATCTCAATGAAGAACTTGATTTGTCTGCCCTTGAAAGTGAGTCTGAAGAATGGGATATGTTGCCCAACTGGAAGTTAGAGCAATTCGGTATTCTTGAGACCAGCGATGATATAATCAACGTCGATTTCACTAAATTCTTACCTCAAAGAAAATCTGTCGTCATATCGTCAGCAACTTCTATAGTTCGTACATCCTTGGATGAATTATATAAAGAATGGCTGCCACATCTTGACCAAAACAGAATACAGAGTAAAAAATTATTAGATCAGGCCTTGGTCTGTTACACGATCAAAAGGGCACAAAACGGAGACAAACAAGCAAGCAATAAATTAATATCCCTATATATAGGAAGAGCTGCAAGTAAAGAGACTTATGACAACGTACTGAAAATGTTAGTATCACGAGGGAAAGAAAATAATAAATTACAGCAAATCACTTGGCCGAATAAACAAGGGAAAGAAGAACGAGACAGTAATTCAAAAGCCGATGTGTACAATTATGATGTGGACGACTTTCAACAAGAGGCAAGAATCTATCTGGAGTTCATCATAGTGGGCTTCAGTCCGAAAAGCATATTGGATTCAATGACTAGGGAACCGGAATTGGAATTTCTTCATCTTCCCGAAGGAACTGCCGATGTGTTTCTCAATTATTTTGGCGATTACATTCCTGGCATTGTTGGGAAATATGTAAAATATTTGGATGACGCGCAGGCAGCATTAAATGACAAAACCAATCCATTGAATCTCATTAAATTGATGGAATCAGCGGTTGATTTACTTGAATGTTTTAATATGAAGGAAGACGCGTCGCCGATAAACGAGATGCGTGCTTTGCTGAAAGATAATGCGCATTTAATACAAATCGAACATATCATGGAGGCATGGTTATCAATAATTCCAGTTATCATGAAGATTCCCGATGCAGTTGCGCCTTACTTTGACACCTTGTTTGATCCGTATACTCCAATAAGCACTGAAACGATCATAAAAGCAAGCGGTCAAAAACGGGCTTCACGTATTCTTTCTTATTGTTACCGGCCTGAAGAGATGGGCCCGAGGAAAAATCTCACCACGTGGCTCTTCGGCGGACATGGAAGTTATAACCTTGGCAAGCTGCATCAGATGTTGGCCGATTGCTACTCTCGGAACGAAGGTGACATTGACTTTGTTCCTTTAAATGATCCTTCTACCCTTGACTCATCTGATGACGATGAAGAAGAATCAGGGTTACGAAAACAAAATATTAATGACCTTCACGCCATCAGGGAGCAAATCGCTCAAAAAGCCTCCAACTTCATCGATCTGCAAGCGATTATGAAAAAAGCTAATGTTACGAAAGAAGATCTTGAACTACTTTTGGATAAATCTAGAGGTTCTACATTAGAAGATCTTGCGGAAAAATATAACCTTACCGAAGACCAAGTCCGTTACAAACTCAAATCCATCATGAATAAACTACAAAATACAACTAGTTAGCCTCAAATAAAAAATATTAAAAATATTTTCCCACTTTTTCTTCCCCAAAACCATTTCATATATCAAGCACAACGGAAAGGAGATGGAAATGAAAGAAGAAAAAGAATTGAAACTGCTCGACATCAACCTATCAGCATTCCTCGTATACCACGGTATCGAACCAAACCTTGAAAATCAAAACGGAAAAGTCGTCTTTGCTTTTCCAGCCAATCAGCAAACTTATAAACTGATGAACCAATTCAACGGCGATGAAAATGTGCCAGTTGCCTCGTTCTGCACAACATTAAAAACCTTACGAGGAAGAATGTTAACCGCAAGGGAAGGCATTTACGACAACGGAAATGGAGCGAAAAATGGAAAGCAAATTCTGTTCAAATAAAAATCATCAGCTGACTTTTTTTGATTTGAAAGTCTGGGAAACATTCATACGGCCTGGCGAGGTTATTGAAGCTCGATTCATCAAGGTTAGCGGAAGAATGACTTATTCCGGCTATTTTGACAGTCATGAAGATTTCTGTAAATCCGTACGTCAAACAGATAAGGCTCAGCACGCTGGCGCTTACGTCACATTGCAGGCGATCGATCCGCGGCTACTAGGCCGATCATTTAATAAAATCAGACAAAGTGACCTTACAACATCTGATCGTGATGTGCGTTTTTATCGCTGGTTACCGATTGACATCGATCCGATTCGCCCCTCGGGCATTTCATCCTCTGATAACGAACTTGAAGCAGCCCTCGCCCTCAGTAAGGTTGTCGCCGACTATTGCGTTTCCGATATGGGATTCTCAAAACCAATCCGAGCGATGAGCGGCAATGGCGCCCACCTGCTATTCCGATTGGCCGACCTGCCCGCAAACGATGAAAATAAAAAAATGATCAAGAACTTCCTTGAAGGACTGGCGCAGCGGTTCGACACGGACGCCGTGAAGATTGACACGACTGTTTTCAATCCAGCCCGAATCTGGAAGCTATATGGAACAGCCGCCAGAAAAGGCGATCCTCTGCCCGCAGGGCGGTATAGAGAAGCCAGACCGCACAGGCAATCATATATTTACGAGTTGGGAGAATAGACAATGACCACAATATCAGAAGAAACATTTCGTAATGCAGCCAATGGATTCAAACAAGATGATTCCAGTAAAGACTCCGGACAGCGGTTGAACGTGCCCGGATATTTGAATCATTACGACAAATCATTCCAAATTAAATCAAATGGCGTAGACACTATCTATGCCCTTGAATTTTGCCCGTTCGATTCATCCCATGTCTGGGAATCCAGCATCATCCAGAAGCAGACCGGACAGCTCCTTTTTCAATGTTTTCATAACTCCTGCAAAGGCCACACCTGGAAGGAAGCCCGACAGATTATCAGCGGCGATGATTCTCTTGCTCAATTCATGGAAGGCGGCGAGACCGGCGGGAAGCAAGAAACCGTTGATTGGCCGGAGCCGTTACCTCTGGAGGAATCCCTGCCGCCAGTTCAAAAACTTGATCCGGAAATGATCCCCGAGCCCATCAGACCGTGGCTAACAGACATAGCTGAACGTATGCAGATACCGCTCGACTTTCCGACAGTGGCTGCACTCGTTGCGCTGTGTGCTGTGGTTGGCCGAAAGTGCGCAATTTTCCCAAAATCAAGGGATGACTGGAAAGTCATCCCAAACATCTGGGGAGTCATTATCGGCAGATCGGCCATGATGAAATCGCCAGCGGTAACGGAAGCACAGAAACCCCTGACCCGCCTGGAGATTGAAGCGCGGAAAAAATACAACGCGGCAATGGAAGCGTATGCCCTGGAAAAAGAAATTGCAGATATGGGGATCAAGGCCCTTAAACAAAAGCTCAATGAAGCAATCAAACAATCAGATACATCTGAAATTGAATTAATCAAGCAAGAACTCGCGGCCACACGCCCAGTCGAGCCGATAAGGACACGCTATCAGACACAGGATGGCACAGTAGAGAAGATCGGCGAAATTCTGATTGAAAATCCAAAAGGTCTCTTGATCAATCGCGACGAATTGACAGGATGCCTAAGGGGACTCGACAAGCCCGGACATGATGGAGACCGTAGCTTTTTCTTGGAATCGTGGAACGGCGACAAAGGTTTTACCTATGACCGCATAGGCCGCGGAACTTTAGACGTCGAAGCATTGTGCCTCTCAATTTTCGGGTGCTGCACTCCCGGAGGAATCATTGACTATATCCGCAGCGCAGCCGAAGGCGGACGCGGCGACGACGGCTTGATACAGCGTTTTCAGATGATGGTATGGCCGGACGGGCAATCAGACTGGGTGAACGTTGATCGTTGGCCGGATACCGCAGCAAAGAATCGGGCATGGGAAATATTTCAGAAATTGTCGAAGCTGGAGATCGGACATGAATGAGGTTTTGTCAGTTTTGTCAATTTAGAAAAAGGTTTTGTCAATTCATTTAAGCTAATGTTTTTATTATATATAATGCCAATTGTCAGTTTTGGCAGTTATTTCGGAGGGACACATGGAAAAAAACAGTAAGTATGACTTTAATAAAACAGACAACGAATTTAATCATGAAGAGAAGATACCTTGCTTACGGTTCTCGCCGGAGGGGCAGCTTGTATTTGATCAGTGGAGAGAGAGACTTGAAAATCGTCTTAGAGGGGATCATGGCTTATCACCATCCTTAGAGAGTCACCTCACGAAATATCGGAAATTGATGCCTGCATTAGCACTGATATTTCATCTCATTAATTACGCAGATGGAAGAACAACATCTTTAGCGGTATCCGAAGAAGCAGCCCTTATGGCCGAAGCATGGTGTGATTACTTAGAGACACACGCAAAGCGCGTATATGGCTCGATCAGTATCAGTAAGGATGTACTGGCGGCTAAAGAGTTAGCAAAACATATCCAGAAGAAGCAAATCTATGATCGGATTCCCACGAGAGACATATTAAGAAAAAACTGGTCATTATTATCAACAATAGATGAAGTAAATAAAGCTCTTAGTGTCCTAGAAGATCACCACTGGGTAATGATCGAAACATCGAAACCAGGTCCTAACGGGGGCCGCCCATCACAGGTTGTTCGATTGAATCCAAAACTGAAAATTGAGGGGGATTTATGAAATCAACTGACAAAACTGACAAATGGTTGAAAACGTATTAAATACAATAGCTTAATCTACTTGACAAAACTGATGTACAAATCGACAAAACTGACAAAACCTCAAAGGCAGGCAAAAAAATGACTTCGTTGGAAAGATTGAAAAAATTCAAACAAGCTCAACGCGAATCGGAAGTTCCCAGGGTGCCCGAACCGGCTGTGGTTTCTCTACCCGTTAGCGATGACGAACAAATCCTGGTTGACTGGTTCCTAACTGCCGCCCTGCCAACGCAGCCCTTCAACCTAGATGCGGCCCGGCGGGTGAACGACCCTGCAAAATTCTACGACGTGCTCCGGCGGGAAATTGAAGGAACATCATCCGCACGATGGCGCTGCGGGGCTACACAGGCGGACCTACGGGCGTTAAAGGCTGTTTTTGAGTAAACATTTAAAAATATGGACAAGCACTTGGGAGTAATCCATTGACAGTTAATTTCTCATATAGTAAGCAAAGCCATTCTCAAAAAGGTTTGGGGAGTGAGATCATGGCTGAACTTATCGCGCGGGGATCAATTAGCTGTCAGCGATGTGGCACAACCAGACGCGAAAGGGTTTGTCCTAAGTGCGGTTATGATGCCTGCCTTATTCGTATATCTGTCAAAGGTAAGCGACTTAGAATCTATCACGACAAAAACGGGATTGCCTTCTCCTTCTCAATGGCTTTTCAGGCCTTAACTCAAATCAACAAAGAAATTAAAGACCGCTCTTTTAATGTAAATGATTGGCTGCAACCCGCGATCATAGAAAACAAATTCAAAAATAAATATGACGTTTGGATAAAGCAGAAAACCATTGAAGCTGATGCCGGCCGCTTTTCGCATGAAACCCTAAAGCTCTATCAGTCATATAAAAAGAATCATTACGGGCCAATTTATGAACTTGACGTGCGGGAAATAGAGCTTGCCCCACTTCAGGAGCTTGTAAACGGCTGGACAGGGCTTTCAGAGAAATACGTTAAAAACATGGTTGACTGCCTCAAGACTTTCTTTAAATGGCTGAATAAATGGGAGCGGGTAAGGTTGCCTATTTTCCCGGATATTGAAATCACCACCGGCGAAACACAAAGAGCTATTTCGTATGAAGAGCAAATTGAAGCCATTGAACATTTCCCCGCAGAGCATCAAGATATTATGCTTTTCATTCGCGAAACCGGACTGAGAGTATCTGAAGGTTGCGCTCTTCAGGTCCGTGACATTGACCTGTCCGGAGCGCGGGCGTTAATTCAACGGACGTATTCAGGCTATCGTCTTGTTGAGAAGACGAAAGGCAAACACAAAAAATGGATTCCTCTGTCAAAACGCGCCTTGGGAATAGTGCAAAAATACGCCACAGGACGTTTTGGGGCAGAATTTCTTTTCATTAATCCATCTACGGGTCGAGGATATAAACCGGCTTATCTGCGCGATTTGTGGGCGGTGTATGGCATCACAGGGCTGAAGCTATATGAAGCGACACGGCACAGCACTATAACCGATTGGTCAAAGAACGCTTCAGCATTTCAGGTGAAGGATCTAGCCCGTCACGGCGATATAAGAACGTCTCAAAAGTATGTGCATAACGCCATGACCGATTTGCGCGAGATCGTGGATCGAGATAATGTTGTGCCTCTTAATGTCGTAAATAAGAAATGATCCGTGCCGATAACGTGCCGATAGGCAAAATTCAGTGAAGGAAAAACAGATACTTACAGCGGATTACAAGTTTTCGATTCCCATGCACTTCCGCCAATTTATTAGCAAAACTCGATTTTTATCGAATAAAATTCTTTAACCTTA
>Ga0209604_1001901_pt1 | contig 15923 bp, 16 predicted proteins | sample AD_UKC097_MetaG_FD_184405 | JGI IMG/M metagenome (GOLD analysis project Ga0209604, IMG submission 184405) | Active sludge microbial communities of municipal wastewater-treating anaerobic digesters from USA - AD_UKC097_MetaG (SPAdes) (version 2) | ecosystem: Engineered > Bioreactor > Anaerobic >... | reverse complement strand
GATAATTAAAAAGCAAGCCGAAGCCGCTAAACTTCAGGTAAAAATTAAGCACAATGAAACATATATTTTTGGTGATAAATACCAAATTGTGTTAAACATTGATCCTAAGCAAAGACCCAATATCATTAGCCAAGATCAGCAAATTATCATTACTCAACTCAGTGCTGGTCCATACACAAACAGACTTGAACGTTTTCTGAAAAATACTGCTATTAAATATTTGACCCAAAAAACAGCTATTTTGGCTAAAAAAATGAAAATTGACTACCAAAAAATTACGATCCGCCAACAAAAATCACGTTGGGGCAGTTGTAGTAGTCGAGGTAATTTAAACTTTAATTGGCGCTTGATCCATTACCCACCGGCCATTATCAATTATGTCATCATCCATGAATTAGCTCATCGCTTGGAGCCCAATCACTCGCGGCAATTTTGGCAGTTGGTAGCTAAATACGATCCAGAATACAAAAAACATCAAAATGCTTTAAAGAAAAGGCTATATAATTAATGAGATGCTAACTATTATTCACGGCGACAATTTAGTTAAATCCAGGGAAAAACTTTTTCAGCTTAAACAAGCAGCTCAAGCTAAGAACCAAAACCTAAACACCCTTTCAGCCAAAAAAATTACTCCTCAAATCTTGGAACAGGCTTTATTTGCCAAAGATCTTTTTGGTCAAGAACCCTGTTTGATTATTGAAGAGTTACACTCACTGCCGCAAAGCAAAAAAAGAACTGATTACCTTGAACAAATTATTCAAGCCAGTCAGTTTTTAGATATCGTTTTGTGGGAAAAAAAATCTTTAACTAAAAATAATCTAAAAAAATTGACTAATGCTCAAATCTATTACTTTCCGATGAGTAAAGCTCTTTGGCAATTGTTAGATCAATTCAGTCCACAAGCTAAAACTAAAAAAAGACAATTAGCGCTTTTACAAGAAGCAATTAAACAAGATTCGGCTGAATTTTGTCTAGTGATGATTAGTAAACGGGTAAGCGATTTAATCGCCATTACCGCGGGTGCTGATTTAGCCATGCATCCTTTTGTGAAAAATAAACTAAACAGACAAAAGAAAAATTTTACCTTAAAACAATTGTTGAATCTTCACCAAAAACTCTATCTATTGGATAATAAAATTAAACATTCAGCCAATTTACTAGATTTGGCGAGTGAACTTGACCTTCTTTTAATAACTCTGTAGATTAATCTTATAAAGAAGAAAGGTAACACCATGTATCACATTGTCGATCAGATCAACCCCAACATTTTTCGTGGCTATGACATTCGAGGTTTAATCAATGAAGATCTTAATGAGGATGTCTATTATACGCTGGGTAGAGCCTATGGCACTTTTCTCAGTAAAAGAAGAATCAAAGAAAGCGCAGTGGGTAGAGATAATCGTCTCAATAGTGATCTATACAGTCAAGCCTTTATCAAAGGCTTAAATGATTCTGGTATTGATACCATTGATATTGGTTTGAGCATGAGTCAAATTGTCTATTACTCTTCGTACGAATTTAAAACCAAGGGGGGAGCAATGATCACCGCCTCCCACAATCCTAAAGAATTTAATGGCTTAAAAATGAGCGTTGGTTATTCAGATACCATGGTAAGTGAAGAAGTTGAAGAGTTGCAAAAAATTGCTCAAAGTAAAAAATTCGTTGAAGGTAAGGGAAAAAATAGAGAACAAGATATTATCAAAAGCTATACTCAACAGTTATTAAAACTCTTTTCACTCCAAAAAAAGTGGAAAATCGTGGTGGATGCTTGCAACGCCACTGGTGGTATTTTTTATCCGGCCATCTTTCGCCAAGCCGGTTGCGAGGTGATTGAACAAAATTGTCAGCTAGATGCAAATTTTCCCCTAGGGCACCCAGATCCAACCGAGCAAAGCGTGCTTGAACGGCTAGCTCAAGGTGTCATTCAGGCTAAAGCCGATCTGGGTTTTGCTTTTGATGCGGACGGTGATCGCATGTCAGTGGTGGACGAGCATGGCCAAATTTTGTGGATGGATACCATTGTCTCGTTGTTTGCTAAAGACGTTTTAGATTTTCTACCAGGTAGTAAAATTATTTATAACACTCTCTGTTCTCGTCAAGTTCAAGAAACCATTGAGCAAGCTCAGGGCAAAGGAGTGATGTGGCTTACTGGCCATTCTTTTATCAAAGCTAAAGTGAAAGAGGAGCGTTCACCTTTCGGTGGAGAATTATCTGGTCACATCTTTTTTATGGATAATTTTTATGGCCACGATGACGCTGCTTATGCTTGTTTACGATTACTGAGTTATTTAGAAAGAAGAAAAATCAAGTTAAGTGAAGCAGTCAGTGAGTTGGTCCAATATATTAGTAGTCCAGAAATTAAGTTAGGTTTAGCTGATGAAATTAAATTTCAATTAATTGATCAAGAGATTACCGCTGATTTTAAAAAACATTGGCCACAAGCTAAATTTACTAAAATCGACGGGATTCGTATGGACCTACCGGAACAAATGGCTATCATTCGTGCGTCTCAAAATGGACCATATGTCACTGTTAAATTCGAGGGGAAAACCAAGGAACAATACCAAACCCTTAAAAAAGAAATAAGAAATATCTTAAAGCAATATCCAGCAGTCAATTGGCAGGAGGGAACAAACGTTCACGCTTTAGATTAGTAATTATGACTAATCACTACTTCATTGATAACTATCACTATTGTCCTCGCTGTAAATCGCAACTCACTAAGTTGACAACTCATTTACATTGTGCCAATTGCGCTTTAAAAATTTACCCCAATCCTTCTTTGGCAGTGGCCCTAGTTGCCTTTAATCAGAAGGGGGAGGTGTTATTGAATAAACGCAAAATTGCCCCCAATTCCGGTAGCTGGGATACGGTCGGTGGTTTTGTTGATGTTGGTGAGACCGTTGAAGAAGCCATTAAAAGAGAATTCCATGAGGAAACTCGGGGTAGTTGTGAAATTGTTAAATATTGGGGTTCTTATCCAGACGTTTATGGTGTTGAACAATCACCAACCATTAATCTGTTTTTTGAAGTAGCCATTGGTGATGAAAAATTAAAAGCCAGTGATGATGCTGCAGAGTTGCGTTTTTTTCCACTCCAGCAGCTACCCCAAAATTTAGCTTTTGCCAATACTCAAGTTTTTCTTGACTTATTAATTAAAGAAAAAGGAAAAAATGACTGACGTTAAAGATGCTGCTATTTTGGATAATCGCACCGCCATTAGCAAACTGGATCCTAATGGTGCTTTAGCTAGTGCCGAAAGTTTAGCTGATCAAATCAATCAAGTTTGGCAAGAAAGACAGCAAATTAAGTTTGCTGAAAATGAAATCAAATCCATTGCCAATATCGTGGTTGCTGGCATGGGTGGCAGTGCTCTTGGCGCAGACGTCGTGTGGCATTTATTCAAAGATCAATTAACTGTACCAATGTATATTAATCGCGATTATCAATTACCTAATTTTGTCGATCACAACACCTTAGTCATTTTATCGAGTTATTCGGGTGACACTGAAGAAATCTTGTCGTGCGCTAAACTGGCTGAAGAAAAAAAAGCTAAGATAGCAGTGATTAGTTCAGGAGGTAAATTAGCGGACATTGCCAAAAACAATAATTACCCAAGTTTTTTTATTAATGCCAAACACAATCCTTCACAACAACCACGAATGGCCATTGGCTATTCAATCTTGGCTTTTATTTGTGTTTTATCGGCAGCGAAACTGTTAGATTTTCAAGAAAAACAATTGCTAGAAATTATCGACGTAGTGAATCAAGTAACTGACAAGGTAAAAATTGAAATTGATCAAGCAAACAATCAAGCCAAACTTCTAGCTTATTTAAGCTTAGAAAGAAGACCCATTTTGGTGGGGGCAGAATTCTTAGAGGGAGCGCTGCATACGGCCTGCAATCAATTTAACGAAAACGCCAAAATTTATGCCGATTATAAAATTATTCCAGAAATTAACCATCATCTTTTGGAAGGATTAAATTTTCCTAAAAGCAACTCGTTAAATCACTTTTTTATATTCTTTCAGTCACAGCTTTATCACCCAAGAAATCAAAAGCGGATTGAATTAACGCAAAAACTTTTGGAAAAGAAGGATATTGATAACATTATGGTCAATTTAGAAAGCGATAATAAAATTACTCAAGTTTTTGAATTAATTACACTAACTACATTTGCCAATCTTTATTTGGCCTTTTTAGAAAAAATTAATCCTTGCCCAATTCCTAGTGTTGATTGGTTCAAAGAGCAATTAAAAAAATAATAATTTTACAAGTCTTTCAAAGCAGAACAAAATTAGATATACTGAGAATATTAATTTATGGCTAAAATTTATGCTCTTCAAGCTAAAGAGGTGTTTGATAGTCGAGGCATACCGACTATTGAATTATTATTGTGGCTCGACAATGGTTTTTCAACGATTACGACCGTCCCCACGCACACTGATAAAAATCAATTTGATGCGATTGCTTTGAGAGACAATGATGAGCGGTTTTTAGGTTTGGGTGTTGCTAAGGCAGTGAATCACATTAATCAAATTATTGCTCCCCAAATTATAGAAAAAGAAGTCACGGCTCAGGGAGAATTAGACAAAATTTTATTAGAACTTGACGGAACAGCTAATAAAAGTCGCTTGGGCGCTAACGCTCTTCTCGCAGTGTCTCAAGCCATTTTAAAAGCTGGTGCAATTAGTGTTGGTTTACCGCTCTATGAATATATTCAAAAAAAATATAATCTGATTCAAGAATTTGTTTTACCCACTTGTATTGTCACCGCTTTTGATGGTGGTAGTCATGGCGGAAAAAACTTGGACTTTCAAGAATTTTCCCTGATTCCTGCTAGCCATCTATCTTTAGAAAAATCGCTGGAAATGATAGCTGTTATTAAACAAAAGTTGGAAACTTTATTAATTAATAAGGGTGCCATTCATGCTACCGGTCTTACTGGTGGTTTTACACCCAATTTATATAAAAATTTAGATGCTTTTGAATTATTAGTAGAAGCTATTAGAACCACCACCTATAACTTTGCTCAAGACGTTTTCTTTGGTTTACAAGCAGCTGCTTATCACTTTTTTGAAGCCAGTAAATATCGAATTCGTGATGCTAATCAGGGTTTTACTGAAGAAGAATTGCTTCAATTTTATGAACAAGTGCGTGAAAAATATAAAATTATTTATCTAGAAGATCCGTTTGTAGAAAATGATAAAAAAGCTTGGCAAATGCTCAATCGGGACATTGGTCAAACCACTACTATCGCCGCTTGCCGTCATGTTGCGGCCAAAGTTTCAGAAATCAACAAAATTAAAAATGACGAAATGGCTAATGCGGTTGTACTCAAACCTATCCAAATTGGCACCATCAGTGAGCTCATGGAAAGTATTAAAACCGTTAAAGATCATAAGCTTGATTTAATCATCAGTCATAGTACTGGTGAAACTTTAGAAACTCTAATTGTTGACTTGGCTGTGGGAGTTGGCGCTAATTATGTCAAATTTGGGCCACTCAATAGAGGAGAGAGAATCGTTAAATACAACCGGTTGTTAGATATTAGTCGAGAATTAAACAGTAAAAAATAATTATTTCTTTTTCCCTTTTTTTAAGGCCATAAAAATGCGTTCCCAATTGTTGCGTAATAGAAAAAAGATAAAACCCAAAAAACCAATAATCATTAATATTTCAAAAATTGAACTTAAAGCATCTACGCCTTCAACTAAACTCTGAAATTTTTGCAATCCATAAAAAGCCCCCAAAAGATAAAAACTATTACGCACTAACACCCCCAAAAAAGTACCTAGTGCAAAAATCCGATATTTAACTTTAATCAAACCAGAAACCACTGTCACTGGCAACGTTGGAATAAATGGCAGAGCCCGAAGAATAAAAACAATGAATATATTACTTTTGTTTTTCGAAAAAATTTTACCGTAACGTTCAATTTCATTAGCTTCTAAACCTAAAATTTTACCGAGTTTACCCTTAGTAATTAAATCTTCTAATTTGTCTGAAAACCAGAAAACTACTGAGGTAGAAAAAGTCTTAGCAATCGCACCAATTAAAACCAAGAAAAGAATAAAATAAACAGATTTTCCTTGATTGTAGGCTAAAGAACCGGCAGTGAGGGGCACAAAGGGGGACGGAATCACTGCCAGGACCTCTTCGGTTAACGCACCGACAATCACAAAGAGGGGAAGTGAAACAGAATTGGCAAAATTAGTTAAAAAATTTAAAATAAAGTCGGTAATTCCTGACATAACCTAAAAAGTATAGCCGAACTTTTTTAATAAGTCAGTAGCAATTTTTAATTGATGATCTTTAATAATCTTTGATATATTATGATATATAATTTACTAGTTGTGTTTTGGGAGAAATTCGTTTATTTTATGGTTATTATTCGTTATTAGTTAGTGAAAGTATCGGGTCTATGGCAGTTACTTTATACAAAAGACAAAGACAAATTGTCGACTTTATTGCTCAATATATTCAAAAAAATGGTTATGCACCAACCTTAAAAGAAATCGCTGATTCTATTGGTGTTTCTTCTTTAGCAACGGTTCACGAACACCTACAAGCGCTCCAGCGTAAAAAAATTATTCGAAAACATGAAGGTGCCGTTAGGGGTATTGAGTTAGTTGATAGAACTTTCTTAAACATCACTGACAGTGTTGATCTGCCATTTTTAGGCTACATTGCCGCTGGTGCTCCCATTGAACCCCACGAAGATCCTGAGGCTAGTTTCAAAGTCTCTCCCGAAATGATTTCTGGTAAAAAAAGAGCTTTTGTGTTGCAGGTTAAAGGCAAATCAATGATTGAAGATCATATCGATGATGGCGACTATGTGGTGATTGAGGAAACTCCCGAGGTAAACAATGGTGACATTGTCGTGGCTCTACTAGATAACGGTCTAGCTACTTTAAAACGTTTCTATAAAGAAGTCACTCGCATTAGATTAGAACCAGCCAACTCCACCATGAGCCCAATTTATGCCACTAACGTGCAAATTCAGGGTCGAGTAGTAGGTTTAATTCGCAAGTTTCGCTACTAAAGAGTCTAAACTGGTATTTCTTTGACTTTAAGTTCGTGATTAATATACGATCTTAAGATATATAAATAATCGCTAGTGCGGTTTACAAATTTAATCAGAATATCTCGTAAATCCCGCTCGGCGTCCAAAGCCACCAATCTTCTTTCCAATCTGCGACAAATGGTGCGCGCCAAATCCACCTGAGCGGCCAACTGACTCCCTCCAGGCAGGACAAAATTGCTCCAGAAATCTTTACCTAATTGATTTTGTAATTGATCAATATTCTTTTCCATTCTTTCTAAAAAACTATTTTGCAATTTGACGCTAGGCGATTTGGCAATTTCAGCGCCTAATTTAAAAAGCTGTTTTTGCAAATCCAATAAAAATCTTTTTTGTAAAGCAATGTCTTTGGTTTGTGTTAAGCCTGTTTTAGGAGAAAATGTTTCTTGCCAATTCGCTAATAAAACCCCTAAACTGGCATTAAATTCATCCAAGGTACCTAAAACTTCAAAAACCAAGCTGTCTTTGGCTAATCTTTCACCATTAATTAGTGCGGTTTGTCCATCATCTCCAGTTTTACTATAAATTTTTTTCATACACCACTATTCTAATTTGTTTTATGTCTTTTCAAATAGCTAAAATTTATCTATAATAAAATCCCGTGATGGTAGATATTCGCGGATTCCTCCAACAAGCTGCTCAAAAGCATCCCACTAAATATGTTTTTGTTTCCGGTGGAGTATTGTCTGGACTGGGCAAGGGCATTACTGCAGCGTCCTTGGGTGTAGTACTAAAAGCCCACGGTTACAGTGTCACTAATGTTAAATGTGAAAATTATCTTAATTTAGATTCTGGCAATATTAATCCAGTTGAACATGGCGACGTGTTTCTCTGCGATGATGGTTTAGAAGCTGATTTAGATTTAGGATCGTATGAAAGATTCCTTGGTGAGGAGGTTGGTTATAAAAACTTTATAACCATGGGTCAGGTCTACAGTACGGTGATCGAAAATGCCAAAAACCTCAAATACGAAGGTATAACAGTTGACGCCATTCCTTATGTACCAGAAGAAGTTATTAGACGCATTCAGGCCGCCGGCAAGGGCTATGATATCTGTTTGGTCGAATTGGGCGGAACTGTTGGTGAATATCAAAATATCATTTATTACGAAGCCTATCGGATTATGAAAATGTCTTTGCCCGATGACTTGATTATTATTCATGTCACTTATTTTCCTAATCCTAGTCACATTAACGAACTGAAATCAAAACCGACTCAATTATCAGTTAAAACTCTTAATTCTATGAGTATTCAACCTGATTTTATTGTGGGTCGAGGAGCAACCTATATTGATGACAAAAGAAAAGAAAAAGTAGCTTATTTTTGCAATATGGAGAAAGAAGAAATTATTTCTAATCCTGATTGCAAATCAATTTATGAAATTCCCTTAATTTTTAAAGAACAGCATTTCGGCGAAAAAGTATTGAAAAAACTGAAACTGGCCAATAAAAAAATCCAACTTAATGATTGGCAAAAGATGGTAGAGAAAATCTATAGTCAGAAGAAAAAACAAATTTCGATTGCCATCGTTGCTAAGTACATTAAAAGTGGTGATTTTGAATTAAAAGACTCATATACTTCACTCTTAGAAGCCATTGATCACGCTGCTTGGCAAAATGATGTTAAGGTAAAAATCAATTTTATCAATGCTGAAAAAATTGAGAAAAATGATAAAGTCTCATTAGCAAAATTAAAAAAAGCTGAAGGGATTATTGTTCCCATTGGTTGGGGCAAAAGAGGAGTCGAGGGTAAGATTAAAGCCATTCAATATGCGCGGGAAAATAAAGTTCCTTACTTAGGTTTGTGCTACGGCATGCAATTGGCTTCGATTGAGTTTGCGCGCAATGTGGTCGGTCTAAAAGAAGCTAATACTGAAGAGGTTGATCCCAAAACTAAATATCCAATTATCCACGCTATTCCTTTTGATAAAAAATATCAAAAGATTAAAAGCACTGAAGCCAGCATGAGACTGGGCGCATATGATTGTGTACTCAAAAAGGGCACTTTAGCCTATGAAATCTATAAAAAACATCACGCATTTAAAGACGAAAAAAAAGGATTAATTTCAGAAAGACATCGCCATCGTTTTGAATTTAATAATGAGTATCGGCAAATCCTTGAAGAACATGGTTTTGTTATTTCTGGAACTAGTCCTGACAATTTTTTTGTGGAAATGATCGAGTTGCCTCAAAAGGATCATCCTTTCTTTTTAGCCACTCAGGCTCATCCAGAATACAAATCTAGACCGTTAACAGCTCATCCTATTTTTATTGAATACTTAGCAGCCATCTTAAAACAAGCACCAGAAAAGAAAAAATAAACGTCTTTTCTGCTTGCCAAAGCGGTGCTAACTCTGCTACAATACCCGCTTATTATGGCAATTAGTTTTACATACCACGAGCAAAATATAAACATCGGTGATTCGGTCCGGGTCCATCAAGAAATCGTCGAAGGTGAAAAAAAGCGAATTCAGATTTTTGAAGGTATAGTGATTGCTATTAAAAACCGTGAATTAAATAAGAGTTTTACAGTGCGCAAGATTGCTGCTAACAATATTGGCGTAGAAAAAATCTTTCCCGTAGCAATGCCTAGTATCAAAAAAATTGAAGTTAAACGTCAAGGAAATGTGCGTCGCAGTAAGTTATATTACTTACGTGGTAAAGTCGGTAAAGCCGCCAGCAAGGTTAAAGAGAAAAACCTTTTCGAAAAAGTTACTCAATAATTCACTCATCAAACAAGGTTGTTTTGCTGAATCAATTGCTTGTGCATTTTTAACAAAAAATAATTATCAAATTTTGGCGCAAAATCTTGCCTACAAAAATCATGAATTAGATATTGTTGCCCTAGATCTCCAATATGATGAATATGTTTTTGTGGAAGTGAAGTGGAGAAATAGCGATCGATTTGGCGAAGGAAGTCAAGCAGTTGATTATAAAAAAATCTTGTCGATGCAAATTGTTGCTAAACAATGGTTGGCTAAACAAAAGTTTCCAAAAGCATGGCGATTTGATATCATATCCTTGTTAGGAAACTTAAAAAGTCGAAATTTAACAATTAGACACTATAAAAACATTAGTTGGTTATAAAACTTGGCCCTATCGTCTAGCGGTTAGGACATCGGGTTTTCATCCCGACAACTGGGGTTCGATTCCCCATGGGGTCACCAGTATCTAGTTGTTCAACGCGACTTGTTAGCCTGTGTAAAAGAGCTCGACGGGAAGAGTTTTATTTTTATTAGTTAACTGCTGGCCTGCTAATTTTTTGTATGAATCTTTGATTGATGTTATGACTCCTAACGCTAATTCTAAAAAACGCATCACTGAAACCGGCAAAACTAGAACCCATCACCACTGATGTATCATTTGTTTGTAAGCTTTTTTTAAACTGCTGCTCGCTCAATCTATCAGAAATTTTAACAAATAAATTATTAGCTTGACTAGGGAAAACTTGAAAACCCAAAGTATTAAGTGCTTTTGTCAAAAAAATCCGCTCTTGGGCTACAAACTTTCTCGTCCTTGCTAAAAATTGCTGATCTTTTAAAGCAACACCAACCAATTGCTCGGTAATACTACTGATGGGAAAAGGTGGTGTTTCTTCTTCCAATTTTTCAATCAGCCGATTATTAGCTGTCGCAAAACCCACTCTTAGACCGGCCAAGCCAAAGGCCTTAGAAAAAGTTCTTAGAACCAATAAGTTGTCGCGGTTCTTGATCTCACTGATCACTGATTCTCCAGCAAATTCAATATTGGCCTCATCAACTACCAGTAAAACATTTTTTGGTACGCATTCAAGAAAATCCAAGATAGCTTGTTGCGGCAGTACGGCTCCAGTTGGATTATTAGGATTGCAGAGAAAAATCAAACAAGTCTTGGCTGAAATAGCTTTTCTCATTGCCGCTAAATCAATTCCAAGATTGGTCGTCATTTTTGCCCTTACCAGTTTCTTACCAGCCAACTTGGTAGAAATAGCAAATAAAGGAAATGTTAAAGCTGGCACTAACACCTCATCACCAACTCTGCCAAACACTTTTGCTAAGTAATTAATAATCGCTTCAGAACCATTGGCAATAAAAAAATTATTCTCACTTAAAGTGAGGTGGTCTGCTAAAGCCTTTTTTAATAAACGACCATTGGCCAGAGGATAATCATTAATGTTGACTGTCAAATTTTTTGCAGCTGCCAGCACTAGAGGAGAACACCCCAATGGATTCTCACTTAACGATAAATCAATGGCTCGTTTAGTAGTAAAAGCATAGAGCTGCTTCATAGCTTTGGCTTGACTAAGTTTTATATTATTCATTTTTGCCTTTCCACGCACAAAAAAAGCCTCCCTAAAGGGAGTGCCAGATAGGGATTTTCTGAAACAAGAAAATTGATGACCGGCACTCCTCAAGCGGAGGCACAAACTAAAGACCACACCGAAAGGGAGTGCAACTTAGGGATTTGAGAAAATCAAGTTTTTAAGTACGCCTCCCCAAACGGTGCAAAGAGAATAGCGACTACGCAAGAGCAGAAATGCTCCTGTGTGGTCGCTTTCTTTTTGTAAATAGATTTATATAAAGATTGAAAAATTCACTTTTGCGTGATATACTTTAAGCATATCGGCTAACAGGATTAATGGAGGTGTGATATGGCAGTCAGTTATAAAAAACTGTTTCATTTATTGATTGAAAAAGATATGACAAATGCCCAGTTGATGCAGGAGGCAGGGTTCTCTGCCAACATCATCACACGGCTAAAACGAGGCGGATATATCTCCCTTGACAGTGTGGAGAGTATTTGCCGTGTGCTGCACTGTGGCGTAGATGATATTTTGGAATTTATTCCAGACGAAGACGGAGGAAAAGAAAATGGTTGATACTAAAAAGGAACAAGAGCGTGATGAACTCCATCGTGCAATCTGGGCAATAGCGGATGAACTGCGTGGTGCAGTAGACGGATGGGATTTTAAGAACTATGTCCTCGGCACAATGTTCTATCGCTATATTTCCGAGAACCTGTGCAGCTACATCAATGAGGGTGAAATCAAAGTCGGAAATACAGATTTTAATTTTGCAACGATGCCAGATGATGAAGCCGAAGAAGCACGGGACGGTCTGGTGGAAGAAAAGGTTGAAATCAAACAGGATAGATTAGATAGCGAGGAGTTCTTACTAAATACACCAAAGGCAAGCTGAGTATAATTACAATGAATTAGAAGCAATGCTAGTATTAAAAGATATTCTTGCACATGAATATTTAAATGAAAAAAATAGTACAAACTACATAAATTTAGAAAGGTAAATTTTAATTAGTTAAATACCAAAAATATGCAAGGAATTGCAAGTATTTTTATAGATTAGTTTATATAGAACTAATCTATTTTTGTTATGGTATTGACAAATATAAAAAAAAGTAATATTATTAAATAGTTCATAAATGAACAATCTAATTGTGAAAGGAGTAACTATGAATCTATTATATATAGAATATGTAAATAAAATGTTGCAGGTATATGGAACTAAATGTAAGCCACTATGTCAAGAAACAAAAATACCACAAACGGCTTTTGATATTTTGATGTTTTTATTTAATAATCCTAAATATAATACAGCACGAGATATTGTTAAAGTAAGAGGAATAAAGGCTAATTTGGTATCTATAAATGTAGATAAATTAGTAAATGAAGGTTATTTAGAAAGAAAAGACATTAAAGGAGATAGAAGAAAAACGATGCTGCAAATTACAGATAAGGCAAAACCGATTATAAAAAGAGGAAAAGAAATACAAGAAAACTTTTTTAAAGATTTATTTGCAAATGTAGATGATGAATCTGTAAAAATCCTATATAAGGTAATTGAAAACATTCAAAGGAATCTTGATAATATTATGAAAGAAGGTAAATAAAGATGGAAACTTTAATAACAATTATTGTTACTTTTTTGGCTGGAATGGGAGCAGGACTTGGAACAGGATTTGCAGGAATGAGTGCTGCAACAGTAATAACTCCTATTTTAGTTACATTTCTTGGAGTAGATCCATATATGGCAGTTGGTATAGCATTATCATCAGATGTATTAGCAAGTGCAGTTTCAGCTTATACTTATGGAAAAAATAAAAACTTAGATATAAAAAATGGTTTAATAATGATGGTTACTGTATTAATATTTACAGTTGTTGGCAGTTACATTTCAAGTCTTATACCATCAAATATAATGGGAAACTTTTCAGTTTTTATGACTTTTTTACTTGGAATCAAATTTATTGTAAAACCAGTTATGACAACGAAAGAATCAATGCAAGCTGTATCTAAAAAGAAAAGAATTATACAATCAATAATATGCGGAATGCTTATTGGTTTTATATGTGGATTTATTGGAGCAGGCGGAGGAATGATGATGTTGCTTATTCTAACAACTGTACTAGGATATGAGTTAAAAACAGCTGTAGGTACAAGCGTTTTTATAATGACATTTACAGCATTAACTGGGGCAATTTCTCATTTTATGGTAGGAGGAACACCAGACTTTTTAATATTAGGATTATGTATAATATTTACTCTTATTTGGGCAAGTATTGCTTCAATATTTGCAAACAAGGCTGAACCTAAAAAACTAAATCGCCTAACAGGAATAATATTAGTTATTTTGGGTGTTGTAATTTTAGGATTTAATGTTTGTACTTAGAGAGTAATTATAATGACAACTTACAATTTTATAGTAATAAAAATCTCCGAAAGATTACACTTTCAGAGATTTTTTATATTTATTTTATAATGGCATCATTTGCAGTAAATCCTTCATATTTACGACTATGCCGAATATTTCAGGGATTATAAATCCCTAAGACGCACCAACAAAAGGAGGCTGGTGACTAGTGCTTAATTTTATAAAATTACGACAGCAATAACACCCACCTCCCGAAAAGGGTGTGATACCAAGCGTAGTGGTGTGCGTTATTGACTAATAACATGGCGTAGATTATAGCTTAAGTATAATCATCAGTAAACTGACTGTTATATAGAGAGGCGTAAAAACCTTTTAATTTTAATAATTCTTGATGAGTGCCTTGTTCTATTACATCACCGTCTTTCATAACTAGAATGAGATCAGCATCTCTAATTGTTGACAATCGGTGAGCAATAACAAAGGTGGTTTTACCTTTCATTAACGTGTCCATAGCTTTTTGGATCAAAACCTCGGTTCTAGTATCTACCGAGCTGGTCGCTTCGTCTAAAATCAGCATCGGGTTGCCAGCCAACATAGCTCTGGCAATAGTCAGTAGTTGTTTTTCCCCCTGAGAAATATTGCTTGCATCCTCATTGATCACCATATCATAACCATTGGGTAATGATTGGATAAAATGATCGATATGGGCCTCACGGGATACCTTTAACAATTCTTCTTCTGAGGCCTGAGGATTACCATAGGTGATGTTATCGCGAATAGAACCATTGAACAACCAAGTATCCTGAAGAACCATGCCAAAAATTTGGCGCACATCTGATCGTCTCATCTGCTTGATATCAACTCCATCAATTCTAATCGCCCCACTATCTATTTCATAAAATCTCATCAGCAAATTAACCAGCGTTGTTTTTCCAGCCCCAATTGGTCCGACAATAGCAATTCTATGACCAGGTTTAATTTTAACAGACAAGTTTTTAATTACTGTTTGGCCTGGATTATAAGCAAACACTACGTGATCAAATTCTACTTGACCTTTAACTGTTGAGAGTACCACTGGATTATCTACATCTGGAATTTGCTCTTTTACTGCTAAAAATTCAAACACTCTTTCAGCTGCTGCAACCATTGACTGCATCACATTGCTAATATTAGCTGCTTGAGCAATGGGTTGATTAAACTGTTGGACATACTGAATAAAAGCTTGGATGTCTCCAATCTGTAGCTTTCCACTAATAGCCAGCCAGCCCCCAACAATGGCCACCCCCACATATCCCAGATTACCGACGAAAACCATTAGGGGACGCAATAAACTTGATAAAAACTGGGACTTCCAAGCACTATCATATAAATCTGCATTAATTTGCTTAAATTTGTTGATAGCATCTCGACTGCCATTAAAAGCTTTGACTATCACGTGCCCTGAATAGATTTCTTCAATGTGTCCATTGAGATAACCTAAAACTAATTGCTGTTTGGCAAATTGTGGCTGAGACCGCTTGGTAATTTGCCTAATGAGAATCAAGCTTAAGGGTAAAATCAAAATAGCAACTACTGTTAAAAGCCAACTAATAGACAACATCATGACAACAACGCCCACTATCATTACTAGCGAACTGATGATTTGAGAAATACTTTGGTTGAGAGTGTGATTGACTGTGTCAACATCATTAGTCACACGGCTCAATACCTCGCCATAGGTGTGTTTATCGAAATATTTCAGTGGTAAACGATTAATCTTTTGTGATATGTCTTTTCTTAATTGATAAGTTACCTTTTGAGTTACACCAGTCATCACCCAGCCCTCAATATAACTAAAAGTGGCACTGAGAACATATAATCCGATAAGGAGCATAATAATGTTCCTAAGGTCTGCAAAATGAAAACTGGGGCGCTGGCTAAGATCAAGCGTTTGTATATTTTCTAATGTTTTGGCGGGTATGCTATCTAATTGTTGAGGTGATAATTGTTTAATTAATTCGGCCCCTGTGGTACCAGTAGGCAATTGACCGTCCACGGATAATGTACTAGTTAGTAACTCATAATCCTTAATATCAACATAGTCACTCACTATTTGATTGGTAGCCCGACCTAATATCTTGGGACCAACTATTGAAAAGAGAGTACTAAGAATCGTAAAAACTAATACTAGAGCCAGTTTAAACCAATAGGGTC
>Ga0209604_1001900_pt1 | contig 15926 bp, 11 predicted proteins | sample AD_UKC097_MetaG_FD_184405 | JGI IMG/M metagenome (GOLD analysis project Ga0209604, IMG submission 184405) | Active sludge microbial communities of municipal wastewater-treating anaerobic digesters from USA - AD_UKC097_MetaG (SPAdes) (version 2) | ecosystem: Engineered > Bioreactor > Anaerobic >... | reverse complement strand
CAGGTCCATCCGTCGTGGATTTACGGAGCCGTCCTCATACCCGTTTTCGTTCTCGAAAGGCATTGGAATATTTTCCGCACAGGGTTCGGCAGGGACCTCATTTGGATGGGAGCCCTTCCGGCGGCGGCCCTCTTCCTCAATCCCTACGGCTACAAACCCGTTCTATTCCCCTTCTCGTCCTTCATCACGATGAAGGCGGCCGGGGAGTCGGAAATATCGGAATGGCGGGGGTCGCCGTTCACTTTTTCAACGGCGCCCTTCCTTTTGCTGGCCTTCGCGGTCTGCGTTTACGCCTTGGCGAGGCTCCTGAAGAAAAAGGACACCGCCCTTCCTTTCATCGTCTCTCTGATCCAGTTCCTTTTTCTGGTTTCGTGGGTAAGATACTCCTCATTCGCGTTCATCGCCCTCGCGCCTTTTGCCTGCGTCATGTTCGGGGAAGCTCTCGAAAAGCTGCGGGTTTCGCGGAAGCTGATCCGATCGGCCGCCGTCATCCTGCTTCTCCTCCCCGTACTCTCCGTCGTCAATTACACGCCGACCAGACTGATAATAGAGCTGAACTACCCCGAGAAAGAGACCGCTTTTCTCCTTTCCAAAGGGATCGGCGGCAACATTTTGCACACCTATGTCGCTGGCGGATTCATCGAGTTCAGGACCTATCCTGAGAACAAGAGTTACGCGGACGGAAGGTATTTCGATTTCCTCCCACAGATCAGGGAATACGAGGATGCCAAAATGGATATCAAGCGCTTCAGGGATTTCTCGCTGCATCATCTATTCGATATCGCGGTGATACCCTATTCGAAAGCAGTTGTGTCGACCCCGGGAACGGGATTAAAGAGGAACGCGCAGGCACTGATGCTGCCGCGGGAAAGCTGGGCGCCCGTGTTCTACGGGCCTTATGGAACGGTCTTCCTTAAAAGGAACGCGGCGAACGCCGCGCACATCGATCAGTTTGAATTCAAGGTGCTTTTTCCCTATGATAAGGGCTTTTCCAGAAGAGAAGTCCATTCAGGAAGGGCCGACAGGAAATCTCTGGAAAGCGAGCTGAAACGGGCTGCGGAAACAGGAGCGGGGTTCCTCGCGGAATGATATGCTAAAAGACCATTACGATGTCATAAGAAAGAAAAAGGACGATCTCTGGTGGTTCAGGGGAAGGAGGGAGCTTTTCTCTTCTCTCCTGAGAAGAAACATGAAAGGGTTGGTTGAAAACGGCCTTGACGCGGGCTGCGGCCCGATGACCAACGAAAGCCTTTACGGGGGATTGGCGGAACGCTGGATCGCCCTGGATCATTCTATGGAGTCCTTCAGGGCTGCCCCGCATTCTCCCGACGTGAAGCAGGTCATCGGCGGTCTGGACCGTTCTCCCATCAGGAAGGAAAGCGCGGACCTGATCCTTCTCCTGGATGTACTTGAACACACGGACGATGACAGGGGCGTGATAGGCGAACTCGAGAGTTGCTTGAAAAAGGGCGGCCTGATCCTGATATCCGTTCCCGCTTTCAAGTGCCTGTGGTCGCGACACGACGAGCAGGCGGGGCACAGGAGGAGATACCGCTCCGGGGATCTGATCAAGTTATGCGAAGAAAACGGCTTGAAGGTGCTGGACAGGCACTATTTCAACGCTTCGCTCTTTCTCCCGATCTACATCGCGCGCAAGATTCTGAAAATGCTTCCCGCCGGCAGGAAGGTGATAGAGTCGGACCTTTCGCCGGGATTCGCCGATCCATTCCTGAGGCTGGTCCTCTCGATCGAAAGATGGATCAGCTTCAACCTGTTCAGGATGCCGTTCGGCACGAGCTTCGTCCTGCTGGCAAGGAAGAATGATGAATGATCTCTCTTTTCTGAAATGCCCCGATTGCCGTCTTCCCCTTGAGTGGAATCAGGTGGAACTGCTCTGCGTGAAATGCGGACGGTCCTTCCCCGTGACAAGCGGCGTCTTCGACCTCTCTACGGCCCCGTCGATCACAGATAAAACCAAAAAGACGGTGGCTCAGTTCGGTGAGTCGTGGAAGATCTTTGACCATATCGAACCCTACCATAAAAAGCAGTTCGCCGAATGGATCGCGCCTTTTCCGGTAGATGATTTCAAGGACAAGGTCGTGTTCGAAGGCGGGTGCGGCAAGGGAAGACACACCCTTACAATATCCGCATACGAACCCTCCCGGATCGTCTCGGTGGACCTCAGCGAGGCCATCTTCATAGCCGCGTCAAAGATGGCGGCGATGAAGGAATGCCTCCCTAAAGGAAAGGAGGCGCCCGAAACCGTCTTCATCAGGGGAGACCTGAAAGACCTTCCGGTCGCCGATTCTTTTTTTGACATAGTTTTCTGCGTGGGCGTACTCCACCACATTGACGATCCGCGGAAGGGTCTCGAAGAGATGTGGCGGATCCTCAAGCCGGGAGGAAAACTCCTTCTCTGGGTCTATGCGAGGGAGGGGAACGGATGGATAGTCCATCTGCTCGACCCGCTCAGAAAGGGCTTCACATCCAGGACCCCTACCAGGTTCCTCAGGATCATGGCCCTGCCTCTCACATCCTTCCTTTTTTTCCTTCTGAAAGCCGTATATGGCCCATCGTCCGGATGGGGAAAAAGGAAGACGCCGCTCCCCTATTCCGACTACCTGAACTCCATTTCGACCTTTCCCTTCAGGGAGATAGACAACATCGTCGTCGACCATCTCTGCCCCGCGGTCGCCTATTACCTGTCCAAGGAAGAGATAGAGAAAATGTTCCGGCCTCTCCGCCCCACCTCCTTTACGACGCGATGGCATCACAGGAACTCCTGGACGGTCCTTGCGGAAAAGCCAGGGGTGTCAGGAAGCCAGGATGCCGGGAAGCTGTAAGAAAAGGAGGAAATAAGACGGATGGGAAGACATGAAAGATTGATAGTCTTCAAGAAAGCAGATGAATTGGCTTTTGATAAATACAAGTTGACCAGGTCTTTTCCGAAAGACGAGATGTTTGGCCTGACCTCACAATTGCGGCGCGTTGCGCTGTCCAAACCTACTAACATTGTTGAAGGCTATGCTCGACGAAGCAATAAAGAACTGCTCTACTTCATAAACATAGCTCTTGGTTCTTTAGCTGAAACGGAATACCTCCTCTCCTTCTCACGAAAGACAGGATATGTGACTGGAGACACAGAAAGTATAGAAACACTGATGGAAGAAGCGGGCAAGCTTCTTTGGGGATTTTATAAAAAAATCCAATGATAAAATTTGCTTGTTTTTCTTGCTTAACTTCCCTCCATCCCGGCTAGCTTCCTTCCTCGCTTGCCAGCTTTCCAACTTCCAGGCTTCCCAGCTATTTATTTCTGCCTTCCGCCTTATCTTTGGCATAAACATTGCTAGTTCGTTACCCGGAGGGTATGACTATGGATAGAAATAAGGGTTTTACGATCATAGAGCTCCTGATCGTCGTGGCGATCATCGGCATCATCGCGACAATCGCAATTCCGAACCTGCTGGATGCAATCGAACGATCCAGACAAAAGAAATCTATGGGCGAGATACGAGCAATGGTGATTGCCATGCAAAGTTTTTCTATCGACTTTGGAGGATACCCAAACAGCTCCCATAACGGAAATGTCGTGGACAATTGGCTGGCTCTGCTGGATCAAGCCGGGGAATCCATCATTGTCCCTTCTTATCTGCAAGCCGTTCCCAATTTTGACGGTTGGGGGGAGCAATATTCCTATTTTGCGAGTCCGGACGGAACCTCCCCCAACCCAAAGATACAGGGAAATGAAGTGGTTGCGGAACGCTACTGCGTCTGGTCAACGGGTTCCGACCGGCAAGAGGGGGGATGCGTGGACGGCGCGGCACCTGCCACTGAAGTAGCTTCAAATTGGTGCCAGACGGACCCGGTTTCTGTAGGAACCAAGCTGACATACTGCTTTGAATCTGACATCGTCTGGGGGGATTCCAACTTCCAGCAGTCTCCCGACGGAAAACAGAAGAAGTGCGGGTAACATTTTTTGTCACCAAATAGTGCCATTTGTTGGTTGCCTCCAAACATCCTTTCAATAAAAAAATAGGCTTTCAAGCAGGAGCGTATATCCAGAAAAAATTAGGACCTTTATCTTCTTGATTATAAAGGTGTTGCAGTGCCATAATGATGCCATTTGGAACAGGACATCAAAATAATTGCATCATATTATCAGATTCAAGGTGGCACATTTATTGCTTCTATGAAGGCTGGAAAGGAGGTACCATATGAGAAAGATGAAAGGTTTCACGCTTATCGAGCTCCTGATCGTCGTCGCGATCATCGGCATCATCGCCGCCATCGCGATTCCCAACCTGCTTGACGCCATTGAGAGGTCGAGACAGAAGAGATCCGTCAGCGAACTCAAGACCGTCGCCAATTCCCTCCAGTCCTTCAGCACCGATTACGGCGGCTATCCGAATCCTACCGATGTCGGCGGTGCAGGCGCAATTGTGCAGGCAGACTGGGCAGGCTATCAAGATGCGGATTCCAGCCCCGCGTTCATTCCAGACTACATTCAGGCAATGCCCAACGGTGACGGCTGGAATATGCCTTACAACTACACTGCCGCTCTAGCAAGCACACAGATGCCGCCCAGGCTCGGACACACCGTCATGGGCAACTTCCTGGTTGCATCGATGGGCAGTGACAGGGCGGAGGATGGCGGCGACGATAACGCTGGCACTTATACTACCTTCGAAACATGGCTCAGCGACATGTCGGTGGCATCACCCGGGACACTCCAGACCTACTGCTACGAATCCGACATCGTCTGGGTCAACAGCGCTTTCCAGCAGGCCCCCGAAGGCAAGCAGAAGAAGTGCGATTAAGTCAGGAAAAATCTCCAGTGAAAGCAGGGGCTTTTGCCCCTGCTTTTTTTATTCTATAATCTATTTTGGTAAACCTTATCTTGGCGAGGAATTTTTATCCGGTCGTTCTGCTAGTACTGCTTCTGGCCGTGTTTGCGCCTTTATTCGCCGGCTGCAACTTCCTGCCATTCGACGCCTACCCCGCCTATTGCGAAGGGATGCTGGTCGCTTCCGGACAAACATACGAACATGCCGGGACGGTTAACAGCAGGGAGCAGGAATTCGGTTGGTTCGCCGTCAATATCCCCAACGATGTTTTATTTTCGACCTCCCTAAGAAAAGGCGTTTTTCCCCTTTGGAACCCCTATTACGGCTGCGGAGCACCCACTTTCGACGACGGACAATTCAGGCCCTTAAATCCGTTCAAGCTCTTGTTTTTTATTTATCCGGATTACTGGACCTACTGCATATCGCTGTTCCTGTTGCTTGCATCAGGAGCCCTTTTTTTCAATTTCTGGCTCAAGTCCAAAGGCCTTGATGAGCTTTCATCCCTGGTTGGCTCGATCGCGTTCTCCCTAAACCCATGGACGCTGTCCAGGCTCGCACAGAGCGACAGCCCCGCCTACCTTCTTTCGCCCCTGCTTTTCATCGTGTTCGACAGGCTGGATCTCGCCCGCCCGTTTCGTTCCGCTTGTTTACTCTCCCTGACCCTTTTCCTCATTTGCAGTATTTCTCACCCAGAAATGTTCCTCCTCATTTCTTTAGTCGGTTTTCTCTATTATTTCTCAAGCGGATACAACATTAGAAAAATCCGTTTCATTACCACGGCGTCACCTCTATTTCTGGGAGCTACATGTATCTACTGGCTTCCGCCCGTTATATTCTCCTTCAGCGCGTTTATCTATAAAAATATTATCCGTTATGACTATTCTTACTCTCTTAAGGATTTGTTGACATCTTCCTCCGATATGTTCCTTTTCCCCACGCTGATCTTTTTCCTCGTTGCCTGGCTTTTTGGAAAAAGAGTTTTTTTATTCTTTAAATTTGTTTTCGCAGCCGGTTTTTTGCTGATTTTCCTTCAAATCCCATTCTTCGACTTTTCTCTCGCCTCAACTGTCAACCGCCACTTTTTCATTCAAGCCTACTACTTCAAGCCTTTTTTCTGGCTGGCCGTCAGCATTGCGGTGGCGTCAGGATTTGAGTCGTTTTTCAACAATACTTTAGACAAATGGATTAGAGTCGCCGCAGTAATTATTCTGATCCTTTCGGCGGGACTGGAGGCTCTGCTTTGTTTCATCTCCGGAGATCTTCTTCCGGGGGTTCAACTGCCGTTACTTGGGGTTGTTGTCGTCGTTTCAACGGTTATCCTCATTGCCTATAAAGGCATGTTCCGGCCATCTCTCAAGATCCTGGCCGCTTTCATGATTGTCCTGCCGTTCCTGCTTCCGTTTTCAACGGAAAGCCTGCGATGGAACAGAGCGAAAATGAAGCTTCCCGATCTGCTCTGCAAATGTAAAGACGATTTCTCCGAAAGCAGAGTTGTCTCCATAGGATTCAAACCGACATACTATCTGCCGCCCAACTGGGGATCGGCCTTTGCGATGAGGCAGGGAGAGGCGGTTTCGGCTCTTTTCCAGGTTGACTATTTTAAATTGTTCCATCAGAGCAAATTCCCATTTACAACAGTTGTCTTCGACTATCCGGAGACTGTCATCTTCGAACAGATGGGAGCGTCCTTCGTCATTGTCCCTTTAAAGGCTCCGCCGCTGGGCGGCGCGAGCTCGTTCCCCGGATATGTGAAGGAGGCATCCGACAACCACATCACAATTTACAGGCTGGAGAACGGCAAGGGGAGGTTCTTCCTGGCCGATAAGGCCGAATTCGAATCTCCCGGCCAGAATATCTCCAAGCAGATAATGGACCTGGGAGGAAGGAAGGACGGATATGCGGTGGTCAGGCGGGAGGGGGATAAGATCCCCGCCACACTGGGAAACATCTCTTCCTCAGGAAGGATCGAAGTCACGCTTGACGAACCGGAGAGGATTGCCCTTAAAGTCTCCACCAGGGACCCGGCGGCGCTGCTTGTCGTGCGGGACACATTCCACTCGGGCTGGAAGGCTCGATTGAACGGCAGAAGCGCGGACATTCTAAGGGTGAACGGCTGTTTCAGGGGCCTATTCCTCGAAAAAGGGACCAGCAAAGTCGAGTTTTATTACAGGCCGGCTTCGACAATAGCCGCGCTCCTCGTATCGATTTTTTCCTGCCTTTTATGTTTGGCAGGAGCGACGTTCTCTCTAAAGTCGAGGCGGAATAAGCCGCTGGAACCTCTTACATGAAAAATCCGGGTTCTCTTGCCCTACTGATTGTTTGCCTCGCTTCTTTTTTATTATTATGCCTGAACTTCTCCTCTGAACCCCAGCTCGGCGACGAGGGAGTCCTCGCGATGGACGGATGGAGGATCTGCAGGGGAGAAGTTCCGCACCGGGATTTCTTCCAGCTTATACCGCCCATGGCCGCCTATCTACAGTCGTTCTGCTTAAATATTTCTGGAGTGTCGGTTTTTTCTGTCAGGATTTTGGGATTGATCTATGGAATAGCTCTCGTGGCATTAGCCTTCCTTTTTTACGGGAAGATGCTGCGTGACAGACTGGTCCTCGCGGCGTCGCTGTCTATAATCGTCCCCGCAGGGTTCGACGCCTGGATGTTCGGCAGCCACCACTGGCTATGCGACATCCTTCAGCTTGCAGGATCTGTTCTCCTGCTGGCAGCCATCAGGAACAGCTCAAAACCGCTCTCTTTTGTTGCGGGCATTTTTTTCGGGTCGGCAGCTTTCGCCCTGCAGGATCAGGGAGGATATGCGATAGCCGGGCTTCTTGTCGCTGGAATTATTTTTTCTGGCGGGAAAAGCCTTCCCTTCAGATACGCCGCGGCAGGAGCCCTGTCAGGTTTCGTACTCCTTGTTTTTCCACTCGTCCTTTCGGTCGGCGGCGTCAGTCCTTTGTGGCACGACTGGGTTTTGTTTCCCCTTCTCAATTACAAAGACGCCGCGAACCCCGGTGGCATTAGAGAAGCGCTTGGTTTTTTCACCGTCGAATGGGATCTCCGTTCGATCAAGGAGGCTCCTCTTTATACTATAGGGCTCGCCCTGAAAACCGATATCCTAATATTATCTCCGTTGTTCTGCGCAGCCTCTCTCATCTACCTTTGGATAAAAAAGGCCGTCGACCGCAACGTCCTGGCTCTTATAACCATAATCAGCCTTTCTTTCCTGTTCGGATCCATGCACCGGTTCGCACCCAGGAACGCACAATGGGGTTTTGTCCTGACGCTTCCGGTTTTTATCGTCCTGGAAATTCTTTCCAACAGCGCGAGGCGGCGCGCCACGCGGTGCCTGGCCTTGACAGCTGTGATCTTGGTCCTCGCGGTCTTCCTGCTGTTGTCCGTCGGGGAAACCTGCCTTTCACTATCAGGCAGGATCGGGAAGTACCGCGTCTCAGGCAACACCGGATCATACAGCTCGACGGATGCTGCCCTCTCCTCGAACCTGAACGGGTTGATCGCGGCGATAGAAGACAAAGTTCCGAAGGACGAATCCTTGTTCTGCGCTGGGTATGTCCCTCTGGTTAACTATATTGTCAAACGCCCGAATCCCACCAGATATAACTTCATGGTTTTCGGAGGCTATTATTCTAAAAATCAGATGATGATATGGAAAGAATCGATCTTGAAGGAGAACATACGCTGGGGCGTCAGCCTCAGGGAGAACATGAACGAACATAACGGCGGATCGATACTGCCAGGGTTCCGGCCCGCCTTCGTGAACGAAATGTTCGTCCTTTGGGAGAGGAAAAAGGCAGTCCCTCCTGTCAAGAGCAGCCTTGCCGAGGATGTCCGCAGCGGGGCCCCGACAAATGAATGACCTGGGAAGGATAGCCCGCGGATCGGTCCTTCTCCTGACCCTCGCTGTCTCCGTGATGCTCATGGCGGCTCAATTCGACATCGGCCCCGTCATGGGGGACGAGGGAATCCTGGCGATGGATGGCTGGCGTATCTTCCGGGGCGAAGTGCCTCACAGGGATTTCTTCCAGTTCATACCGCCGCTGGCCGCTCTCGCGCAGGCTGCTTTTTTCAAGGTCCTCTCCCCCTCCGTTCTCGCGATAAGGATGCTGGGGCTGGTCTACGGCCTTCTTCTTCTCTGGCTGGCATTCCTTTACTTCCGCAGGTTCATCAGGAACGAACTGGTCCTGGCCCTTTCACTGTCAATGCTTGTCCCTTTCGGCATCGGAGGATGGCTGTTCGGGTCGCACCACTGGCTATGCGGTATCCTTCAGCTCGCGGCAGCGATCCTCATGCTGAAAGGGCTGGAGAGAGGGTCTTCGGTCCTCTGCGGGTCATCCGGACTGCTTCTGGGGCTTGCCGCTTTCACGCTGCAGGACCAGGGCGGGTACGCGGTCGCTGGTATCATCCTGTCCGCGCTGTTCGTGCGGGGCGCCGACAGGAAGCTCTTCCTCCTCACCGGCGCAACGGCCGCGCTTGCATTCTTACTTGCCGCCGCGCCTTTTGCCGTAATGGCTTCCCCGGGAAAGCTGTTTCACGACTGGGTCTATTTTCCCCTCTTCAATTACAAGGCGGCCGGGGGGAACCAGTTCACTCTCGCCGGTTACCTGGAAAGGTTGGCCGCGCCCTGGGACTACGCCCTTCTTAAAGCGGCGCCAGTTTACGAGGCCGGATGGGCGGTCTCTTCAACTTTCCTTTTCCTCTCTCCTCTTCTTTCGATCGTCTGCCTGTGCCATTTATGGCTGAGGAGGATCAGGCCGCGGACCGAACTCATCATCATCACGATCTTCTCCCTCGCGTTCCTCCTGAGCGCCTTTCACAGGCTCGCTCTCACGAACCTTTCCTGGGCATTCCCCGCGCTGCTTCCCTTTTACATGGCCGCGGATTCTCTCTCGGCCGGAAAGAGGAAATGGATAAAATACCTCTCCATCTCCCTGTCATCCGCGCTTCTGGCGGCAGCGACGGGTTTCTCCATCGCCCGGACAAGCATGTGCCTGGACAGGGAGGCCGGGCATTCTCTTTATGCTCCAGCCGGGAACTACAGGCTTTTCAGTCCCCCGGAGGCAAAGAGCGCCCAGGGGATCGTCGATGAGATAAACAGAAGTATGCCTGCGGATGAACCTCTTTTCTGCGTGGGATATTCCCCCCTCATCAATTTTCTAACTCGCCGCCCGAACCCGACCGGGTTCAATTTCATGGTTCCCGGAGGATACTACTCCAAAGAGCAGGTAATAGGCTGGCTATCGGACATCAACGAAAAAGATGTCCGCTGGGGATTCGGCGAAAAGCCCTTCATGACGGCCGAGAGCGCCGGAAAACTGATGCCGGCATTTGAGGTCGTGTACGAGAATGACAGGTACATCCTGTTAAAAAAGAAGGGACCGGAGAGGTCAGATGAGAATTGAAACGACGGGCCAGGATCTGAGAAAGGTCATCTGGAGGCTGGCTTTTCTGGGTGTCGCCCTGTGGGGGATCGTATATTACCTCAGGCTTTTCGACCAGAAGCTGCTTCTGGGCGATGAAGGTGTGGCGCTTATGAACGCTTGGAGAATCGCACTGGGGGAAATCCCGCACCGCGATTTTTTCTCTTTCATCCCGCCCGCATCCTTCCTTCCCACAACGGCGCTTTTCAAACTTTTCGGGCCTTCGCTCCTCGTTTCAAGACTAATCGCCTTCGCGCTGGCCGTGCTGCTCTGCTTTTCCACAGACCTGGTTTTGAGGGAACTTAGCGCGGCTCGTCCGGTCAGGTTCATGTCGCTTGCTCTCCTGATCCCGTTCGGAATCTCCTACTGGCCCATTCCCAGCCATCACTGGTGGTGCGATATCTGGTGCCTGGCGGCCGCGATATCCCTTCTAAGATCGGCAGAAAGCGGTTCTCCTGGAAGATGGGCCTTCGCTGGAGGATCGTCGGCAGCGCTCGCGGCGCTATCCCTCCAGGACCAGGGCGGATACTTCTTGCTGCTGGCATCGGTCCTGTTCCTGCCGTCTGTGCAAGCTGTGAAAAGGAAGGTTATCGTCGTTTTTTCCGCGGGAGGGGTTCTCTCGGTATTTGCGCTTTTCGCCGCGTGGATCCTTCCGTCCGCGGACGCCGGGAGGCTGTTCTCCGATCTCGTCATCTTTCCCATTACAAGTTATCACAACATAGAAGGCCACCAGGGCGACATTCTATCGGGGTGGAATCAGATCCTTCCAATCCTGTCCCCATCATTTTTTTTCAAGGCCCCTTTTTACCTGGCGTCTCTTGCAGCCATTACGATTCTTTTCATGGCATTGCCTGTTCTATCGGCGTCGGCTCTGTGTGCGGGAACACTCAAAAACAAGCAGCCCCGGCACCATGTGGCTTTAGCCGCAGCGCTCGCTATCTCCTTCTTCGGAGCGGCCCTTCATAGATGGTCTTTCACGAATATTGTATGGGCATTCCCCGGACTAGTGATACCTCTGGCGCTCTTTCCTTCCTCCGGAAGGACGGGAAAAGCGCTCAGGCTGGTAGCGTCCTTTTTTGCAGTCGCAGCTCTCGTTTTTTCGTTTTCCTTCTATCACCTTTCCGGAGATGAACGATTGGTGACAGTCAGAACCTCAGTGGGATCCCTGAGAACTTTCAAAACAAACGATACCAGGGATCTTATTGCTTTGCTGGACTATCTTGAACCACGCAAGAAAGACGGCGACACTCTTTTTTGCGGGGGGTTCAAGGGGCTGATAAACATCTTCGCACTCGCGAAAAACTCGACGCCCTTCAACGATTTTCCCGGCTACAACACGCCGGAACACCTGGCGTCCCTTGAGAAGTGCCTGCGGTCGGGCGAGGTCACCTGGGTATGCCTACCCAAATCGGGCGGGAAGCCCGATGAAAAGCTCGCGGCGATCGTGAGAGAGGGCTACTTGCTGGAATTCGAGAACAGCCAGTACATCCTATACCGATTGAAATAGTATTGCCGGGTTACCGCCACGACGATCGTCGCATAAAAAAAGCCGCCCTTGCGGCTTTCTCCCTCCAGGACCAGGGGGGTTATTTCATCATTTTTACAGCCGTATTATACATTCCCGCTTTGCCGGGACAGGCAAGAAAAGACACCGTTATCGGCTGTCTGTCAGGCCTAAGTTCGGTCGCCCTCCTGTTCTCCGCGTGGCTTCTCCCGACCGCGGGCATCGGGAACCTCGTCAACGACCTCCTGGTCTTCCCCCTGACCTCGTATCACAATATCGAAGGGCACAAGTTCGACCTCCTCTCGGGCTGGAGAAGCGTCATGCCTCTATTCACGGAGGGCGGGTTCGGAAAGGCTCCCCTGTATCTCGGCTCGATGACGCTCATCGCTTTCTTTCTCATGCTGGTGCCCGTCATTTCCTTCGCTTCCTTGTCGTACGGAAAAATCAGGAAGCTTGCTTCATCCCCCAGCATCGCAGTGGCGGCATCGCTCGCGATCTCCGCTTTCCTGACCGCCCTCCACAGATGGTCGTTCACCAACCTCGTGTGGGCGCTTCCGGGGCTTCTCCCCGCCATGTTCCTGCTCTGGAAAGCCCCACGGGCAAAGCGTTTTTTTTCAGCCACGGCCATCGTCATTGTCGCCGCCGCAACGGTTTTTTCCGTATCTTTCTACAGGGCCGCTGCTCCGGAAAGGCTCGTCACGATAGCCTCGTCCGCGGGCTCCCTCCGCGCGTTCAATTCGGGCGAAGTCCAGGACCTTCTTGGTCTCCTTGACCACATAGAGCGGTTCAAGAAGCCCGGAGACACTCTTTTCTGCTCCGGGTTCCACAGCCTGATAAACATCTTCACGCTCATGAAGAACCCCACCCCGTTCGATTCCTTCCTTGTTTTCAATACGGAAAGGCAATACCAGAGGCTTTTCAGCGAGCTGGGATCGGAAAGGATCACCTGGATATGCATGCCGAAGACCCGTGACAGCGCGAACGCCCGGATAATCCCCCTCATTTCAGGAAAGTACGATCTCTCCTTCGAGAACGACAGATACATGCTTTACCGCCTGAGGGAGCAGTATCGCCGGTAGCAGACACGCCACGCCCGAAATGTGCATGTCGGCTTCTTTTGAGGAGCCAATAAAAAAAGCCGCCCGAAGGCGGCTTTTCGATTGCTCATCAACTTGGTCAATTGTCAGGGTGTGGTGGGCGATGCGGGTGCCAGCGAATCACTTCCTCCCACCGATGTGTCAACGTGAGTAGTAGTAGTACCGTAAGCCGTCCTCGTCTTTAGATTAGTGTTCTTGAAAAAATCATCGTATCTGAAAAAGACCGCGTTGGCTCTCCCCCAGGTAACCTTCTCGTCGGGATTGACCGAGAAAATGTTGAGCCCGACCTGCCTCAGGATGTGAGCCATGTCGCCTTCGGTCAGTTCCGTTCCGGCTTCCCAGCCACCGGAGAAAGGAAGAACTCCCACTTCCTGCAGGAGCGAAAGCGCTGTATCCTGGTTCCAATCCCCCGAAGGCCTTGGCGTGGCTGTGTGTTTCACAAGCAGAAGGGCGAAGTCCCCCTGAGTAATGACATCCTTGTTGTCAGCCATCAATACCGTCGTCCCGAGGATAACCATCAGAATGGCAATAACAAAGGTTTTAACTCTCATTTTCTCGTCCTCCAATATTAAACTATATACCAAAATTCATTTTTGTCAAGAGCGTCAGGAGAATGTCGAATCCTTTGTCTTGCGCTTTCTCCTCTTGCTCAGATCCTGGAATCTACTCAAATCCATCCCGAACAACCAGCTGATCCTCTTCGGTGAAGTCCCGGTCGTGTAGTAGTAGCTGTTGCTGTAGTAATAATCATAGTAATAAGAAGAAGAAGTGTCCACATAGTTCATCACAACACCCGCGATCTGTGCCTTCAGTCTTTCGAGAGTAACTATCGTTCTCTGAAGCAGGGGTCTGTGCGTATGCTTATGCTTGGCGACCAGCAGGACCAGGTCGGCATAGGAAGCAAGGATCTGGCCATCGGTGAGAGAAAGAGCAGGGGGAGAATCGATTATAACCCAATCGAACTGGCCCCTCATTTTTTCGATAAGTTCCTTGAACCTTTTCATCGAGAAAATTTCCGGAGGGTTAGGCGGAATAGGCCCGGAATACATTATCCAGAGGTTCACCCCTACAGGAGCTATGAAATCATCCGGTTTCGCTTCCTTGTCTGCCATGTAATGTGTCAAGCCTTTGACCGCGGCCTCCGGCTTGAACTTCCTGTGCATCGTGGGTCTTCGGAGGTCGCAGTCCATGATCAGGACCCTGTCGCCGCCGGATGCGAGGACACTTCCAAGATTCAGACTAACTGTGCTTTTCCCTTCTTTCGGGCCGGATGACGTGATCAGTACCACATTCTTCTGCTTGTTCTGGCTGGCGTAAAGAAGCGCCGTCCTCAGGGTCTGATAGGCTTCTATCGAGGCCCTCTGTGACTGCGACTCCATGGCCGGGACCATGGTCAGGAGATTAAGCCCCAGCCCCTGTTCAATGTCCTCAGTTGACTTTATCCTGGTATCGAATACCTGTATTGTCGCAAGTCCACCAACGGAAATGATCAGACCCAGAAAAAACCCGAAAAGAATGTTCAGCTTTCTATTCGGAAAAATTGGAGAGCCCGGCGTTACTGCAGGGTTAAGTACTCTTATGTTGTTGGAGAGAAGCTGTCCCCCAATGTTCAATTCCTGCATCTTGGAATAAAGAAGGTCCATGTAGTTCTTTATAGATTGAATGTTCGTTTCCAGCGAAGTAGAACGGGAAGAACTCTCAACGAAAGAGACACCTTCGCTTTTTGCCGCCCTGATATCGGCGCTTAGGCTCCCCTCCTCCTGGCCGTATGCGTTCAGCTGGTTGACATAGGAGTTCATTATTATAGACGCCTGCGCCCTGATCTTCTGCTTGAGACCTTCGATCTCGGCCTGCTTTTTCAGGACGTTCGGATGTTTGGGTTTAAGGTTGGCTAGCAGGCCGCTAAGTTCTCTTTCTGCAGCCACCAGTTCCGCGTGAAGGGATTGAATGGCCGGGTTCAACGAAACCTCGGCTATCGTCAACGGGTCCCCCCCCCTTGCAAGAACGGCCTGGAGCTGGGAAGCCACGGCTCTCGCTTCGTTTTGCTTTACCCGGATGTCGTTGATCCGGTTCTCCATCGCCCTGATCTTCTCGTCGATTATCTGTTTCTGGTTCTCGGGAAAATATGAGTCCGATGCGGCGATCTGCGAACTATAATTCTGCTGAAGCTTTCCGTATTCTCTCTGCAGTTCGTTTATCTTGTCCAAAATTATAGAGTTGGCCTTGTTCACGTATTCCATGGCCGACCTGAGATTCTGGTCCTTGTAGACCTCTGCGATCGTGTTGGCCCATAACGCAACGTCTTCCTTGTATGGAGCCCTCACTGATATGTTGAAGAGCGCGCTTTCCTTGATCGGGTCTATCTTTACATAACCGACGAAGGCTCTAACCGGATCCTTGATCCCTTTAAAAGCCTTGTGGTTCTGAAGTTGAAGCCTTTCGACGACCTCCTCCATCACCGCCCTGCTCTTGATGACGGATTCCTGCGAATTGTAAAATTTGAGTTCCTCTGACCACGAACCCGCGCCTACGATATTCTGGTTGCCGATCGGAGCCCTCGAATAGGTCTGGACATAAACAACTGCAGTTCCCTGGTATATTGGAGTAACTATAAAAGAATATATGAGGGCAAGGAAAGTCGTCAGAGCCGTTATCCCGATGATCCACCATCTGTGTTCAAGCAGTAAGAAGACCCATTTTGCCAGGTCGAATTCCTGTGCGATGCCGGATTCCGGATGGATTTTAGGTAAATTGTCTCCTATAGGCATTTTTTAAAAAAGCTTCCTTTCATAAACGACGATCTGATCGTTCGGCATTAGAGGAATATCTTCTATCTTTCCTTTTTCGATCTTTTCCACGTCAACTTTGATCGCCTGCGTCTGACCTGAGGAATCCTGTCTCAAGATAATTACTTTGTCCTTTTTCGCCCATTCTGTAAAACCGCCGACTTTGGCAACGGCTCTCAAAAGCGTCAGGTCTTTCTTGTACTCTATCCCTTGCGGGGACTTGACCTGTCCGGAGATATATACAGAACTCACGGGAAGCACAT
>Ga0209604_1001897_pt1 | contig 15955 bp, 10 predicted proteins | sample AD_UKC097_MetaG_FD_184405 | JGI IMG/M metagenome (GOLD analysis project Ga0209604, IMG submission 184405) | Active sludge microbial communities of municipal wastewater-treating anaerobic digesters from USA - AD_UKC097_MetaG (SPAdes) (version 2) | ecosystem: Engineered > Bioreactor > Anaerobic >... | reverse complement strand
AACGATTTTGAAACAGGGAAAAGACACAATCTTGAAGAGATAAATGTAATTGATGAAGACGGCTTGATAAATTCTCTTGGAGGAAAATATCAGGGACTTTCAACGGCTGAAGCAAGAAAAAAGATCGTTGAAGATTTGAAAGAGCAGGGGCTTCTTTTAAAAATTGACAAACATTCACATGCCGTAGGACACTGCGACAGATGCAGAACGGTCGTTGAACCGATACTTTCAAAACAGTGGTTCATAAAGATAGAATCCCTTGCAAAACCTGCGATCGAAGCTGTTGAAACCGGCAGAATAGTTTTTCAGCCGGACAACTGGAAGAAAACATATTATGAATGGATGTACAACATCAAAGACTGGTGCATAAGCCGTCAGCTCTGGTGGGGTCACCAGATCCCCGCATGGTATTGTGAGGATTGCGGCGAAACGATCGTTTCGAGAGTTGATCCTGTAAAGTGCACAAAATGCTCTTCTTCAAATATCAGCAGAGACAAGGATGTTCTCGACACATGGTTCAGTTCAGCACTATGGCCCTTTTCAACAATGGGATGGCCGGAGCATACAAAGGATTTGGACAAATATTATCCTACAACCCTGATGGAAACGGGCTTTGACATCATTTTCTTCTGGGTCGCAAGAATGATCATGATGGGGATGAAATTCATGAAAGACATCCCTTTTCAGAAAGTCTATTTTCATGGGCTCGTAAGAGATGAACACGGCCAGAAAATGTCAAAGACAAAAGGGAATGTCATCGATCCTCTTGAGATAACCGAAAAATACGGTGCTGACGCTTTGAGATTCACTTTTGCAATGATGCCCCTTTCATCAAGGGACATAAAGCTTTCAGTTGACTGGATAGAAGGTTACTGGGGATTTATAAACAAAATATATAACGCTGTCAGATTCTGCCTGATGCAGTTCAAGGATGGCGAGATACTGGAATTTGACCCTGTAGAATATAAAGAGGATGACTTTTCGTTTGCCGATAAATGGATACTTTCCAGACTTGAAATTGTAACGGCTGAAGTTAATAAAACCCTTGAGGAAATGAGGTTTAACGACAGTGCAGGTGCTCTTTACCACTTTTTCTGGAACGAATTCTGCGACTGGTATATTGAACTTGTAAAACCGGCATTTTTCGGAACTAACGAAAAAGAAAAGGAAGTTTCTAAAAAAGTTCTTGTGAAAGTGCTCGATGCAAGCTTAAAACTTCTTCATCCGTTCATGCCTCATGTTACTGAGGAATTGTGGCAGAGTCTTCCGTTTAAGAACAGCGGAAAGCTCTCTTCGATCATGATCAGCAGATTCCCCAGGGTCGGCGACTCGCCGGTATTTGAAAAAGATGCCGCCGTAATGGAACAGATCATAGAAATAATAACCTGCATAAGAACAATAAGGTCTGAAAACAACATCAAACCGTCTTTAGAAATGTCAATAATGCTTTCTTTAAACGGTGAAGTTGAATCTGCTATAAGAGAAAAGGAAGAGTACATAAAAAAACTGGCGAGAGTTTCGGCAATAGATTATGTTTCTGAAAATTATTCCCCGGACAAGGAAACGGCATCGGCCATGGTTAAAGGGGGAATGGTGTTCATCTCTCTATCGGGACTGGTTGATTTTACGGAAGAGATCGCAAGAATAGAAAAAGAGATAGTTAAAATTCAGAAAGATTTCGATCTTTGCGACAGAAAGCTTTCCAACCCCGGTTTTCTCGAAAAGGCAAACCCCGATGTTATTGAAAAGGAAAAGGAAAAGCATGGCGAACTCAAGGAAAATCTGGAGCATCTTAAAAACAGACTTGTTGAGATAAAGAAATGAAATGTCCTGAATATGTTTCACCCGATTTCATAAAACTTGTTCTCAGTGAAGACATTGGAAGAGGAGACATAACCACTTCGCTGATTGAAAATTCAGGCAGAAATGGCAATGCTGTCATTAAAGCCAAGGAAGATCTTGTTCTTTGCGGAGTTGATCTTGCGGTGTATATATTCAAATTCATTGATGATTCTCTTAAGGTTAAAGTTGATATACAAGACGGTGCAAAAATATCAGCAGGGACTGTCATAATGAGCGTTTCAGGGAATTCCGGTTCAATTTTAAAAGCAGAAAGGACAGTTCTCAACTTTCTTCAGCGGTTGAGCGGGATAGCAACTCTTACTTCAAAGTATGTCAAAGAAGTTGATAAAAAGTCCAAAACAAAGATAACAGACACAAGAAAGACAACTCCCGGCTGGAGAACACTTGAAAAATATGCGGTCAGAATAGGCGGCGGCTCAAATCACCGCTTCGGACTTGATGACGGAATAATGATAAAAGACAACCACATTGCAATGGCGGGATCAATTGATAAAGCGGTCAGATCAGTCCGTTCAAAAGCGCACCATCTTCTTAAAATAGAAGTCGAAACTTCAAATCTTACTGAAGTGAAAGAGGCACTTAAATCAAAGGCGGATGTTATAATGCTTGACAATATGTCTGTTGATATGATCAAAAGCCATTGAATTGATTAGCGGAAAAGCAGTTGTTGAAATATCGGGCGGAGTTACTCTTGAAAAGATAAACGAACTTTCAAAACTTGGTGCTGATTTCATTTCTGTGGGAGCGATAACCCATTCTGCTGTTGCAAAAGATATCAACCTTACTCTTAAGATATGAACATAGATAAAATAATTAGCAGATCGTTTGTTATCCTGTTCCTTATTTCCATCCCTTCAACTTTTATTTTCTGGTCGTTTCTGAGTGACAGATCGGGTGTTGACGAAGAGACCGAAAAAGCGCTTGCAAGTGTTCTCAATTCAAAATTTGAACAGGATGACATCGTTTTTACCGAAGTTGACTGGGACCTCGGATTTCTAAAACACCTTGATCACGGCATCCTTCCGGTATATCTTACATTAAAAGAAACAACGGCAGAAGATCTCCGTTTAATGAAAGAAGATGGCGGAAAGATATTTTTCCTTTTAAAAAATAAAGATAACTGGAAAGAGATATCGGACAGAACCGGAGTAAAGGAATTTGAAATAATAAAAGCCGGAGCAGGTGTTGTGGTCATTGGCTCTGACGGAACAGAATCTCAAAGAAAGCCGCTTGTTTTTTCAAGGGATATCGGAAATGCAAAAAATGTGTGGTTCTCAAAAGGAGATGAAAAGTTTCCCTGCACAAAGTCATCTTCATCAAAATGGCAGTGTGGAAAGGACGAGTGGAATTATGTCGGTCTTACAACGGCTGCAATGAATGGAAAACAGCAGAGAGCGGTCTGGGCACACCCTAAGACCCGAATGACTCTTCATGTCGAATTTGATGTGCCGGAAAAAGGTGAAAGAATATTTCTTAACACAGCATTTCTTGAAACAGGATACCGGTCACAAAACAGTTCACCTGTTGATGTTGAATTGTTGATGGACGGGGCAAGTGCTTTGAATTATTCAAATAAAAGCGAGAAAAGAGTTTATTCCAACTCAATTGCAATTCCAGAGAACAGCAATGTTCTGGAGTTAAAGTTTACTACCGAAGATGCGGGGCAGAGACATTTTGTTTTTAATGGATATATCAGGTAATGAAAATTTCTGAAACGGTGAAATTGAAAGATGTTTTTATAATGACCGCGACAGGATTTGCGGTATTCTTTTATATTTTCCTGACATCACATCTTGTCGGATTTGTCAGAGATGAAGGTTTTTATATGAAGGCCGCATCAATTAAAGCCGACTGGTTTGAATTTATGGAAGAAAGTTTCAGCAAGGGAGATTTGCTGGAGCCGTTTTCAAAAAAATCGATAGATAGATATTTCAGGTATAACAATGAACACCCCACACTCATAAAAACGATGTTCGGTTTTTCCCAGTATCTTTTTGAAAGAAAGCTCGGATGGATGAGTTTTGCACAGTCTGCAAGATTTGTAGCAGCTCTTTTCGCTGCTTTAACGGCTGTGATGATATATCTTTCCGGACTTTTGTTTTTTAACAGGTTCACCGCTGTAGTTTCACCGGTCATGTTCTTTCTGATGCCTCATATTTTCTTTCATTCCCATCTTGCATGTTTTGATGTGCCGATACTCTTTTTCTGGAGCGGAATGTTTATTCTTTATGCCATACATTTAAGAAAGAAAGATTGGCTGTCAGGTATTATAACCGCAGTTTTTCTCGGTCTGGCGATGGCGGCAAAGCACAATGTCTTTTTCATACCGGTAATACTTTTCATGTCGTGGGTTACTTTTTATTTCATTTATTACCGTAAAGAGCCCTCTGCAAAAGGTTTGTCCGGGTTTTTCAAAACAATTCCGAAGGTTTACTATATGTTTGTTTTTATTACCATTCCTGTTTATTTCTTAAGCTGGCCCTGGATCTGGTATGACACTGTCGGCAGATTTATTGAATATCTTAACTTTCATGCAAAACATGTGAACTATACCAATTATTATTTCGGGACTGAACTATCAAGAGGTCCTTTCCCGTTCAGTTTTCCGTGGGCTATGACATTTTTCACTACACCTCTTCCCCAGCTTATATTTTTCATTTCGGGAATATATTATCTGTCCGGAAAAGTTTTAACAGAACAGGTTCGCAATGAAAAAGAGATAAACTTTATATTTATTGCCGGTTCTCTTTTCCCGGTATTCCTTATAGCATTGCCGTCAGTTCCAATTTTCGGAGGAATAAAACACTGGTTCACAGGTTATCCGCTGATGATGACAGCCGGCATTTTCTATATTAGTTCCAAAATGCGGAAGGTTGCAGGTAAAACTGAGTTATTCAAAACAGTTGCTGTTTCAATTATTTTCTTTTTTTCTGCTGTTTCACTAATCCCTCTCAATGTAAAATTTGCAAAAAGAGGTGCCGCATTCTATAATCAGTTAATCGGCGGAGCACAGGGAGCGGCTGAACTTAGAATGCAGAGAAATTTCTGGGGTTATGACATACTTGAACTTGTTGGTGAACTTAACAGGAGAGCACCGGAAAGATCGACTGTTTTTGTAATGGGCGGATACGAAGGATTAAACTGGAACTCTTTTCTTTATTTAAAAAAGGAAGGTATCATAAGAAGTGACATAAACGGCACAAATAATTTGAAAAATGCCGATTTCGCATTCTTCTTTTATGAAAAACAGAACGAACACATGCTTAACCAGATAGCTTTAGAATTCGGCTCGGCAAAAGCTCTGGCCGTTTCTGAAACGGATTCGGTTTTTTATTCTGCTCTTTTCGGGAGGGAGAAATGAGCGGCTATCTTTTTTCCAATCCTCAGATAAAAAAATGGAAAACGATGTTTTTCCTTTCCTTTTTAATGAACCTGATCCTTATTGCGGTCATTGTCATGAGGGAGCAGGAAGTTTCTGAGAACACACAGGAAAACGAAGAGCTTGTTGTAAAACCTGATAGCTCGCAAGATCAAGCGGATGTCCAGCCGGACAAAAACAGCGATGCCGGTGAAGTGCAGAAACCGGAAAACAAACCCGCAAAAAGCAATTATGTGCCGGGTGAACCGCTGAAAGGATTTGTTGTGATAGAGGAAAATTTCTTTTCCGCTTTCAGTCAGAGTGAACAAGTGGCGGCTTTTGCGTCAGACACAGGAATATCTAACCTTTCAAATCTTTTAAGTGCCCATATCGGAAGACTTCTTATGTGGGATATGGTGCTCCGGAATGATGTCAGGAAAAAAGACAGAATAGATTTTGTTTTCAGAGTGATACCTGATGATGAAAAGAAAAAACGGGATGATATGCCCGATCTCATAGAAATAATTGCCGTCAAATACAATTCAAAAAAGTTCAACAAAGACATCAGGGCATATAGGTTCCTTCCTGAAAAAACCGGTTTTTACAAATACTATTACAAAGACGGGACGATGCTGGAAAAAATAATATCGCCGTTCCCGCCGATAAAGAAATATTTTCAAGTCACCAGTCTGCTTGATGACAGAGCTCCCAGACACGAGGGCATTGACTACAAAGCTCTTGTCGGCTCCCCTGTTTATTCCACAGTGGAAGGAACTGTTTCAAGAAAGAACTGGATGACAAAATATAACGGATATTGCATCGAGATAGAAGAGAAGGGAAAACCGTTTGTATACAAATATCTACATCTTGCCGAGGTTCTTGTCGATTCGGGTCAGAAAGTCAAACCGGGAGACCACATTGCAAACTCGGGAAATACAGGAAAAACCACCGCTCCGCACCTCCATTATCAGATAAATCTCGGTCAAAAAGGGAAAGCGATAGATCCGTTTCTTCACCACAAGACCGTTATCGAAAAACTTTCAGGGTCTGATGAAGAAAAGTTCAGAAATGTTGTTGTTGACACAGATCGCATTTTAAATCTTTAAAGTTCACCGATGTCTTTTTTTGGCATGTTTTATCTTATTAAATAAATTTAGCTAATTATAACACAAAAAAATTGACAAAGTGCCGTCTGATTTATATCCTAACATGCACTAAGATTTTAGTGGATGTTTTATTGTTACTTTATCATATCGTTTGACAGGAGGGTCCAGTGAGAAGGATCATTAGTGTTTTCGGATTATTATTCATTCTGCTGATTTCTTTCACAGTCAGTGCTCAGAACAAGGTTGTTGTTGTCTCAACGATCGGTAAAAGCGGAGCTGAGAAAAAACTTGCAAGAGAAATTGATGACAATCTTTCACTGTTGTTTTCAACTATCAAGGACGCTGATGTCGTCGGTGAAAAGGATGCTCTTTCTTCAGCGCAGTCTGCAAAGATAACAAGATGCAACGGTAATCTCAAATGTATCGTGCAGGTGGCTTCAGATGCAGAAGGTGTTGACTATATAGTGACAACCCGGGTACAGGCTCGCAAAGGAGACGGGGTCAAGATAGCGGTTTCTCTCTATGACAGCGGCATGAAGAGACTCGGAAACAAGCCTGTTACTGCAGGCGATGATGCTGACGGTGAAGATCTCGCTTCAGATATCATCGGTGTTGTGAAATCGCTTGTATCTGAAAATGTTTCAAGCGGCTCTTCTTCACGCTCAAGATCATCTTCTTCAGCCAGTAGTTCAAGCAGCAGCTCAAAGAAGCTCTCATCCTACACTGAGGTAAAAAATGAGATCGTGAAGGGCTTTAATGCCTATGATAAAGGCGACATGGATGAAGCGGCAGACATATTCAACCGTGCTGCGAACGAAATGAAATGTAACTGTTCACAGAATGATACGGCAAAATCTCTTTATGATGATATTGACAAGATAAGAAAGGGGCTTCCCAAAGCAAACGATGCGATGAACGCAAATGATTACAGAACTGCCCTCAGGACGCTTGAAGATGTCAGAAAAGCTGACGAGAACATCAGAGAGCAGGGCTATAAATACATGGTCTTTAAGAAGGACAGAAACATCCGTCTAAAATATCTTCAGCCAAATCCGAAAGACGCTGAAGCTGTCGAACAGATCCACAGGGGCTTTAAATCTAAGATAGAAGAAGCCAGAAAATGGAGAGCGAAACAGCTTCTTGACATTGACAAATGGGTTAATGACAACATCAAGGAAAGGGAAAAGAAGATAGCTGACACCAAAGAGCAGGAAAAAGGGATTGCAAAAAATCAGAAAGATGCAGAGGACGCTCTTAAGAAAAAGATCCAGGACATGAAATATCAGTGGGAAAAGGATGATTCAAGTCTCGAAACCGAAATAGTTAATCTTGAGAGCCAGATAACACAGATAGAGCAGAGAGAAAAAGGTGTTATCAAGGTTTCCAACAAGAAAAGGGAAGCCGAAAAGGACAAGGAACTGAAAACTCACGACAAGGCATATACTGACTGGAAGACAGCATTCCAGAAAGAAAAGGATGCTTTCTACGACAAGCAGAAAGATCTTGAGAAGGTTGAAGGGGACAGAATAACCAAAAAGATTTCTGAACTTGAAAAGAAAAAGCAGGAACTTGAGGCAAAGAACAAAGAGACAGATGCCGAGATCCAGAAAATGGTGGAAGAGTTCGAAAAGGACGAGCGCAAGATAATGGCAGATAATGAATCTGTTAAAATGAAAAACGAGGACGAGGACAGAAAATATAATGTCACCGTTGAAAAAGAATATCAGAAGAAATTTGATGAACTCAACCAGAATCTTGCAAAATATGATTCCCAGGAATCTGACAGGACAAAAGAACTTGAGAAATATGACCGTGAAATAGAAGAGTTCATGGTTAAAAATGCAAATACGATGGGTAAAATTCAGGAAGATATCGAGAAAAAAAGATCTGAAGTGGAAGCTGAATATGCAAAAGTGAAGACCGAAGCACAGCAGAAAGTTGAGAAAGAGTATGAGACATCGCTCAATAAGCTTGTTGCGGAAAAATCAAAACTTGAAGAAGCCGTAAGCAGACACACAGACGAAACCGAAACGCTTAAATCAAAGAAAGAAGAAGAGATGATCAAGGCAAACGAAAAAGAGATAGTTGCCGCAGATCAGAAACTTGCAAAGAACGAAGAGTCGATCTCAAAGCTTGAGCAGGAGTACGAAACGAAGATTTCGCAGATCCAGGAAGCCATAGCCAAGACTGCTGATGATGAAGAAAATGAAAAAATGAAGAAGGAGAACGAATTAAGGGCAAAGAGCGAAAAACTTCTTTCAGAGATCGGAAGCATTGAGGAGAAGATAGCTGTCGAAAACGGTCGTTTTGATGAAACGAAAGGAAAGATCGAAGACGAATATGCAAACAAGACCGCAGCCGTTGAAGACAAAATAATGGCACAGCAGAATAAAAAAGTAGAAGTTACCGAGAGTTTCAGGGCATCATGGGGTGATTTTGTAAGCAAGGAAGTTGATAAGCTGACTGCAGAAGACAACAAGCTCAGAACTCAGATCGAAGATGAGAAGTCCAAGATTGCAGAGATCGATGGAAAACTTGAACAGAAAAAGATGGAAGAACTTAATAAACTTGATGTCAAGCTTAACAGCATAGAAGACACTTATGCTCAGAAAGCTGCAAAGGTTGAAGAAGACATAGCCAAAGAGATCGAAGCAGTTAAAGCAGAAACAATGAAAGAGCTTGAAAAAGCCGCTGCCGAAGATGCAAAGTCAGAAGAAACTTTTGCAAAGAAAATGAATGAACTTTCTGCAGAAGAACAGAAAATAGCGGCTTCTTATGATGACAAAATATCAAAGATTGAAGAAAAGGTCGCCTCAATTGATAAAAATTATGAGCAGAAAATGGCTCCTTTCAATGTTGATGCCATAGTTGATAAAATGAATCAGGCGATTGCCGAGCTTGATAATCAGAAAGTCGAGGAGATTAACAAACATCAGGAGCTTCTTGATGCAATAGCTCAGGCAAAAGGAAATGCTGAGCAGAATTATGACGAAAGAAGATCTGCGCTTAAAGATAATAAAGTTGAACTTTCAAAGCTTGAAAGAGACCACTCTGCCGCAATGAGAAAGATGGAAGTTGACGAACAGTCTACTCAGAGAAAAATTCAGTTTGCTGAAGCAAGTTATGAAAGAAAGATCAAGTTTGAAAAATCAAAGTACGAGCGCGATATTGAAAAAAATAAAGTTGAGCTTCAGAAACTTGAAAAAGAAAAAAACCTTGAGCTGATCACGATAAATAAGGAGCTCGGGGGATTGAAAAAAGAAAAAAGTGCTGCAATTGCAGCTCACCAGAAAAAAGTTGCGGCAGAGAACAATGCACATAAAGCTTCTGCAAATGCAAAAGCAGCCAATGCGAAGAAAATAACAGCTAACGGATTGGCAAAGGAAAAGCAGATAGCAGGAAGTGTTAAAGCAAGAAAAGCCGCTGTTGAAAAAGAGAAAGTGGCTGAAATTGCAAAGATCAATTCTGAAAAGGCGAATATCAACAACAAATATAAGGCCCTTGCCGACAAGGAAAAGGGTGGAATAAGAGCAGGTATTGCCGAAAAACAGAAAAGAATTGCAGCTATTGGAAAAGAGATAAAAGCATGGGAGATCAAAATCAAGAAAGTCGATCCTGCAAAACTCAAAGAAGTAACAGATCCGGTTGATAAAGAGATCGCAAATCTTCAGAAGCAGAAAGCAGATCTTCAGACAGAAAAAGTGGCAAAGATCGCTGCGCTTGCGGAAGCAAACAAAAAAGTAATGGCGGATCTGTCTGCAAAGAAAACAGCAGCAGCCCAGAACACAAAAGGTGTTGACGCTCAGATTAAGAGTGAACAGGCGATTATCGCAAAGAAATTTGCAGATATCAGAAACAAAATGAAAGCTGACATTGCAAACCTTCAAAAAGAGAAAGCACAGAAAATCGGTGCTTTTAAAACTGAGAATAATGCAACCCTTAAACAGAAAGCTCTGGCTGAAGGGGGATTCAAAAAAGCTCTTGCTGTCGAACTTGCAAAACTTTCAGGTGCAAGGAACAAGGAACTTGCAAAACTGAAGGCAGATCTGGCAAAAGTTTCAAAAGACCTTGCTGTTCTTGAAAAATCGCATGACAGTTTTGTTATGAAGGAAATTTCAAAGATAGATGAAAAATACGAAAAGATGTTGACAGAACTTGATATGAAGCTCGGATCTGAAAACCAGAGACTGCAGAATGAGAACAAGGTTTTTACAGCCAAGAAAAAACAGGAAAAGGCGGAAGCTGAAAAGAAATTCAAGATGTTCCTTGCAGACAAGGGGAAATTTAAGGCCAACAATGATAACCTCATAAAACAGGCACAAGCCGAAAGAGATAAAAAGCTTAAGGCAAGAAAAGACGAAAGGGCTAAACTGCAGGAGAAGTGGACAAAGGAAAAAGACATGAGAACTGCCGCTCTTGACAGAAAAACGGCCGGGCTCAAATCCCGTCTCGCCGCCAACAATAAGCAGATTGATGCTATTACTGGTGAAATTGACAGCGTTAACAATGTGTGGGCAAGGAAGCTTGAGGAAATGAAGGCGAAACATCATACCGACACAAAGAAGCAGGATGCTGTATGGCAGAAGACTGCCGCTGCAAAGGAAAAGTGGTATGAAGACACCAAAAAGGCCATTAATGACAAATATGACAATATGGAACTTAAGGAAAAACAGGATAGAGAAGCCCAGAAACAGCAGATGATGGCAAAAAGAGACAAGCTTCTTGCAGAAAAGGAGAAGAGAAAGGCAAAAAGAACCGATGTCCTTGATAAAGAGAAGGCGAACTGGGAAAAAGCAAAAGCAAAATTTGTTGATCAGCTTGAAAAAATCAAAGCCGAAATTGACAAAATGAATTCCCAGAAGGGGGACCTTGTTGAAAAAGATAAAGAAAATGCAAAGGTCAAAAAAGAACAGGTTCAGAAAAAATATGAAAGCACCATTGATAAAATTAATGCTGCTGAGCTTAAGATGGTTCAACAGAAATTCAAGAAGGAATACGAGGAAGAAGGTGTTAGAGAAGTTCAGACTACCGGAGCTACCAAAAAGATTGAATCTGTTGTTGCCGAAGCATATGCTAAATCAGGACTTGAAAAGCTTGAAAAGAATGATATTGCCCTTGCAAGAAAGGATTTCGTTGATGCTCTTTATGTTGACAGAAACAATAAGACTGCAAAAGAAGGACTTAAAGCGATAACTGTCAAAGCACAGGCAATGTACTGGGATGCCTCCGGGTCAAAAGATTCAAACAAATCCAAAGCTGTCAAGATACTTGAGACACTTATGAAATCACTTCTTCCGACAGATGAAATTTATTTGAAATCAATGTTGTTACTTGAAGAACTAAAATAAAATCAAATGTTTTCAGTATTTTTCAGGGGAGCGTTACTGCTCCCCTTCTTTTTTTTAAGTTTCAATTCATTAAAAGGTGACGACGGTCTGTCAAATTATTATGCTCTTTTTTTTTCTGATGCGGACAAGTATGACAAATGGTTAGCAACTGATAAGAATGACCGTTTTAAAGACATATTCATTTCCCTGTATTATCTTCCCGATAAAGGCAAAAGAATTTTTTCCAACGAAATAGAACTCAGGATCATTGACAGTTATTCAAAAAACGAATCATACGGATATTTTTATGCTGAGATCGGCTCTCAGACACCTGTCGAGTTTATAATATATGGAATTAAAAAAGGAGAGATCTCCATTAACGGTTCAAAGAAAGGAGATATAAAAATTGAGAATGAGACGGGCTATTCACATTTAAAAGGCACATTTGAAAAAGGAGTTTATTTCGTTTCTGTAAAAATAGAAAAAAAGATGGATGGGCTTCCGGTAAAAGTTCTTTCAAATAAAAAGCTGAAACTTTCAGAAGGAAGAGGTTTTACAAAAGATGCTGCAAGCAGATTTTTTTTAACAAATATCAGCAAAAAGTCAGTTCGCAATATTTTTTCAAAACTTTATAAAGGGTTTTGTTTTCCATATAATAATACGGATAGCGATTCAAAAGAGCTGTTCTTTTCAATATCAACGAGAAAAGATCTGACAGAGGTCAGATCAAATAAACTTATTTATTTTCTTTCTTCTCTTGCCGGAAGGTCATCAGTTGAGGAAAAGTTGAAAAAGATCGGGTTTTCATCAATTCAGATCGATTGGTGGAAAAAAAGTTTCTTTGAAAGAGAGGTGTGTTTTGATGAAAGGTACCAGTAAAAAATCAGTTTGGCAGATTGCAGTGTTAATCTTCTTTTTTGCTGTTACAGGAATGGTTCTGTATTTTCAGCAGAAAGAGATATCTCTGCTTAGAAAAAAAACAGAAATTAATGCAAAAGAGATAGAAGTTCTAAGAATTGATATAAATACAAAAAAAGAAAATGTATCTCATGAAAGCGATAAACAGTCCGCAAAAAATACAGATCTTTTTTTTCTTCAAAGAAAAATGACAGAGATGAAAAAAGAAATTGAAAGAATGAAAAAGAATAATGATTCAGATGCTCTAAATGAATATAGGGAAAAAGAGGAACAGACATGGGATGAGCATACTGAAAATGTAAAGAAACTATGGAGCGGAAATTTGAAGCAAAAACTGATCGAGCAGAAATTCAACGATGATGAAATTGCGGAAGTTCTGCACAATTACAGTGACATGATAGATAAAATGAAAGCATATTCTTTAAGCTGGTACAGGGAAGAGATCTCTAATGAGGAACTGAACAATGTTTCTGTTCAATATGCTAAAGATTTTTACGAATCTTCATCGTCTTTGATCGGAGAGCAGAAAGCTTCATTGGTGCTCGGGGTCGTTTTTCCCGATCCATTTTTTAGAAAAAGTCTTTTTGATGTTGAGTGACAATATCATTCTGATTCGTTTTTATCTGATTCTTTGCCCACGAGAGCAGTTCTGAGGTCTATCATATGCTGATGGGTTTTTGTGAATTTTTCAAGGATGGATTTTATGTGAATCAGCATTTCTCTGCTGCTTTTAACGAGATCCTTTATGTTTGATGCAACAACAGCAAACCCTTTGCCTGATTCACCAGCCCTTGCAGCTTCAATGGAAGCGTTTATCGCAAGGATGTCGATGTTTTTTGTTATCATACCGAAATCAGATATAGCTTTTTTTATTTCTTTGGTGTTGAGAAGGAAATTGTCTTCCACAAACGAATATCTTGTAGAAATAAGTGATCCTACAGCGTCATACAGGAATTCAAACTGTTTCCTGTCAACAACGGTCTGATCGGTTTTCACAGACTGTGAAAATTTGAAAACATCGATGCCGGGGGAAAAGACGGCAAATATGTTGATGTCGTGGAACTTGAGTGCTTCATTGAGCGAAGTTACCGTTCTTATCTGATTTTCTTCAGCATATTTGATGCCTGCGGAATCCTTGCGGTCATCAGCAATTAGAGCAATTTCAAATTCAGGAAGGCATGCAATGAACTTTACAAATTTAATTTCATCTCTGCCGGCACCTATGAAAGCAATCTTTCTTTTCATTTTGAACTCCACAAATAAGTTGACTGATATTAGCATATTTTCAGGATAGTTCAAACTTTAAGAGTTCTTTTTTCTTGAAAAAACCAAGTTTATTAGTATTTTCATATTGTTGCTGTCGTATTGAATTAACAGATTCAGATTCAGAGGTCGGTTCATGAAAAATCAACTGGAAAATTTAAGGAAGGACTTTTTAGAGCACATCAATTCAATTAGTGAAAAAGAGGCCTTGGAAACATTGAGAGTCTCTTTTCTCGGTAAGAAGGGTGCGGTCACTTCGATAATGAAAGATCTCAAGGATCTTTCAAATGAAATGAAAAAGGAAGTCGGACAGTTAATAAACCAGATAAAATCAGATATGGAAAAGACCATAAATGAAAAACATATCGAATTTGAAGAAAAAGAGATTCGCAAAAAAATTGAGAGCCAGTGGAGCGATATAACATGGCCCAGTGAACCTGTTCAAGGTTCCGTTCACCCGATCTCCAAGGTGAGGCATGAACTTGAAGAGCTTTTTGTTTCAATGGGATTTGAGATAATTGATGGGCCTGAGATGGAAACAGAATACTATAATTTCAATGCTCTGAACATTCCGGATGATCACCCTGCAAGAGATGCTCAAGACACTTTCTGGTTGAAGAACGGTATGCTTCTTAGAACTCAGACTTCACCTGTACAGATACGAGGAATGCAGTCCAGAAAGCCCCCTTTTAAGTTTGTATCTCCCGGAAAAGTCTATAGAAACGAAGCAGTTGATGCAAGCCACGAACACACTTTCCATCAGATTGAAGGAATGGTGGTGGACAAAGGTATTTCTGTTGCGAACCTCATATATACATTAAAGAAAATAGTTTCTAATATTTTCGGACACCCTGTTGAAATAAGACTTCGACCCTCTTTCTTTCCGTTCGTTGAGCCGGGATTCGAACTTGATTTCAAATGTCAGATATGTGGAGGAAAAGGGTGCAGCGTCTGCAAGCAGTCCGGCTGGGTTGAATATCTTGGATGCGGAATGATACATCCTAATGTTCTGAAAAACGGCGGAATAGATCCTGAAGAATATCAGGGCTTTGCGTTTGGCGGTGGAATAGAGCGCCTTGTTATGATGAAGTACAGTATTGATGACATCCGTCATTTCCACGGCGGTGATCTCCGTTTTATGAAACAGTTTTAACTTGGAGACTGAAAATGAAATTATCTCTTAACTGGCTTAAAGATTATATTGAACTTGATGACATCTCGGCGGAAGAGATATCAAAACAGCTTACAATGAAGTCTGCTGAGGTTGAGGCGGCTCACTGGACCGGTGCCCACTTTGAAAAGGTAATAATCGCCAAAGTGGAGAATGTAGTGCCGCATCCTGATTCCGACAGACTGAAGTTGGCTACGGTTTTTGATGGATCAGGAAGGCAGACGGTTGTATGCGGAGCTCCGAATGTGGCAACCGGACAGACTGTTGCTTTTGCGCCTCTGGGAACGGTTCTTCCCGGAAATTTCGAAATAAAACCTGCAAAGATACGGGGAGTTGAAAGCTGCGGTATGATCTGTGCAGAGGATGAGCTTGGACTCGGAACGAATCACGACGGCATAATGGTGCTTGACGGTTCGCTTACGGCGGGAACTCCTGTTTCGACAATTTTCGGTGAAAAGGATTACATAATTGAGATAGAGAACAAGACGATAAATCACAGACCGGACCTCTGGGGTCATTTCGGTATCGCAAGAGAACTGAAAGCTATTTTCAAAAGGCCCTGGAAAAAAGAACTTAAATATACGGTTATCAAGAGCGACCGTGTTGAAGAAAAGTTTGAAATTGAAATAAATACAGCAAGATGTCTTCATTATCTCGGATTGAAAATGGGCGGACTCAAGGTCGCTCCATCTCCTGAATGGATGAAGAAACGGCTTGAAAACATTGGTATCAGACCGATAAACAATATTGTTGACATTGCAAATTTCGTCATGTACGAGACAGGTCATCCGATGCATACTTTTGACAGACGCGACATTGCAGGGAATAAAATAGTCATCAGGGATGCGGGTGAAGGTGAAAAATTTGTTACTCTTGATGGCTTGGAAAGAACGCTTAAAGCGGAAGATGCAGTTATTGCCGATACCGCCAGAGGACTTGCGATAGCCGG
>Ga0209604_1001893_pt1 | contig 15967 bp, 15 predicted proteins | sample AD_UKC097_MetaG_FD_184405 | JGI IMG/M metagenome (GOLD analysis project Ga0209604, IMG submission 184405) | Active sludge microbial communities of municipal wastewater-treating anaerobic digesters from USA - AD_UKC097_MetaG (SPAdes) (version 2) | ecosystem: Engineered > Bioreactor > Anaerobic >... | reverse complement strand
TGCCACTTCGATTCTTGTTTTTTCTAATAAATACCACAAAAACGCTTTTGCAGCACCCAAATTAGAAAAAGTAGTTTTGAATATCAAGTCGTTACAACGATAAGTTATCGGCTTGCGGAAAACAGGTGACCAAAGCCGGCACCATGGATGATAACGTTCTTAAGGTAAGCGTCATTGGTCCGGGTACGGTAAGCCAGGAGCAGTTTATTATTGACAACTGGCCGGTATATCCTGCAGATGAAGGTACTCATACTGACTACTGCATAGGCATGTGGAGCGCACCCGAGGCTACCCGCACATTCACCATTACCGGAGCCACAGCCGAAACCCAGATAAAATTCCTGGGGAACGACTATGATCTGCGGGCCACTGTAGTAACAATCAACAAGAACAGGATCTTCCTTGATGACATCAAGGTGGAGATCATACTTCCTTAGAGTTTTTGGGTTAGTTTCAATTAAAGGGGCGTTCATCTGAGGTGAGCGCCTCTTTTTTGATCTCTCTGCCGTGATAATGACTGAGAAATGCAGCATGGTTAATTCCTTGATGGAGACCTGACGTAACAACGTATGTGCTGAACCGGAAATTCTTTTATGATCCCGGAATTTTCATATTTCATTTTTTTTCATACTTTTACGCCGCTTTTAAACTAAAACAGTCTGAAAGCGTTCTGAAACAAGCATCATTTAAAACGGATCATATCTTTTACCAGAGGTTTAAATATGACAACTTTTATTAATGCAATGCACAATAAACTCAATAATGTGTAATTAAAACAGAAGCTCATGAAAAAAATCATTTCAGTTGTATCCGCACTCGTTGTAACAGGCTCTCTCTTTGCAGGAGGTCTTGTCACCAACACCAACCAGAGTGCACTATACACCAGGCTGCAGAGCCGCAATGCATCAACAAGCGTTGATGCTGTCTATTACAACCCGGCAGGTCTTACCAAACTCTCTGACGGTTTCCACTTCTCACTAAACAACCAGACTATCGGTCAGACGCAGAAGATAACCACTGCCTATGATTTTCTTAACGGCAGTCCGAAGGAGTATGTAGGTAAGGTCAGCGCTCCGTTCTATCCGGGTGTATACGCAGCCTATAAGACTGGCAAACTTGCTCTCTCGCTGGGCTTCAACCCGGTAGGCGGCGGCGGCGGCGCAAAATATGACGATGGCCTTCCTTCATTTGAGATGCAGGTTGCCAACCTGGTACCCATGCTGGCACAGCAACTCACTCCCCTTGATCAGGCTATCTTCATCCTTACCGGTACCGATCCTAACTTCAATGGCGTTACCGGCTATAATTCAGATATCTATTTCAAGGGATCATCCATCTACTTCGGCCTGCAGGCCAACGTATCATACGAGATAAGCGAAATGCTCTCAGTAGCTGTCGGAGGTCGTTACGTTATGGCCAACAACAAGTATGAAGGCTATATACAGGGTGTAACCATTACTGCACCTGAAGCATACGGCGGTGTACAGTCGCCCGGCGACTATCTCAGGCGGGTGGCAGCCGTTCCCGGCGTACCTGCTCCCACGGCAGCACAGCTAAACGGTACAGCAGCCTATCTTGATGATGCCACAACCGTTGAGGCAGACGCTGTAATGAAAGGCAGCGGCATCACCCCCATCGTCTCTGTAAACTTTGCACCGGTGGGTGACCTTATAAATATTGGCCTTAAATATGAATTCAAGACGAAGATGAATCTCACCACCACCGTGAACGACGGCAAGGACGCTGAGGGCATGTTCATCCAGGACTCAACAGCTATAGCTGACATGCCTGCCATGCTTGCACTCGGTGTTGACGTCAGGCCTTCAAACAGGTTCCTCGTCTCCGGCAGCTTCAACTACTACTTTGACAAGGGCATTGACTATGACGGACAGGATGATGTTGACATCAATAAGATTGACAAGAACTTCATTGAGGCAGCCCTGGGTATCCAGGTAGGCCTGACAGACAACCTCTTCGTCAGTGCCGGATGGCTCACCACAATGACCGGTGTCAATGAGAACTATCTGAGCGACCTGAAATACAGCCTTAACACCAACACCTTCGGCGGCGGTCTGGGCATCAAGGTCAATGATATGATGGATATCAACCTGGGAGGTTCATACACCCTCTACCAGGAAGGTTCAAAAACATATTCCGGCGCTGCAGGACAGGCATCAGATATTTATAACAAGAATACCTGGACAGCAGCCATCGGGCTCGATTTCCATTTTTAAACTAACTAACCTGTAAAAAAAGAGAAGAGCCTCACCCGGGGCTCTTCTTTTTTTTGCCATACCCCTGCCTGACGCTCAGTGTCAGTCAGATGGCAAAAATTATTTTTTCCGCATCAGCGAAGTCTCAGAATTCAACCCCCTGCCGCTTCAAGTTATCAAGGTAATACTTAAGGTCAGGAGTGTCAGCCGTCATCATCCTGTTGTACCACTGCCTCGCCGTCTCATTCCTGCCCATGCTGCGGTCAAGCATGATCAGTGCGGAGTACACCGAGCCTTCAATGCCAATATTGAGACTGTCCGTCTCATTGATTATCTGCTCATAGATACGGTAGGCTGCCATCTCATTCCCGGAACCTGCCAGCGAGAAAGCCTCGTTGAGACTGCTGTTCAATCCCGCGTCAGTAACAATACCCCTGAAGGAGAGACATCCTCCCATGCACTCCTCGATGATTGAAAACCATGGCAGCACCCCTGTGGGCGGAAAGGTCAGTGAGAAGGAGGCCTTCTCCCCCGGTCGCTTGAACTTGTGCGTTGAGGGGCAGTATGGCAGTCCCTTCAGGGCAGTGAGCTTCAGCTTCACCCCGTCAGACCTCACCAGGAAAGTGTTCCTGTCAATACAGAACCACGCATTATTAACATCACTCTGAATTGTCAGCCACACAACGGTGGCATCGGGGTTGAAATCTACCCGTATGATCTCGGCAGTCAGGGGTGATTTAAGTCCGTAGTTGGGACTTTCAACGCTCTGCCCGTTTGCAGCAAGAGTCATTGCCACAACTATAAATACCAGTAAAAACTTCTTCATAACATTTCCCGAACTTGCAATTATCATACCGTAAAGTTAACGATTTGCTCCGTAATGCTTTTAAGCCTTTTTACTCCCTTCAGCTTAAGAGCAGATCTGTATGTTTGTAACAACTTTGTCACATTTGTGTAATCTGATTGTAACAAAAGTGAAAGATTTTTGCATTGTCAAACCTTCAATTAGTCAATTAAATGAAAATGAAGATTTTACCTGTCATAGTAGCCATCCTGGCGTTTATGGCAGCACCTTCCGCAGCACAGGAAAATAATGAATTCAAGCCTTCAGGCAAGTTTTTCGGTTTACTGTTTGCCAACTACCACACATCTTTTACCGGAGGCGACAATGTCTCAGCATTTGAGGTGACTCGTTCCTACTTCGGCTATGATTTCAGTTTTTCAAAAGAGATCTCAAGTCGGGTGATGTATGACGGAACCACGGAAGTCATTAACGGGAAAACTATCTACTCAGGTTACCTCCGCAACGCATACCTGCAGTATGACAACGGCAGGTTTCTGATAAGGGGCGGTTTGATTGGCATGGAACAGATCTCCATGATGGAAAAGATATGGAGCTACAGGTTTATCACCAAACCCCCTATTGATTACTCAGGGATGATAATGCCTGCTGATCTGGGGTTGATGACTAAGTTCCCGGCGGGTGAGATGGTGACCTTTGACCTGGCCGTCACCAACGGGCGGGGTTTCAAGGACGTGACTCCCAACGGAACCTACAGGCTCTCGGCAGGATTCACCTTTATCCCTGCTGACAACATGCTCATCAGGGGCTTCTATGACATGATGGGCCCTGCGGGCCGGATGCAGCGCACCGCCAGTATTGTTGCAGCATGGACCGGCCAGCGGTTCAACGCCGGAGCCGAGTACTTAAGACAGGACAACGCTTCGATGTTTGAAGGGCAGGACTACTCAGGCATTAGTCTCTTTGCCAGTGTGCCCGTTGCAGAGAAGGTGAAGTTGTTCGCACGATGGGACCGCATAATGTCAGTCACCATGGAAGGCGCTGAAGATCCCTTGAACAACAGGGATGGATCTTATATTTTTACCGGCATCGACATCTCTCCTGTCAAAAATGTCAGGATTTCACCTAACTTCACAGGGTATCTTCCAGCCGGCAGCGGCTCAGACAATATCAGCACCATTGGCCTCAACATTATGGCAAAATTCTGACAGAACAATTTATACCAATACAGAAATGAAGAACAGTATCATTATTCTAATGGCAGTGCTTGCGCTGGCAGCCTCATCATGCGGCGGCAGCGGATCAACCACAGGCAGGCAGAAAGAGGTAACCCTCTCCGCTGCAGGGGCAACCTTTCCCCAGCCCTTCTACAACCTCGCCTTCAAAAAGTACAATGAAGCGGGCGGTCCCCTGATCAGCTACGGAGGCATAGGCTCCGGCGGAGGCATAAAGAGTCTCCGTGACCAGATTGTTGACTTTGCAGCCACCGATGCATATCTCTCTGACGAAGAGCTGGCTGAGATGCCCGGCGAGGTGGTGCACATCCCAACCTGCATAGGAGCCGTGGTAATAGCCTTTAATATACCTGGCGTGACTGAGCTGAAGCTCACCCCCGAACTCCTTGAAGGCATTTTCCTGGGTAACATCAAAATGTGGAACGACGCGCAAATCCTTGCGGTCAACCCCGGGCTGGTCATCCCTGATATGGAGATCACCGTGGTATACCGTTCTGACGGCAGCGGCACCACCTACATCTTCAGTGATTACATGACGAAGGTCAGCAGCCTCTGGAATGAGCAGCTGGGGACCGGTAAGGCCCTTAACTGGCCATCAGGCATTGGCGCCAAAGGCAATCCCGGCGTAGCCGGCACCATCAAGCAGAGTGAAGGATCAATAGGTTATCTCGGATTTGAATATGCCTTTGCGCAGCAGATACCAATGGCGCGGATAATGAACAGCTCCGGGTTCTTTATTGAGCCCACTCTTGACTCGTTCACTGCCGCCGCCGCTGCCGAGATACCGTCAGACACGAGGGTGATGATCACCAACTCGCCCAATCCGTCAGCCTATCCCATCACCAGCTTTACATGGATAATCATGTACAGGGAGCTGGCCTACGGCAGGCACAGCCGCGATGCCGCCGAGGCAGCGGTCAGCACTGTCAAATGGCTCACCGGTGAGGAGGCACAGGCTATAGCTACCAGCGTGCATTATGCCGCCCTACCGCAGAATGCTGCCCTCCAGGCCGCCGAGCTGCTGAAGGGGATAACCTATGAGGGCCAACCGGTTCTGAAATAAACTGATGTCAGGAGACAGGATAACAAAGGGCCTGCTTTTCCTCTCTTCACTGACGATACTGCTCCTCAGTGCCGGGATAGTTGTCTCTCTTCTGGGAGGTGCCCTCCCGGCATTCAGGGAGTTTGGCCTCAGGTTTATCATCTCTCCGGCGTGGAACCCCACTGCAGGCAGCGAGGAGTACGGTGCCATGTCATTCATCGCCGGAACAGTCATAACATCAATACTGGCACTGATCATATGCATCCCCATGGCTTTCTCCACCTCGCTCTTCATAGCCGAGTATTTCAGGGGAACACGCACCTCCGGCATCCTTCGCAGCCTGGTTGACCTGCTGGCCGGGATACCTTCCATTGTCTACGGTTTCTGGGGTTTCTATGCGCTGCGCCCGCTGCTGGTAGCCACAGGACTCACAGACCAGGGCTTTGGCGTCTTCACTGCCTCACTGGTGCTCGCCATTATGATTGTTCCCTATGCCACTTCGCTCAGCGCTGAGATCATCTCAATGGTCCCCGCCGAGCTGAAGGAAGCTGCATACTCCCTTGGCGCCACACGGCGCGAAGTGATCTTCAGCGTGGTCATCCCCTCCGCCCGTTCGGGCATCATCGCCAGCTTCATCCTGGCACTGGGAAGAGCCCTGGGAGAGACGATGGCCGTCACTATGCTCATCGGTAATGCCAACGTTATTCCCAAAGGACTCTTCGCCCCCGGCAACACGATGGCTTCAGTCATCGCCAACCAGTTCGGGGAAGCATCAGGACTGAAGATGAGCGCGCTGATAGCGGTAGGCCTGCTGCTGTTCCTTATAACAGCGCTGGTCAACTACCTGGGTAAACTGATCATTAAACGCTTTGCTTGACATCCGGACAATCATGGAACTAACTGACAACATAAGGAGACGCAGCCGTACCAACAACAGGTTCAGGTACCTGGTCATTGCCGGATCAGTCATTACCATTATTCCCATCTTCCTGATAGTGGGCAACCTGGCTGTCAAAGGGTACCGCCAGATCAACCTCGCCTTCTTCACGAAGCCTGCCCCTGACACATTCCAGGCGATGATGGCCGCTGTCAATGGCGAGATCATCCCCGGAGGTATAGCCAACGGCCTCACAGGGTCACTGCTCATGGTTCTCCTGGCATCGCTCCTGGCAATACCACTGGGACTGATGACCGGCATCTATATCTACGAGAACGAATCAAAGAAATATGCACGCTTCATCAGAAGCCTGACTGAAATATTGCAGGGAGTCCCGTCTATCATTCTGGGCATCATTGCCTATTTGTGGATAGTAAAGAATATCACCAGGGGATATTCGGCCCTCGCCGGAAGCGTCTCGCTGACCATCATGATGCTGCCCCTGATAATCCGTTCCACCGAGGAGACCATGCGCATGATACCTCTCTCCATCCGCGAGGCTGCCTTTGCGCTGGGGACGCCTTACTACAAGATGATCTACAAGATACTTATCCCCGTCAGCTTCAGCGGACTGGCCACCGGCGTGCTGCTGGCACTATCCAGGATACTGGGGGAGACAGCTCCGCTGATGCTCACCGCGCTGGGCAGCCCGGCCATCAGCTTTGACATCACCCGCCCTGTCAGCGCCGTGCCGCTGCTTATATGGGATTTTTACAATGACCCCAACATGGTCAACCTGGTATGGAGCGCCTCCCTGTTCCTGATGGTCTTTGTGCTCTCAATGAATCTGCTGGCCCGCAGTGTGGCTTCAAAACATAAATATATCTGAACCGGATGAACAACACCCCGCAAAGCGAAAATGTACTTGAAATAAAGGATCTTTTTATAGCGTATGAGCCCGGACGTTATGCAGTCAAAGAGGTGAGCGCTTCAATCAAACGCAACAGGATAACAGCTATAATGGGTCCCTCCGGCTGCGGGAAGAGCACCCTGCTAAGAGGTATGAACCGCATGCATGAGCTCTATCCCAATATAGAAACAAAAGGCGATATAACACTCGACGGACAGAGCATCTTCTCAATGTCAGTGATTGAACTGCGGCGGCGGGTGGGGATGGTCTTCCAGCGCCCCAACCCTTTCCCCAACATGACTATCTACGAAAACGTGGTAGCCGGATTCAGCCTCAACGACATAAGACTGAAAAAAAACCAGCGCGACGAGATAGTGGAAAACGCCCTGCGCAATGTAGCCCTCTGGGACGAGGTGAAGGAGTCGCTCTACCGTAAGGGAACATTCCTGTCAGGCGGACAGCAGCAGAGACTCTGCGTGGCAAGGGCAATAGCCTTCAACCCTGACGTTCTGCTGCTTGACGAGCCCACCTCGGCACTTGACCCGGTGGCTACCTCAAAGATAGAAGACCTGCTTGGCGAGCTGAAAGAAAAATACACGCTGGTACTTGTTACACATAACATGTCACAGGCTGCCAGGATCTCTGACGAATCGATGTTTATGTACCTGGGTGAGCTGGTTGAATCCGGCCCCACAGGGACCCTCTTTACCACTCCGAAAGACTCCCGTACAGAGGCTTATCTGACAGGTAAATTCGGATGATTGAACCTGAATTTTAATACATTTGCTAAAACAGCTGATTATGAGTGAGAAAAAAGAACAGGCGCTGAATGAGATACAGGCCACCTTCAGTGAGATGGCCAACCTCGTTCTTCACCAGCTGACTCTTATGGAGAAGCTTATGGGTACTCGGGATGATGAACTCTTTGCCGGCCTAATAAGCGATATGGAAAAGGCTGAGAGCCGCATTGACAACCTGGAGATAGTTATAGGCGAACAGTTCACCAATACTATCGTGCTCTACCAGCCGGTGGCATCAGACGTACGGAGACTTGTGGCCATCTACCGGATGTCTATCAACCTGGAAAGGATCGGCGACAGAATACATAACCTCTGCGGCATAATAGCCAAGATCAGGAAAAGTACCGAGTATGTTTCGGTATCGTCACTGATAAATAACATGCTTACATCAGGAACCATCATGGTAGAAAAGGCGCTGCTCTCATTCAGCAACTCAGACCCGGATTATGCCATATGGACCATCAAGAACGATTCCGTTGTGGATGAGATGAACCATAAGCTGCTGCTGGGCCACCTGCGGAAGGAAAATATTGATGAAAAGATGATGTCAATGGTACAGAGCTATATAGAGCTGAAGGATATGATCTCCAATATTGAGAGGATAGCTGATCATGCCACCAATATTGCAGAGGCATCAATATACTCCCTTCAGGGGACGGACATCAGACATACAGGGATTGGGAAGGGGGAATAGGGCAGTAGGCAGTGGGCAGTAGGCAGTGGGCAGTAGGCAATAGCAGTATGGGGATGGCCGTAGGCCATAATGAATTGTAATACAGGACGTTGATTGACAGGATGGCCGTAGGCCATCAAGAATTGTATGAACGAGAAACGCAAAATACTGGCTGTTGATGACGAGGAACCCATCCTCGAGATCCTCTCATTCAACCTCGAGGGCGAAGGATACACCGTTGACACATGCCTTTCCGCCGAGGAGGCAATGCGAAAAAACCTGCACACCTATGACCTCTTCATCCTCGATGTGATGATGGGGCAGGTATCAGGCTTCCGCCTGGCTGAAAAGATCAGGAAGGAGATGGACCTCTCCACCCCTGTCATCTTCCTCACAGCCAGGGATACTGAAAATGACAGGATCACCGGCTTCAATCTCGGGGCTGACGATTACCTGGCCAAGCCTTTCAGTGTCAGGGAGCTGATAGCAAGGGTAAAAGCTATCCTGCGCCGCTCGGCCCCGTCGCGGGTGACCATGGAGACCGCGGCCGGCTCCTTCATGGTTGACACTGATAACAACCTGATCCTCTCCGAGGGCAAACCCCTTCAGTTGACCCGCAAGGAATATGATATCCTCTCCCTTCTCATCCGCAATGAAGGCAGAATCTTTCCCCGACATGAGATACTGGCACGGGTATGGGGTGATGACGTGATAGTCACTGACCGTACCGTGGATGTCACCATTGCCCGCATCCGTAAGAAGCTGGGTGACAGGGGGAACATGATAAGGAATAAATCTGGTTACGGTTACTATTTAGGTGAATAAAAATGATTCCCATGACACAACAAATAAGCTTCAGACGCAGACTCTTCCTCTACTATTTCGGCATCTTCCTGCTCTTCACGGTGCTTATCCTGGCATTCCAGTACCACCGTGAGAAAGAGATAAGAATAGCCGCGCTCGACGGCAGGTTGAATGACATGACCCAGCTGGTCGACAACTACATGAGGGTCAATTCGCTCAGCGAAACAGGAGACTACCACCTGATTGACTCAATCTTCAACCTGATACCCGTACCCGACCTGCGCATCACCGTCATTGCCATTGACGGAACCATCCTCTATGACAGCTCCGTGGACGAATGGTCAGCTATGGAGAACCACCTGACCAGGCCCGAAGTGGGCAAGTCACTCTACTCACCCTACGGTACTGCTGTGCGCCACTCCGAATCCACAGGCAAGGACTATTACTACCTCTCGAGGTACTACAACACACATTATATCAGGCTGGCTGAGGAATACAACATAAACATCACTGGATTCCTGAAGCGGGAAAAGGTCTTCCTGCTCTTCATGGCCGTGGTATTTGCCGTCATCTGGGCCCTTCTTGCAGCCGTCACACGCAGGATGGGAAAGAGCATTACCATGCTGCGCGACTTTGCAGCCAGAATGCGCCGCGGCGAAGGAAATGACCCGTCAATAATCTTCCCGAGGAATGAGGTTGGGGAGACAGGCAAGGAAATAGTCAGGATATATAACAACCTGGCCCGTAACACTGCAGAACTGAAACTTCACAAGGAGAAGCTCTTCAGGCACCTTCATGTGCTGAATGAGGGTGTGGCATTCTTCTCTGCAGACCGGACGGAAGAGTTGTCTAACAGCCATTTCATTGTGTTCCTTAATGCCATTACCGGTGAGCACTCACTTACACCCGGGGGATTCATTGACCATCCCCTGTTTGGAGGTATCAAATCATTCCTTGATTCCAACCAGAACAATCCTGCACGAAAACTGGATAATCCATCAACAGAGTTGCGGATGGAAAAGGGAGGCAGGCATTTTGCAGTCAGGTGTATACTCTTCAATGATGACAGTTTCGAGATAGTCATCACTGACATCACACAGACTGAGCAGAGCAAGGCTATGCGTCAGCAGATGACCTCCAATATAGCCCATGAACTCAAGACCCCTATTGCCTCGGTGAGAGGATACCTCGAGACCCTCCTGGTAAACAAGGAGCTTGATGAAGAGAAGAGAAACCATTTCCTGGACAAGGCCCTGACGCAATCGACACGCCTGACAGACCTTATCAATGACATTGTGACGCTTAACAAGCTTGACGAAACTGGCAGTCAGTTCCCGTATGAGGAGTTTGATGTTGCAGCAGTAATGAAGGAGGTGCGTGATAATCTGATGACTGACCTCACCAGGAAACAGATGAAGGTTGAGATAGCTGTTGAGCCAGACACCATTGTCAACGGCAACAGGTCACTCATTGTCTCAGTCTTCCAGAACCTGTTGGAGAATGCCATTACCTACGCCGGTGAAAATGTTACCGTCACAATCAGGTCTATTCCCGGGGAACCAGGCTTCCGTACCTTCTCCTTCGCAGACAATGGCATAGGAATCCCTGAAGAGCACCAGGCAAGGATCTTCGAACGGTTTTACAGGATTGACGACGGACGGTCGCGCAAGAGCGGCGGAACCGGACTGGGGCTTGCAATAGTTAAAAATGCAATCCTGCTGCATAAGGGAGATATCTCTGTCCGTACCCGACCCGGTGGAGGAGTGGAGTTTATCTTCTCATTGCCGGAATAATTTTTCAGGTGGATACACTTGCATCTCAGCGGCCAGGATCAGCGCTTCATGAGGTTGCATGTCAGATGCGGACGCACATAAAATCCAATGGTAAAAGACTGAATTAACAGTTCCCGGTCGCAGGTCAGGCAAGGATCAGCGATGCCTCCCGCCTCCTGACGGCTTTACCAATGACAGCAGCTTCCGGGTGGCCCGAGGAGTGAAGATCACGAAGCATTTTATCACTCCTCTCCGGCGCCACAGCCATCAGCAGCCCGCCCGATGTCTGTGCATCATGGGCAATCATCTTCAGGGTGTAATCGAGCCCGTCAGCAGGGAGAGTATCCCCCTCAGTATAATCAAGGTTGCGAAAGGCGGCCCCGGGGATGCATCCCTGTTCTGCCAGGCTGTAGGTGCCGTCAAGCAGGGGAACGTTCTTCATATATAGCTCAATAGTGACGTCGGAGGCACGTGCCATCTTCAGCGCATGGCCCGCCAGCCCGAAGCCGGTGATGTCTGTGGCGCCCCTGATACTGTGCCTGGCCATCAGCTCCGCCCCACGATTGTTAAGCTGTTTCATTGTAAGCACCGCCGCGGCAAGCTGTCCGGGCGTAGTCATCTTCAGCCGGTGACCGGCCAGGATTATCCCCGTCCCGACCGGTTTTGTCAGGACAAGCTCATCCCCCTCCCTCACCCCGGCATTAGTAATGACCCTGTCAGGATGAACGGTGCCGATAACGGCCAGGCCATACTTTGGGGGATAATCATCAATAGTATGACCACCGATGATGCTGACACCAGCCTCCTGCGCCTTGTCATTGCCTCCCCTGAGTATCTCCCTGTAAACCTCCATGGGAATCCGGGAAGAAGGGAACATCATGATATTGAGCGCCACCAGCGGCGTTGCGCCCATGGCATAAATATCACTTATTGAATTTGTTGCAGCAATAAGGCCAAAATCATAGCCATCGCTTACCAACGGTGGAAAAAAGTCAGTTGTAAGAACCAGGGCCGTCTCGTCATTGATCTTATAGACCCCGGCATCATCATGAGTTGATATATCAACAAGTATCCGGGGATCAGCCGGCAGATGCAGGTCTTTCAGCAGCTCCTCGAGCTGACGCGGAGGTATCTTGGCCGAACATCCTCCCGTCTCTACCGTTGTAAGAAGATCAAATGACATTGTATATTCCTGTGTTTAAGTTGATCAGGCGCCGGTAACCAGAAGCATCCGCCGGTATAGCTGGCTGCCATATCCAAACTGTTCCTCCCGGCAGGTGTTACGGGCAGATAATATGATCAGCATCCCTTAATATGTTAACTATCTGATACATATCGCTAAAACTGCCTGTTGGCAGGCGGTCCCTGATACCGAAGTGGTTGATGCAGGTAGTGCAAAGGTAAATAGCGGTTCCTTTTTCCGAGAGTTCCCGGATATGATCCAGTGCCGGTGAGTCGTCCATAGCCAGTTTCACTCCCGCATTGTAGAAGACCACTGCTGCAGGTGGCGGCTCAAGCATCACCAGGGTTCTGAAGAAAGAGACCATCAGCTTCGTCCCGAGAACATCATCACCGCTGCCCATCCTTTCTGAGCTGACTGCCACCACCGTTTTTCTGACTTTCGGTGCCGGCTCCTCAGAGCCTGTTGTGCAATATTCCGTTTCATTTACGCTCAGCTCGGTCTTTTCGCCTCTCCTGACAGTCACAATGGCAAGGCTTCCCTCCTCGCGGACAGTGTAGGGAAGCCTGTTATCTGACAGGTACCTCTTCACGTTACTGAACGAGGTGGGATTATCTATCAATATCTCAACATCCTCTCCGGCAGATGCCTCGTTCAGTCCCTGCCTCGTTTTTATCAGGGGGGCCGGGCATGTAAGCCCCCTGGTATCTACTGTTTTCATATGTCCTTAAATAGCTTCAAAGATAACCAGAAATGGTTACTTTTGAGTTTCATCTGCAAGGATGCCCTGAAACCTGCCTGGTACCGGGTCTTCACGGCAATACGGGCAGGGTGTGCCATGCAGGTAATGCTCTGTAGATGGTTTTATAATCAATACGTTATGAAAAGAACAGCATTTATTTCTGGTCTGGTGTTTATCCTTGGACTGACACTGTCAGCCCAGGACAATGCAAATAAACTTGAAGGTTCCTGGTCAGGCAACATGAAGACAGCTGCCGGTGAGCTACAGCTTGTGATCCACTTCGCCATGACTGAGGCTGATACTGTCAAAGCCTCAATGGACTCGCCTGATCAGGGTGTAAAGGGAATTCCTTGCGGCAGGGTCACCCTGGATGATGACACGCTCATGGTGGACATTCCAATGGTCAGGGGGAGTTTTCGCGGAGGTTTCACCAATGACTCAATCATTACGGGCAGATGGACACAGCTCGGACGGGAATATGATCTTTCTCTGAAGAAGGGGGCAAAACCCATTGTGTATAGCCGGCCGCAGGAGCCAATGCCGCCATATCCCTATCGCGAGGAAGAGGTCACTTTCATGAACACCGTTGAGAACTTCAGTCTGGCAGGAACCCTGACGCTGCCGCAGGGCGAAGGGCCTTTCCCTGCTGTGGTGCTTATCACGGGCTCGGGTCAGCAGGACCGTGATGAGACCATCTTCATGCACAAGCCCTTCAAGGTGCTGGCTGACCACCTGACCAGGAACGGTATCGCAGTGCTGCGGTATGATGACAGGGGTGTGGGCGGATCAAAGGGCCGCCTGACCGAAGCCACCACCATGAGCTTTGCCGATGATGCTGAGGCAGCAGTGAATTATCTCATGCAACGGGCCGAGATTGACAAAAAGAAGATCGGTCTCGCCGGCCACAGCGAGGGCGGACTGATAGCCCCTATCGTTGCTTCGCGCAATGCGAACATAGCATTCGTCATCTCACTGGCTGGTCCGGGTGTGACAGGATATGATGCAATCATACAGCAGAACATCGACTTCTTCACGGTATCAGAGATGCCGCAGGAGGACCTTGAGACACAGCTTCACATGCTGAGGAACCTCTTCACGATTGTGATGGATAGTAAAGACCAGCGCACGGCGGCGAAGAGGGCTATGGAATGGTACAACGGAGAGCTTGATACCATGGGACTGGCCCCTGAAGAACGCGCGCAGCGTATGACAGACTTCACACAGGGACTGATACAGACCAACAATGCGTGGTGGAAATATTTCCTTTCAGCAGATCCGGCCCTGTATTGGAGCAACGTTCAATGCCCTGTTCTGGCACTGAACGGCGAAAAAGATTTCCAGGTCAATCATAAGCAGAACCTGCCTGCGATAAAGAATGCGGTGCGCAGAGGCGGCAACCGTAAAGTAAAAACGGTAGCCCTGCCGGGATTGAACCATCTCTTCCAGAATGCCGGAACAGGATTGACCACTGAATACCCGAAGATTGAGGAGACCTTCTCCCCCGCAGCAATGGACCTGATCACCAAATGGATCAGGAAGACGGTAAAATCAGGCAAGAGGCAGTAGGCAAGAGGCAGTAGGGAAAAATATACCTTCAATGCATTCTCTGAATGAATTATGTAAACACTCTTGCCTCTTGCCTAATGCCTAATGCCTCTTACCTAGTCTCTGCATCACCTTCCGTCCTGCTGCCTTCATCCCCCCTGAAGCATCATTGATAAAAAGCTGCACTGCACCCATAACCTCATTCACTAACTCAGGGTACAGAGAGCAGAACGATGCAAGTATCTCCATACCATATGCTTTGGGTGCCACAGGCTGGTTTCTGTCCCTCATTACCGTCAGGCAATAGTCTATCAGTACGGCATGGTGCGCACGGGGTATATCATTAATGTTGCTTTTCATCAGCACCCTCATGAGTGACCTCTGCACACTCTCGTTGGGTGCGGAGGGCAGGGCATTAATAATCGGCAGCAGTAATGGTGCCAGTGCCTTCGGATCAACATCAACAACTTTTGACAGGGCCCATGCCGACATGAATCCTACTCTGTTCTCAGTGCTTGAGCAGAGGGTTACAAGCTGTGACAGCAGGGTACTGTCTTTCACAGCAGACTGTGCCACCATGGTTATCTCCTCCACGCTGGTTACCCTGCCCATCATTCTTGCCAGCTCTTCACCTGCTTCTGCCGTCACCCGCACTGCATCCTCCTCCGTCTCGCAGACCGTAATGCATTTGTTCTGAGCAACATACTGAAGGGCAACGGGTATGTCTGCAGCCGTCATGTCAAGGGTTACCAGCCCGTCAGGCTCCATCCATCTGTAGTGATCATGTTCGCGCAGAAGAGGCTTTGATGCCAGGGTGTCACAGATGAAAGGAATAAGCCTGATTTTTTTATCGCCATAATCATGTTCCACCGCCTCCAGCCTGCCACAGATGACAATATCAATCCCCAGCTCCTCATCTATCTCCCTGATGATGCACTCCTCATGATCCTCCCCCGGTCTGGTCTTTCCGCCGGGAAACTCCCACTTTCCTGCATTGCCCATCCCCGGCCCCCGGCGGACAGCCAGCACAAGTCCCTCTTCATTGCGGATCACCGCGCATGTAACATCTGTCATGGTTCATCGCCTGTGACGGTTTCATAATCGGGTATCCTGTCCAGCAGCTCGAAGCTTCGCTTTGCGATATCCGTCTTACCCGCGAAGTGTGTAATGCCGTTCGTGACAACCAGGTATCTGACACCGTAACTGAAGTTATAGTTGATCACCTGGTCAAAGACCTCCTGGGTGATCTTCACCTGTGGTGCCTTGCACTCCACAATAAGTACCGGCTCGCCTGACCTGTCATGCACCAGGATATCAGCCCTGCGAACCATGGAATGAAGCGTGAAGGCTGCCTCTATGCGGATGAGTCCGG
>Ga0209604_1001892_pt1 | contig 15980 bp, 13 predicted proteins | sample AD_UKC097_MetaG_FD_184405 | JGI IMG/M metagenome (GOLD analysis project Ga0209604, IMG submission 184405) | Active sludge microbial communities of municipal wastewater-treating anaerobic digesters from USA - AD_UKC097_MetaG (SPAdes) (version 2) | ecosystem: Engineered > Bioreactor > Anaerobic >... | reverse complement strand
AATCAAGGGAATAAGCATGAACGGGCTCAGCCCTACCATATGTTCGGAGGGTATCTGACCTTTCTCGTATGCATCCAGTCGTTGTTTCTGCCGCAGCAGCTCATAGTTGACTGCCGGATCGCCCAGTTCGGGCGGGTTGGTCAGCCCCTGGTAGACAGCCGTCCTGATGTTGTTGCTGGCATTGATCATCTCCTGGGTTGGCCCGGGCCGTTCAGCCATTATCTCGGCTCTGATGTTTCCCAGGCGCGGGATGACCACCACAGCAGGGATCACGGTTGTATCACCGGTCAGGTAAATGCCTGCGGTGTACTCTTTTGCATGCAGGGTGTCCTGAACGGTCATTTTGTACGGTGAGTACCCGATGCAGGTAAAGGTGATGGTATCATTCCAGCGGGCGTAGAGTGAGAACATGCCCCTGCTGTCAGTGGCTCCCGCCGTCTGCCCGCTGATTACATAATGCACATCCGGCAACGGCTGCCGCGTGCCTGCATCCAGGATGACCCCGTGAAAGAGTATTGGCCCGTGCTTCTGCGCTATGGCTGAGGGTGACCACACAGCTGTGATCAACAGAATGACCAGCAGTACCTGTGACAGTCTACCTGCGAAGAATGACTTCCTCAAGCGTCCTCTTGGGAACATGATGAACGCCTTTCTCATCTCTCCAGTACTTTACATCGTTATTGCGGATGGTCTCCAGAACCACCTTTTCAACAGGCTTTCCGAGTGCAATGACAAGCAAGATTTCATATTGCCGTGGTATCTCAAAAGCTGATCTCAGCCTCTCCTTCTTGACTGAGGCTATGATACAGCCGCCAAGGCCTGCTTCCGTGGCTCCAAGCATAATACTCTGAGCCGCTATCCCGTGATCAACACCGAACGACTCAGAAATCTCCTTATCACCCAGTATAATAATATACCCGGCAGGTCTCTCCGAGGGATCAGGACCTTCCCAGTTTGTCAGGTATCCGGCCCAGGCCAGGCAGGGATAGAGGGTCTCCCGCTGAGCAGGTTCGGTTACGATAATGTATTTAAGCGGCTGACGGTTGGCCCCTGATGCCGAAAGGCGCGCCAGGTCAACCAGCGAAGCCAGGGTATCAGCAGTAACGGCATATGTTCCGTCAAACCTGCGGAATGATCTTGTTTCTTCTATTAGCTGGGGGAGGTTCATAATATGAATTTTGCTCAAAGATAGCTGAAAAAGAAAAGCACAACGCCACAATTATAAAAGGTATGCGTCAGCTGCTTACATCAGGTTACCCGGACTCATTCCGGTCACTGTTATGTAAAACGAAGCAGCCCCTTGCCGGGGCTGCCTGATATCCATTAAAAGAGGCAGCCTGATCCTGAAAGGTGGCAGCCTGATGAGGTCTATTTCTTCAATGCTTCGTCATACCGCTCGCCAATCACCTTCCAGTCGAGCAGCTCCCAGAAGACCTTGATATAGTCAGGACGCCTGTTACGGTAATCAATATAGTATGCATGTTCCCAGACGTCACATGTCATCAGTGGAATCAATCCTGACCTGATGGGATTTCCGGCGTTCGACTCCTGGGTGATGGTCAGTCTGCCGTCAGGTTTCATGCAGAGCCATGCCCATCCTGATCCGAAGAGTGTTGAAGCGGCCTTGGTGAAAGCCTCCGCGAAGGCTTCAAACGAGCCATACTCGGCATCGATGGCCTTGGCGATAGTTCCTGACGGTGCCCTCCGGCCTGACGGAGAGAGGGCTTCAAAATAAAATGTATGATTCCATACCTGCGCGGCATTATTGAAGATGCCACCCTCAGCCTTGCGGATCATTGTCTCAAGGGTAGCCTCCTCGAAGGGAGATCCGGGGAGCAGGTTATTAAGGTTATTCACGTAGGCCTGATGGTGCTTGCCGTGATGATACTCAAGCGTTTCAGCGCTCAGATGGGGGGCGAGGTCACCGGTGGCATACTTCAGTGGGGGGAGTTCGAATTTCATGACCTTGTCAGATTATTTAGAATTAATTGTAAAGATACTAAAAAAGTGCAGACCAGTCCATCACTCAGTGGAGAAATATCCTTCCGGGCAGGGGTTCCGTCACCCCTTTTTCCTGCGCCACGGCAAAGAGTTTTTCTATTGCCCGTCTGCCCTCGTTACCCAGGGAGAGGCTGAAATTGTTAACGTAGAGGTTGATATGTTCGCGGGTTATCTCTTCATCTGTCTCCCGGGCATTATTCATGATGAACTCCATTGATTTCCGGGGATCAGCCAGGGCATATTCAATGCTTCGCCGTATGGCCCTGGTCACTTTAGCTGCTGTCTCATTGTCTGTCCGGCGACTGATCATTATTCCTCCCAGCGGCACCGGCAGGCCGGTCATCTCTTCCCACATGGCTCCGGTGTCAGCCACCATCTGCAATCCCATGGCCCGGTAGGTGAAGCGTGTTTCATGAATGATCAGTCCGGCGTCAGCTTCTCCCGAGAGCACCGCCTCAGGGATATCGGAGAAGAGGTATTCACGCTTGCGCATTGCCCCGGGCCAGAAGATACTGAAGAGCAGGTTGGCGGTGGTATAGGTGCCCGGGATGGCTATCACGGCATCATCCAGCTCATCAGGCCAAATCTTTCTCCGGCTGACCACCAGCGGCCCGTTGCTTCGTCCAAGGGCACTGCCGGAATCGAGGATCAGGTACCCTGATGCTGCACGGGCATAGGCATGGAAGCTCATCTTGGTAATGTCAACCGCACCCTCCAGTGCTCTCCTGTTCAGCTCTTCCACATCGGCAAGAAACCAGTCGAAATCCAGCCCTTCAGTGTCAATCCTTCCGTGGACCATTGCCTCGAAGATAAAAGTATCATTGGGGCAGGGGGAAAATCCAAGCGTCAGTCTCATTGTTTCTCTGATCAGTTCAGGTAAATTAGTCAGTCCTTTTCATATTTTGCGCAACAGGCGCAATCAGCTCCATCAGCCTGGTCATCTTCATCTCCAGGTTGCCCAGGGCCAGGGGTATATCCCATTTCTTCTGGTTACGCGGCTCCACCATGTTCGATATGGCCCTGACAGCTATCCAGGGAATGCCGGCCATGACGCAGGTGTATGCCAGCCATGCGCCCTCCATTGTCTCTATGTCAGGATCCCACGCATCGCGAATGCGTTTTATTACTGCTTCCGATCCTGAGGTCATGTTCACCGTTGCTCCGGCGACCGGTGGAAGAAGGCCGGCGGCAAGATCGAACCATTTGCCGCTGCTGATTATCCGTCCCCCGGTGAAAGGAGGCTTATCCGGATCGGCCAGACCGGCACTGTAAAGTGAGGTGAACCGGCCGTTATCATCAATCCCCATATCGGCAAAGCAATCAGACCGGGTTGTCACTACGGTGCCGGGGACCATCTTCTCCCTGTAGCTCCCCGCTATGCCGGCACCAATGACCAATAACGGCAGATCAGCAACCGCCCCGCTATCCTGGATATCTGCGGTGAGTGGATTTTGACGGTGAGCATCGGTGTCGCCTGTCTGCTGCGGTGATCCCGGAGCCAGCCTGCCGGTGTGCTTTTCACCTGATTGTTTATTCCGTTGAGAGGTCCCCGGCGCCAGGTGACTGTACAATCCTCCGGAAGGAGTCTTTGTTCGAAGAGGCAATCCCCGCACAAGACCGCCGGTCATGCCCGATTCAGCAATTCTCTTCTGCAGGGCCCATGACATGGCTGCGCCCCCGACACCTGTGACCATAATCTCGCAGGAGCAACCAGCTGCATCTGCAGCACGCCTCACCGCCTCCTCTTCTGAAGCATGAGCCACAACTATCAGTATCTGACCCCGATCATTGGTCATCAGCTTTATCCGTTAGAGTGATAAATATATTATTTTTGAACAAAATAGTCCTCATTCCGGTCAACCATTTATATTAGCGGCTATGATCTACCTGACGAGAAGGGAGCGCTTCAGCTCAGCACACAGAATGTACCGTCCCGGCCTCAGCGATGAGGAGAATATGAGCATCTACGGTAAATGTTCCAACCCGATGTGGCATGGGCACAATTATGTGCTCAAGGTGACTGTCAGGGGCGAGGTTGATCCGGAAACCGGATATTTCATGAATGCCACCCGCCTGAAAGAGATAATGAATGAGAGGGTTGTGGTTAAGCTTGATCATAAAAACATGAACCTTGGGACGGATTTTATGCAGGGGAAGGTGGCCACCACGGAGAACCTGGCCATGGCTATCTGGCATGAGCTGGAGGCGCCACTGGCAGCCGAGGGCGCCACTTTACACTGTGTGAGGGTGGAAGAGACTGAAAACAATTACGTTGAATATTACGGATAATTATGGAAAAACTAAATGATGGCAGCGGCAGGCTGTCAGACGGGTACAACAAAATCGAGAAATGGAACCCCGAGGTTATCGAGGAGATGTCTGGTTATTATTACAGGATTCTGAAGCTGCTGGGGGAAGACCCCGACCGTGAAGGGCTGGTCAAGACCCCCGAACGTGTTGCCAAGGCGCTCAGTTTCCTGACAAGGGGTTACCAGTCAGACCCGGAGGAGATACTGCGCAGCGCCATCTTCAAGGAAGAATACCGGCAGATGGTAATAGTAAAGGACATAGATATTTACTCAATGTGTGAGCATCACATGCTGCCATTCCATGGCAAAGCTCACGTGGCATATATTCCAGACGGGTACATAACCGGCCTGAGCAAGATAGCGAGGGTAGTTGAGACCTACGCTGCCAGGCTGCAGGTGCAGGAGAGACTCACCACACAGATACGCAACTGCATCCAGGAGAATCTCAAACCCCTGGGAGTGGCGGTGGTGATAGAGGCACAGCACATGTGCATGCAGATAAGAGGTGTGCAGAAGCAGAATTCCGTCACCACCACCTCAGCATTCACCGGCTGCTTCCTTTCCAACCTGAACACCCGCGAGGAGTTCATGCATCTGATAGCCAGCAGGCTGCACTAAACCAGTTCCAAACACCAAACCTGGCAAATTATGAAAGCATTTGTTTTCCCCGGACAGGGCGCTCAGTTCTCCGGGATGGGAAAGGATTTATATGACAGATACCCTGCAGCACGTGATCTGTTTGAGCAGGCCAATGATCTGCTGGAGTTCCGGATCACGGATATAATGTTCTCGGGCACTGACGAGGAACTGAGGCAGACGAGGGTGACGCAGCCTGCCATCTTCCTGCATTCGGTTATACTGACTGCAGTGGCAGGTGATGTTTTTGTGCCGGCCATGGTTGCCGGCCACTCACTGGGAGAGTTCTCAGCCTTGGTGGCTGCTGGTGCCCTCTCACTGGAAGAGGGCCTTACCCTCGTGGCCGACAGAGCTATGGCTATGCAGCATGCCTGCGTGATCAATCCCTCAACAATGGCTGCCGTCATTGGCATGGATGATGCCGTGGTTGAGGAGGTATGTGCCTTGTATGGCGGTGCAGTGGTGGCGGCCAACTACAACAGCCCCGGCCAGATAGTGATCTCAGGTACCAATGAGGGCGTGGCGCAGGCCACGGAGGAGCTTAAACGCAGAGGCGGCAGGAGGATTATCCCTCTCTCTGTCAGCGGCGGATTCCACTCGCCATCAATGGAGCCCGCAAGACGGGAGCTGGAAGAGGCAATCAGGAACGCACGCTTCAGGAAACCATTATGTCCTGTTTACCAGAATGTTACAGGCATGCCAGTGACAGAGCCCGATGAGATTAGGGCTAATCTGATAGCCCAGCTTACCTCGCCGGTACGGTGGACCCAGACCATACAGAGGATGATTGCCGACGGTGCCACGGAGTTTATTGAGTCAGGCCCGGGCGCTGTGCTCCAGGGCCTGGTCAGGAAGATAAATCCCGATGTATTCGTATCATCAATTGACAGCATGATACCGTAACGGTGGATCTGAGATTCACCGCAACATCAATCCATGTCGGTTTTCAGGTCATTATACTGTAACGGTAGATCTGAGACCCCCTGTTACGTCAATGAATGGCAATCCTCACACATCCAGGGATATCACTGCCATGCCCAGCCGGCCGTCCATGCGTATGACAAGGGGTTTGGGGAACCTGACATGCCTGAACCAGTGGCCTTTACCTATCTCTTTCTGTTTTCGGAGCTTGTCCCACATGATTACGCCCTCGGCAGTAGCTTCGTTAACGGCAAAGTACCCAATGCCCATTGAGGTCACATTATGGAAAAAGTGCGATCCCTGTGAAGCATCAACGTGGAAGCTCGGGAGGCTCACCTCCACTATTATCCTGGCGTTGGATATCTGGGGCCAGTCAACCGGGATGCCCAGGAAGCGGTCCTTGGTGCCCCACCGTCCGGGGCCTATGAGCACATATTTCCTGCCCCCGGCAAGCATCTTCCTGTTGATGGCATCTATCTCCGAAGCCATCTCGGCTGTTTTAAGGTTGTCAAACATATCAGGCTCCACATAGATGATATCAGTGATGCCTTCCACCAGGCCGTTGCCCATGCTCTTGCGCGATACCAGGATGGTATCATCTGTAAACACGCTCTCCGGGTCAATGGAGTATCCTGCGCCGCTGCCCACGAGCGGTTTGATCTGAAGAAGGTAGAAAGTAGCCCTGCCCTCCTCATCCTTGTTCAGGTCAACGGCATACTCTATCTCCACCGGCGCACCGAAGGCCTCACGCACCACCTCAAGCACTGTTTTGAGGGTGTGTGCCAGCGGTATATAGTCATACTTGAGAATATTGGCAAAATTGACAACCCTCGGTCCTGGCACGGTCAGTCCCGGGTTAAGGGTATCATCGTCAATACTGTATACTGATGCTGCATGTGTCAGGGTACCATCGCTCTCTGCCCTGGCGATGCCCATCTTCACCAGGCCCGCGTTCTCTCCCTGGAGAAGATCTATCTCACTGCGCGCGAGGTTTACAGCGTAGAATTCTGTCTGTGAGTACCTTGTAAGGTCATTGATGGAAACGATATCGAGTGCCGGGTAGGCAGGTGAGAACCTGAAGGCCTTTTCGCCGTCAAGCACGTACTGCCCCAGGCCCACGGCAGCAACGGCAAATCCGTCATGCGGCGTCATGTTGGCTACCGGGTAAAAGTTGAACGACTGTGCCGTACCACTGATATGAGGATAGAAGAGATCACCATACCTGTTACCCACAACGGCCTGGATGACCACGGCCATCTTCTCCTGTTCAATCTTGTAGTTGACAGCCTCAAAGTATATCCTTGAGTTGTCAGAGTAGATTGAAGAGAAGACCAGCTTGATGGCCCCGATGAGCTGCATCAGCCTCACCTCCGGGTCAGGATGGTTGTTTGGCAGCAGATAGGTGCCGAAGATGCCTGAGAAAGGCTGGCTCAGCGAGTCCTCAAAGAGACTTGACGACCTCACTGCAAGAGGCTTGTTGTTAAGCCTGATGAAGACACCCAGCTTGTGCTCCAGCTCTTCACTGATTGTTCCTGCCAGGAACTGTTTCTGCAGCGCTGAGAAGTCCTTCTCGGTGGTGACCAACTCCCAGAGACGGTTGGTTTCCATGAACTGGTCGAATTCATCGGTGCCGATGATCACCGTGAGAGGGGTCCGGATGTTTATTCCCGGCAGCAGCCGGCCGAGTTCGAAGCTGTAGATCAGGGTGGAGATGAAAGCCAGGCCGCGGCCCTTGCCTCCCAGCGACCCGCCTGCAAAACTGACCACGTTTGACTCGTCAATCATCAGTGACTCATCAAAGTTAACCACCTTGCCCTTGTTCATCTCACGGCGCCTCTTGCGGATGATATCCAGCAAAAACTCCCTCATCTCCCGGAGGCTGTTGAAGTCTGCCACCCTCACCGGGTTGATCATCTTGGCTATCTTCACCTCTCCCCTTGCCATAAGCCACAGTGAAAAGTGGTTCTTCATGGCGTGGTAGACCAGGGAGTCTTCTGGCACGGTCTTGAGAAATGCCTCGAACTCCTTCATCGACTTGGCGACGGCTATCTGGCGGCCCTTGGTGTCACGGTAGACAAAGTGCCCGAAGCCGAGGTAATAGGTGATGAACGATTTCAGGTCCTGAAGCAGTGATTCTGAATTCTTGTTGATGAAGCTTGCCTTCAGTTCATCGGCAAAGCGTGCATTGCCGGGATCGGATGACTGCAGCAGGGTGGGTAGTCTGGGCTGCTCCTGCCGTACCAGGCTTATCAGTTCGTAGCCTGCCATATCATAAAGCTCACCGTTACGCGGGAAGCGCATGTCAGATATGACTCCCAGGAGACGGTCGCGGTACTTTTCATAGACTGATATGGCTTCTTCCCAGTTAGTTGCGAGAAGTATCTTCGGTCTGGCCCTTAGTTTAAGGACCTTGTAGAGTTCATCAGAGGAGACATCCTCAATGAGGATACGTGTCTGCTCCAGGACGAGCGTGTAAAGCATCGGCACGTACGTAGAGTAGTAATCAGGCGCATCCTCTATAATGAGTATCACTCCGGTAAGACCTTTGCGTGTATCATTTCGCACGTTCACCTTGTCTTCAAGCAGTTTGGCCATGGCAAAGAAGACTCTTGACTCGCCGGTCCAGACAAAGAGGTTGTCAAACGGCACACCCAGCTTCTTCTGATCCTGCACGTATGGTATGTCTCCGGGATTGTTCAGCAGGATATAGGTAGGTATGTAAGGGTACTTTTCCTTGATCTTGCGGCATATCTCCAGTGGTTTGGTCTTGTCCACGCCCACCATGATGATGATCATATCATAGTGTCTTGCCTCCATTCGCGAAAAGGCTTCATCCTCTCCCGAGACACCCGTTATCCGGGGGATGGTTGTGAGGCTCATCTGGTAGTATTCGCCGAGCATGTAGTCGGAAAATCGCCCCTCCCCTTCTATGGAATAAGCGTCATAAAGGCTTGCGACCAGCAGTATCTCCCTTACCATGAAAGGCATAAGGTCATGGAACACATCCCTCTCGGCATTATGCCTGTCAAGGAATTGTTGCAGCAGCCGTCTGATGGTACTGCTGTCAGGATCCTGAGGTACCTCAATCTCCTGTTTCAGGTCCTGCTCCGGGGTGGTGTCAGCCTCAAGGCTGTTGATGTAACCGGTGATCAGGCCGGCGAAGTTGATGAGCAGGTCACGCTCCTCCTTCATGAAGGGGCCCTCATCCTCCTGCACGAAGGAGCGGGTATAGCATACCTCCACTGAACCTTCTCCCATGATGGTTTCAAAGCCCTGTATCAGCTTCCATTCAGTCTCAGCGAAGCCGGGAGTCTCATATGTTTTCCCCAGGTATCTAATGCAGGCAACGGTGTAATCAGGATACTGCAGGGCCGTCGGAAGCTCAAGGACCAGATTCATAAGCGTATCATCAACAGGTTTATTCTCCTTGAGTATCTGAGTGACGCGGTTGATGCAAGCCAGCTCCTTCATTCGCTCATGCTGGTAATGTATGTCACTCGAATAACCGTTGCCATCATCGGGAAAATCATTCATCGGGCCATCATGTAAAGTATGGTGCCAAAATAAACAAAATCAGGATAGGATAGAACAGCCGGTCCTGCATCTTGCTGAACCGGCTGATAATACTGACCGTTTGCCTTCCGGCAACGGGATAAGCCAGAATGATTACTTAACCTCCCAGGTTGATCCGCTAAGCAGGAGGTCATCAACACTCCTGATCTTCGAAGCAGACTGGACCCTATCATGCTGCTCCATCATGGCTGCATCATAGGTCTGGGCATCGATTGCCCTGATCACACCCAGGGCCACGGGGTATTCAGGCAGCGACATGCCCGCGAGCCTGTAGTGTATGCCCGGGTTGGTTTCATGAGCGTCATGGGTGAGGATATCCTTCTCCGTGATGCCGTTTTCACCAAGTTTTACCACCTTAAGCTTGAGGTCCTTGAGAATAATTCCCTTGTCACGGTTCTTGCCAAAGATCATCTTCTCACCGTGGTGGAGGATGATGGTGTTGTCATCACGTGTCTCCTTGCTGGTGAAAGCTTCATGAGCACCGTCATTGAAGATGACACAGTTCTGGATGACCTCAACCACGGCGGTGCCGTGGAATCGGGCAGCCTCCTTGTAAACTTCATTGGAGAGCTGCAGGTTATAGTCTACCGTACGGGCAAAGAAGCGTCCGTTGGCGCCAATGGTCAGCTCACCTATCTTAAAGGGTTCTTCAATGGTGCCATAGGGGGAGGTCTTTGTATGCAGACCCTTCTTCGAAGTGGGTGAGTACTGGCCCTTGGTTAGGCCATATATCTCATTGTTGAAGAGGATGATCTTGATGTCAATGTTGCGCCTGATGGCATGTATATAGTGATTGCCCCCTATAGCCAGCGCATCGCCGTCGCCGGTCATCTCCCAGACAATCAGGTCAGGATTGGCAACTTTTATGCCGGTGGCTATGGCTGCAGCCCTGCCGTGAATACCATGGAAGCCGTAGGTATTCATGTAGTATGGCAGCCTGGATGAACACCCTATGCCTGATACGAAGACATATTTTTCCCTGGGTATGTCAAGTTCAGCCAGTGTCTTCTGAAGGGATGCCAGGATACCATGATCACCGCATCCGGGGCACCATCTGACTTCCTGATCACTCTTGAAGTCCTTCGCTACGTAGTGATTATTATTTGTTTCAACCATTTTACTTACCCTCCAGCAGTTTAATACAATAATCCTTAATCTCTTTGACGGTCAAAGGAAGCCCCTGAATCTTGTTGTACTGATGATAGTTGTATTTCTGGTGCTTCATTCTCAGATAGTTTGCAAACTGACCCGTATTTAATTCACATACAACCAGTTTCTTGAATCCTCCAAACACCTCTCCGGTGTTTGCGGGCAGGGGCCTGATATAGTTGAAGTGGGCTGCCGAGACGTTGTATCCTTCTTCCTGCAACTCACTTACGGCGGTGGTGACCTGGCCGAAGGTGCTTCCCCATCCTATCACGAGGAGATCACCGCTCTTATTGCCTTCCACCTTAAGGTCTGGGACTCTTATCCGTTCAACTTTATCTTCACGTGCCCTGACCATGTATTCATGGTTCTCAGGGGTGTAAGAGACGCTGCCCTTGATGGTTTTCTCCAGCCCCCCGACACGGTGTTCGAGTCCAGGTGTGCCGGGGATTGCCCATTTGCGTGCCAGTGTCTCTGGGTCTCTCTCATAGGCGAGATAGTCCTTTTCGCCCCTGACGGCATAGGGTACCGTTATTGACGGCATATCCGTCATTGAAGGGATCCTCCACGGTTCGGAGCCGTTGGCCAGGTAGCTGTCAGTAAGCAGCAGCACCGGGGTCATATGTTCGATGGCAATTTTTGCGGCTTCGAAAGCGTAATGGAAGCAGTCTGACGGTGTTCCTGCGGCGAGGACCGGGACGGGGCTTTCGCCATTGCGGCCATAGAGAGCCTGCCACAGGTCTGCCTGTTCCGTCTTGGTGGGGAGCCCTGTTGAGGGGCCGCCACGCTGCACGTCTATCACCACCAGTGGCAGCTCAGTCATTACTGCCAGGTTAAGGCCTTCGGACTTAAGTGCCAGCCCGGGGCCGGAGGTGGAGGTTACCGCCAGGCGGCCGGCAAAACTGGCGCCAATGGCGGTGCATATGCCTGCAATCTCATCTTCTGCCTGAAGGCTCTTGACACCCATATCCTTCCTCAGTGCCAGCTCCTCAAGAATGCCGGTAGCAGGAGTGATGGGATAAGAACCTATAAAGATCTTGAGACCCGCTCTTTCACCTGCGGCCAGTATGCCCCATGCTGTTGCCTGGTTGCCGTTGATGTTCCGGTAGATACCTTTCTTTATGGGTGCGGGGCCAACCCTGTATGAGGGCGTCAGAGCCTCTATGGTCTCACCATAGTAATAACCTGCCCTCAGCACCTTGCTGTTGGCTTCTGCAACAAGAGGCTTCTTGCCAAACTTCTCCTCAATGAAATCCTCAGTGTACTTGAGCTTGCTGTCAAAGAGCCAGTAAACCATCCCGAGAGCAAACATGTTCTTGGTCCTGAGTACTGTCTTGGGATCAAGATCCATATCCTTCAGCGCCTCCTTTACCAGCGTGGTGATGGGGGCAGCAATGAGGTTCATTGAGTCAAGCTTGTCCTCAACGAACGGATCAGACTTGTAGCCTGCCCGCTGTATATGCTTTTCCGTAAAATTGTCAGAATCATAAATAATGGTTGATCCCTGCCTGAGCCACCGGGCATTGGCTCGTATGGCGGCCGGATTCATCGCCACCAGTATGTCAGTGAAATCGCCCGGAGTATTAATAAGCTTATGCCCGATGTGTACCTGGAAGCCGGATACGCCTCCTACGGTTCCCTGCGGAGCCCTTATCTCCGCCGGATAGTCGGGGAAAGTGGAAATATCATGTCCGAACAGGGCTGACGTGTTGGAAAAGAGAGTGCCCGTAAGCTGCATCCCGTCTCCCGAGTCGCCTGAGAACCTGACCACCACAGCATCCTTCTCAATGACCTTTGATCTTTTTCCCATGATTATTGTAGCGTATTTGATTTAGAAAGTCCCTTTGAAAGGAATAACCTGTTTGATGAGGCTAAGTTCACCATTACACAGATATATGTGTATGATTTTGGTCATGTTTACCGTGACCGGTCAGGCAACATCATGGCAGTCAGTTATTGCCGTGCCGGATTGCAGTCAGATGGTTGCGCAATGGATCAATATATCTTCACGACCAGATATCAGCCTTTCGAAGGTTGATTGATTTCTCAAAGAACATCCTGGCTATTTTCTCAAAATAATCAGTGAAGTCAGAGACGAAGAAGAGGTCTTCTCCAGCCTCACCCCTGCTGACCATATCATGTTTTTCGAGCGTCTCCTTCAGCCTGGCGGCAACTATGCGTGCCGAGTCAACCACTTCAACGTTAAAATTGAAGAATTTGCTTATCTGGTTGCGTATGATGGGATAGTGAGTACAACCCAGGATGAGGGCGCTGATGTCACTCAGCTTCGGATCAGAGAGGTAAGTGCGTATGATGGCATTGCTTATGTCATCAAAGATGAAACCCTCCTCTATCATAGGCACCAGCAGGGGTGTTGCCAGGGAGGCAAGGGTGGTGGAAGGAGCGGCCTGGCGAAGCTTCTTCTCATACTCGCCTGAGCTGATGGTCCGTTTGGTGCCTATAACACCAAGTTTGGCGTAGTTCATGGAGGCACAGTACTCAACCACCGGGTTGATCACATCAAGAATGATCACCCTTTCCCCGAATTCTGCAAGCAGATGTTCGTAAGCTGAAGCTGAGGCCGAGTTGCAGGCTATGAGCACCAGCTTGGCATCGTACCCCAGCAGGAACTCGGTGATGCGCCGTGAGTAGTTCCTGATTGCTTCTTCTGATTTGTCTCCGTACGGCAGATGTGCTGTGTCACCAAAGTAAATTATGCGTTCTCCCGGCAGGAGCTGGCGGATGGCATGCGCCACCGTGAGCCCTCCCACACCTGAGTCAAACACTCCTATCGGACGGTTGCCTGCTTCCATAATGCTGTAATGTGAGACTGCCCGCCTGGAGGCGGGCAGCACTGTTATTCATTCTGTTAATAGTTAGTCCTTGATTCCCAGCTTGTTCTTCACCAGCGGACCGATGTCAGTACTTTTCACCGTATCAACATATACGAGAGTGCGGACATCATATATATATATGTAACCGCCCTCTTTGGCAACGGCATTAATTGCATTGGTGGCCTTCTCAATGATCGGATTAAGCAGCTCAGCCTGCTTGTCCTGCAACTGGACCTGGGCCTGCTGCTGGAAGTTATTGATGCGGGTCTGCATGTCAGCCAGTTCCTGCTCCTTGTTTGCCTTGACAAGGTCAGTCAGGGTCTTGCTGTCCTTTACATACTGGTCAAGCTTGTTGTTGTACTCAACCTGCATCAGCTCCAAAGCATTTGTCAGCTCCTGCCCGAATGCGTTGTATTGTTTCATGGCAGTATCATAATCAGGCATGGCGATGATTATATCATCCCTGTTGATGTGGCCTGTCTTGAACGACTGCGCAAATCCGTCCTGTGCCGTAAATACGAGTGCAGCAAACAGGAGTATCCCAAATACTTTTTTCATTGTCTTCTTTTTCAATTTTTAACGTGCAAATGTAATTAATTAATTCTTATAACCGAGTTTCTGAAGTACCTGATCTGAGAGGTCATATCTCGGGTTGGCAAAGAGGATGTTTGAGCCGGCGGATGTATCAAAGATAACCGCATAGCTGCCCTCGACTGAGATCTCCTTTATAGCCTTCAGAATCTGATCCTGTATTGGTTTTACCAGCTCCTCGCGTTTCTTGTAAAGCTCGCCCTCCATGCCGAAATACATGTTCTGCAGGTCTTTTACCTCTGCCTCCTTCGCGATTATGGCTTCTTCTCTCTTCTTCTTCTGATCCTGTGAAAGAAGCACCACCTCTGCCTGGTAATCCTGGTACATCTGTTCCACCACTGCATAGCCGTCAGCCACTTCCTTTTCCCATCCTTCAGAGAGTTTGTCAAGCTGCTGCTGTGCTGCCGTGAAAGCAGGTATATTGTTTCGTATATATTCGCTGTCTACAAATGCGAATTTCTGTGCTGCGCCGCTGAGAGTTGCTGCGAGCACCATGACGGTAATAAAAATGATCTTTTTCATTGCTGTTGTATTTGATATTTATTTTTAATCAGAATTGCTGGCCTATTACAAAGTGGAACTGGCTTCCTGAATCTTCCGAGGTTCCCCATACGGGTGAGTCAAAGCCATAACCCCAGTCGATACCCAGGAGGCCGAACATGGGCAGGTTGGCCCTGAGGCCGATGCCTGCCGAACGGTTCATCTTGAAGGGATTGAAGTCCCTGATATCATACCATGCCCTTCCTGCCTCAAGGAATGCCAGGCCGTAGATTGTAGCCTGGGGATTGAGAGAGATGGGATAGCGGAGCTCAAGGGTGAGCTTGGAGTAGACGTTACCGGCTTCGATTCTCCTCAGGGTTCCGTCTTCCTCAATCTTATCAATCCTGGGTGTGAGTGAGCCGTTGGTGTAGCCACGAAGGGCAATCACCTCGCGACCGTAGAAGCTGTAACCGGTCATGCCGTCACCACCGAGGTAGAAGTTTTCAAAGGGTGAAGGCCCGATTTCTTTGTTGTAGAATCCCAGGTACCCGAAGGCAGCCCTGGCATTGAGTATGAGTTTCTGCTCAGTGTTCAAAGGTATGAAGTAGTCAGCCTTGAAGACAGCCTTGTAAAACTCAATCCACCTGTACTTCTCCTCATCCGTAAGACCTGCCATGCTCTTGCCGCTGAGGTACGAATAGGGCGGGGTTGCCTGCAGCGAGAGGGAGAAGGTTGATCCCGAACGCGGGAAGATGGTGTTCGGCCCTGCCGAGAAACGGGTTATCCTGGCGCTGAGCGAGGTAAGGTTCGCTGTGCCATTGGTAAACAGGAACTGGTAATAATCATATTTGCTGAGACTGTATCTCTGGTAGCTCGCCTCATAATATACAGAGAAAAAGTTGTCAGGCCATTCCAGCCTCTTGCCAAAGCCAATGGAGCCTCCGTCAATGAGCATCGACTGCCTGTCGTCAGCATCCTTTTTTGACCCGTTGGTCATCAGTGACCTGAACGCAGAGATTGAGAGGGTGTTGGGCTTCTTGCCGCCGAGCCACGGCTCGATGAATGAGATGTTGTACGACTGATAAACACGACCGTTTGACTGTGCCCTGATCTGGAGGCTCTGTCCGTCGCCTGACGGGTATGGTCTCCACTCCTTCCACTTGAAGAAGTTGCGCATGGCGAAGTTATTGAATCTCACGCCCACTGTTCCCACGAGCATGCCTGCTCCCCAGCCGCCGGATATCTCAAACTGGTCATTGGCTTTCTCCTCCAGTGCATAGAGCAGGTCAACCGTTCCGTCAGTCTGGTTGATGAGCGGCTGCGGGTTGATCTTCTCAGGGTCAAAATGGCCCAGCACTGCAACCTGCCTTGCTGACCTGATCAGGTCATCCTTACTGAACAGATCGCCGGGCATGGTAAAGAGTTCACGACGGGCCACATGCTCATTGGTCCGTGTGTTGCCTGTAATGATCACATTGTTAATGGTTGC
>Ga0209604_1001880_pt1 | contig 16057 bp, 10 predicted proteins | sample AD_UKC097_MetaG_FD_184405 | JGI IMG/M metagenome (GOLD analysis project Ga0209604, IMG submission 184405) | Active sludge microbial communities of municipal wastewater-treating anaerobic digesters from USA - AD_UKC097_MetaG (SPAdes) (version 2) | ecosystem: Engineered > Bioreactor > Anaerobic >... | reverse complement strand
TAACTTACAGATGGCAAATCCAGATGATGTCCTTAGCAATTATCTACAAATCCGTTCTTATCTCAATACTTATGGAACTATCCTTTCTCCTGAATTCTTTTTGTCCTATGTAGCTCATCAAACCGTTGCCGATGAGAGAATCACACCTTACAGAGCAGAATTATTAAGGGATGGCTTACTTGAAGTGCTGCAAAACTCTAAAAGTGAACTGGAACTTTATCGTGCAGTTTCTTTATGGTGCGTTTCCCGTTTAAAATTCCAACCCACTTCAGGAAGAGATCAGGCACCTCTGGATATAACGCAAAAGAGCTATCTGGGAAGATGTGAAGAGATGCAAATCTTGTTTATTTCTGCGGCAAGGACTGTAGGGTTGCCAGCACGTCCAGCCTATGTTCCCTGGTGGCCTCATACAGATAATAATCATGCGTGGGCAGAAGTCTGGATTGATGGTGCTTGGCATTATACTGGAGATATGGATGCTGCTTATTATCCTGATCAAACCTGGTTCAGTGGTTTGATTGATAAAACTGTTCTTATCCTTTCTAAAGGAACCCTTCCCGATACAACGGATGAAGTTTTAATTCAGGGACGCTATGAATGTATGATAAATTCCACCCCTATTTATGCTAAAGAGCATACGCGCATTCTCAAAATCAAAACTCAGGATGAGCAGGGAAATCCTCTTCCTGAAACAAATATCGGGTTACTGGTTTATAATTCTGGCACCTTGCGTTCCTTGATTTACTTACAAACAGATGCTGAGGGGAACTTTGAACTCAGCGTTGGACGGGGTGCTTTCTATCTAATTGCAGACAAAGAAAATATGCACGATATGGCTTTAGTTCCTTCCAGCGAAGATAAAGAACTTTATTGTGAACTTACATTAAGAGAAGGACCTCTGTCAGATCAGGATGAAATGCTTTACTATCCTGCCTCAGATTTCACTTGGAAAAATGCTCCCGAGGAATGGAACAAAGGTGTGGAACAAGCAAAAGCAAAATGGGATCATCGTCATCAACGCTTTCAAGATAGGACTTTTACCTTTGCCGATACCCTTTTAGGGATGGTTGCCTCAACTTCCCGTGGTAATTATAATTCCTTTAAAGAGTTCTGGTATCGTTATCCCTATCCTGAGAAAGAATTCCTGAATTTTCTTATATCAGAAGATTTTGACCCCAAATTCCTCTGGCAAGCAAGTTCTGAACAACTCATAGCTCTCTATAACTTTTTCCTGAAGATAGATGGGCAAAAAATGACTACTTCTGAATTAGCTCCTGTTCTTTCTCCAACTTCCTTCTATGAAGAACTGCCACAACCGGTAGCCTATAAAAAAGGAATTCCTCAACTCTACCCTGAATCCTTTTATCAGAAAGGAAATACTTATCTGGACAAAATAACTTCCGCATCTTTATGGTTGTCTGAAAATTATAACATCAACTCTTCTCAAGCATTAAATGGTTTACTACCTCTAAATATTGCCATAAACCAAAAATACCTTACTCCCTTGCAATATAGAATTATGGCAGTAAATATTGCTCGCGCTAATAAAATTCCTGCCTATTTTTCCCGCCAACCTGAGCTCATATATATCCAGTTTGAGAATGGAGATTGGGGTTATTATGATTTAAAAAAGAATGCACCTCAAGTGAGTAGTCAAGATTCCACTGCCTATACCAAATTGATTGTTTCTCTTGCAGATGAATATGGAGTCCCAGTAAGCGGAATCTCTGAAGCGATTAATCTAACCCGTTATCAGGAGGGAGTTTTTTATTGGCTGGATCAGACTTTTACGGAAAATGAGCCCGGACTGTTTTCTATTAGTGTCCCCAAAGATATTTACTATCTTCATGCAGGGTACAGGGTTTCAGATGGTCAGACCGCTTTTCAAATGAAATATCTAAACTTATCCGATACCGACAGTATGTATATAAACATCATTTGCCGCGATTATCCTCGGCAGTGGAATGAAAGTCTACCACCTGAAATTCAATCCATTTTATCAGAAATAGATAGCTCCGCTTATCAAATAATCCTTATAGGCAATTATGACCAGGAAAATAGTATTCGTCTGGCAGAAAAAATTCGCTCTTCAGGCAAAAATTTTCTCTGGTTGGGTTATGAGCCATCTCCTCAACCTATTGAAAACTATATCCTTAATACAAAATGGCAACAGCTCGTAAATCAGGAAGCCCAAAATCGCTTTAGAACTGTTACCCTTGTTAAACAGGATGGTATCTGGCAATTTTTTGAAGGTCTATGGGATCGTCTGCCATAATTATAAAATTTATTCAGGAGGACGGGATATCGACTTAACTCCCAACCAGACCTACCACGAAAGCCAGTCGTTGAATACTTCGACACCCCTATCTCAGAATCGCTGAGGCAACTATGCTATTGTTCATATATATGATGTTATAATGTGGTATCTGTATAATGTTTTCAAAAAAGAACAGGTGATAAAAGGAGGGTAATCATCATCGTGAGCTCTGTTATATTTCAGGTTTATCTCTCTTTTTCCATTCAAATTCCAATACCAATCATAACTATTGATATCAGTTCAAATTATACCATATTTTAGCAATGGAGTGCTATCAAATATTTGGCAAATATTTTGTTTATTACTCTACCTTGCCTATCCCTTGTGGATTACTTAGCTGAAGTAATAGGAGAGAGCTAAGAGAGAGCTAAGAGATAATTTATTTGTAGTAGTTGTCAACAGTGATAAGGTTTCATTTGCAGACCTTCATATTTGACAAGCTGTGCCTTTATTCTATTCATCAGTTTTGCTTCCATTTATGCTTCTTGTATTCATTGGATCATTGATCCGGAGCCAGGGAAGCACTGCCCTGTATTCTCACAAATAAGGATAAACAAGGATGAGACAGAATTTGGGCTTGACAAAAATCAAATGTTCATATATTTGTAAAAAAGATAAATCTGGCTATGAGGTATTAATGAAAGAGTTTATTGAAGATATCCATAGTTTATTGAGGGATGGTAAGTTTAAGATCGAGCAACATTTGCACTTTTTACAATGTGGGCAAGCTATGATAATCTATGGCCTGGAATATTTGGAATCAATGAGATCTTACCAAGAAACCGGGAAGATACAGTGACGCAGGTAAAATCCAAACAACGTGTGGCAGAACATGGAGAGGTTTTTACATCCTTGCGGGAAGTTAATGCTATGCTCGACCTTGTAAAACAGGAAACTGAACGCATCGAATCCCGTTTTTTGGAGCCTGCTTGCGGCACGGGAAATTTTTTGTCTGAGATCCTGAGGCGGAAGTTGAACATCGTAGAAAAGCGTTATGCCAAATCCCAATTTGATTTCGAACGCAATGCCGTGATCGCTGTTAGCTCGGTCTATGGCATCGATATTCAGGAAGACAATGTGCTGGAATGCAGGGAACGTCTTTTCCGCATCTTTGATGAAGAATACTATTCTCCTTGCTTCAAGGATGCCTGCAAGGCTGCTTGTCGCGATTCAATCCGCTATATCCTTTCTCTAAACATCGTCTGGGGTGACGCCCTCACTTTGATGACTGTGGGTGAGACCCCGGGATACATCGTATTTTCAGAATGGTCACCCATCAATGGCAGCCTGATCAAACGGCGGGATTTCACCTTTCACAGCATGATCCAAAACGAGTCCCTCAGCGAACTTGAGCTCTTCTCTTTCATCTCAGATCAGGGGGAGGAAGTATATATTCCCAGCCCGGAACGGGATTATCCCCCCACTCACTTTTTGGAGCTGGCTCATGCGTATAAATAACAATATGGAAGTAGGTTGTAACTGCTTATTGATAAATGTGCGGCTACAAGACGCACAAACAATAGCCGCACCGGTTATGGAGAAATAATGCTAAACAACAACTACAACCCCGATGTGCTATCCTGCCTTGCTAATCTTAGCAGTGACGAGGTCTTTACTCCTCCAGAACTGGTAAGCCAAATGCTTGATCTCTTGCCGGAAAGCCTGTGGAGCGATAAGAAAGTCACCTTCCTCGATCCGGCTTGCAAAACCGGAGTATTCCTGCGCGAGATCGCCAAGCGGCTGGACAAGGGACTGGAAAAACAGATACCTGACCGCCAAACAAGGATCAACCACATCTTTACCAAACAGCTTTTCGGCCTGGCAATCACTGAGCTTACCGCCCTGATGGCCCGACGTAGCGTATATTGTTCCAAAGCTGCCAATGGCAAATACTCCGTCTGCACGGCTTTCCAAAATACCGAAGGCAATATCCATTTCGGCAAGGTGCAACACAGCTGGAACAAAGGCCGCTGCAGCTTCTGCGGAGCCAATGAGGCCAATTACAAACGAGGCGATGAGCTGGAAAGCCATGCCTATGCTTTTATCCACACCGAAAACCCTGAGGAGTTATTCAAAATGAAATTTGATGTTATAATCGGAAATCCACCTTATCAATTAAATGATGGTGGCGGAACAGGAACAAGCGCAAAGCCAATATATCAGCTTTTTGTGACACAGGCTAAGAAGCTTAGACCTCGCTATTTAATTATGATTATTCCATCGCGTTGGTTTGCAGGGGGAAAAGGTCTTGATGAATTTCGAGATTCTATGCTTAATGATGATCATATATTGAAAATGGTTGATTTCCCTATTGCATCAGAGGTATTCCCCGGAGTTAAGATTAACGGAGGGGTTTGCTACTTCCTATGGGACAGTAAAAAAATGGGAACATGCTCAGTAACTACTGTTATGAATGGTAAAGAGGATACCTTAGATAGGCCGCTTAACGAGTTTCATACTTTCATACGATTTAATAAAGCTATTTCAATAGTGAAAAAAATTCAAGCTATAAGTAATACATTTATGGATGAAAGAGTGTCATCGAGGAATCCCTTTGGTCTGATTTCCAGTTTTCAGCCATTACCTGACGGAGAAATCGATCTCTATGCCTTAAAAAGAGTGGGAAAGATTACCGAAGATCTCGTGCCTATTAACAATGAGATAATAAACAGATGGAAAGTGCTTGTTTCTAAAGGATATGGGGAAGGAGGTGAGTCACGTGAGTACCCGCGCATGATACTAGGGAAACCAATCGTAGCCAAACCTCCAAGTGCTTGCACCGAGACATATTTAGTAGTTGATGTGTGTTCTAATAAAAAAGAAGCTTATCACTTGGCTGAGTACATAAGTACGCGTTTCTTTAGGTTTCTTGTAGGATTAGTTAAGAACACCCAAAATATTTCAAAAAAGGTGTTTTGCTTAGTTCCAGTACAAGATTGGTCAGAATCCTGGACCGACGATAAGCTCTACAAAAAGTATAATCTCACTCAAGACGAGATCGACTTTATTGAATCCATGATCCGACCCATGGAACTGAACAATGGCTAAGGAATTCTTCCCCTCCCGTCCCAAGGTAAATCCCCGGATCTACGCCTATGAGGACACGAATCCTCAATATAAGGGACTCTTGAAGGTTGGTTTCACCACCCAGGATGTGAAATCCCGGGTGGCGCAGCAATATCAAATCCTGAAGCCGGGCAAACCGCCCTACCGCATTGTATTGGACGAATCTGCTATGCGCAGTGACGGCACTACTTTCAGCGATCATGATGTGCACAGGATGCTGAAATACAACGGCATTCGCAATCCCGGCGGGGAATGGTTTGAGTGCACTATAGAGCAGCTAAAGAGTGCCATAAACGCAGTCAGAACCGGACAATTGGACATCTTTGACCGCAGCCTGGATTTTACTTTGCGTCCAGAACAAGAGGAGGCGATCGAAAAGACCATTGAATACTTTCGCAGTTGGTATAAAGACAAGAACAACAGCGGGCGACCGCCACACTTTTTGTGGAATGCCAAGATGCGTTTCGGCAAGACCTTTGCCAGCTATCAATTGGCCAGAAGGATGGGATGGAAGAGGATCCTGGTACTCACTTTCAAGCCTGCCGTGCAAAGCGCCTGGGAAGAGGATCTGAAGTCTCATGTGGATTTTGCCGGGTGGCAATTCATCAAACCAGGTGGTCTAAGTTTTGAAGAAGTTGATAAGGATAAGCCCTTCGTCTGTTTTGGTTCTTTCCAAGATTATCTGGGTAAAAATAAAAGCACGGGTGGCATTAAAAGCAAAAATGAATGGGTGCATACCCTCAATTGGGACTGTGTGATCTTAGATGAATATCACTACGGGGCATGGCGGGAAAACGCCAAGGAACTCTTTGAAGCGGAGGACAAGGCAGAGATGGAATTTGGCGAAGGTGAGGGCATAGACATCTTTGATGAAGACATTATGCCGATTACCACCAAGCACTATCTCTATCTTTCCGGAACTCCGTTTCGGGCGATTGCCAGCGGGGAGTTTATCGAAGAGCAGATTTATAACTGGACCTACAGCGATGAACAGGCTGCCAAAGAAAACTGGCAGGGAGCGGACAACCCCTATCTGGCTTTGCCGCGTATGGTGCTGCTCACCTATCAGTTACCCGATGCCATCCGGAATATTGCCCGTAAGGGGGAATTTGACGAATTTGATCTGAATGTATTCTTTGCCGCTGAGGGTGTGGGGGTTAACGCGCGGTTCATCCATGAAGATGAAGTACAAAAATGGCTGGATCTGATCCGTGGAGCTTTTCTACCAAGCAATATAGATGATCTGAAGTTGGGAGCGCAAAAGCCACCCTTACCGTTTTCTGATGTTCGGCTCTTGAGCGTGCTTTCTCATACTTTTTGGTTTTTGCCCTCGGTGGCAAGCTGCTATGCCATGCAAAACTTACTTCTTAAACGGCAGAATAAGTTTTATCACGATTACCGGGTGATCGTGGCAGCAGGACCTTCTGCGGGGATCGGAGCCGCAGCCTTGTCTCCCGTGCTAGAGGCAATGGGAGATCCTTTGAATAGTAAAAGCATCACTCTATCGTGCGGAAAGTTGACCACAGGAGTCACGGTGAAGCCCTGGACTGGGATCTTTATGTTGCGCAATACCAGCAGCCCTGAGACCTATTTTCAGGCGGCTTTCCGGGTGCAATCACCCTGGACGATCAAGAACCCGGATGGCCTTTCACCAAATCGCGAGCTGGTGCTCAAAGAAGAGTGTTATGTCTTCGATTTTGCTCCGGATCGGGCACTGAGGCAGATAGCTGATTATAGCTGCCGCTTGAACATGAATGGTGAAAGCGCCGAGCATAAGGTGGAGGAATTCATCAAGTTTCTGCCGGTATTGGCATATGACGGCAGCAGCATGAAGGAAATCGATGCCGCGGGCATTCTGGATATGGCCATGAGCGGAACCACAGCCACGCTTTTGGCTCGCAGGTGGCAATCCGCCCTCTTGGTTAATGTGGATAACGATACACTGAAGCGATTGATGGCAAATGAAGACGCGATGAAGGCTCTGATGAGCATCGAGGGCTTCCGCAATCTGAATCAAGACATCGAGACCATCATCAATAAAAGCGAGGCAGTGAATAAGGTACGCAAAGAAAAGAGCGATGAAGAGCTAAGTATAGAAGAACAGAAGAAGCTGACCGAAGAAGAAAAGGAATACAAAGCAAAACGCAAACAGATCCAGGAAAAACTGATCAAGTTTGCCACGCGCATTCCCATCTTTATGTATCTCACAGACTATCGGGAACGCTGCCTGAAGGACGTGATTACACAATTGGAGCCGGGACTCTTCAAGAAGGTTACGGGACTCACAATGAAAGATTTTGAGCTATTGGTAAGCTTAGATCTCTTCAATAGCGCCCTGATGAACGATGCCATCTACAAGTTCAAACGCTATGAAGATCCCAGCCTGAACTATACAGGGATCAATAAGCATGAAGGCGAAGATATCGGGCTCTATGACACTGTGTTAAAACACGATGATCTGGGAAAGGTGTTTGTGGAAGTGAAGTAATAACATTGAGATACGGGATGGTGTAAGGTTAATGAGCAGATTTACTAAATTGTAGTAGTCAAAAGGATGTCAAACAATCGGTGCGGTTAGTCACCGGGAATTTTTGATCAATTACTTTGTCTTGGGCCAGCTGAATTGAGTCCAGGAAAGTTTGCCTAAGGGTCTTACCAAAACAGTATTTACCGGAATGAAGTCTTTGCTTGTTGTAATACTCAATTCATTGATCAACATCAGTTTGCAGTTCTTCTATAGTGGGGTATAGTTTCTTACGGAAAGCAACTTGGTAGAACTCGTTGAGAATGGTCTTATGGATCGCTCACACATCCCATTGGATTGTGGACTCCGTGCTCTGGTTTTAGCGTGGTCAATATCTTCAAGTGTCGTGTCCCATTGGAATTCATTATCGTTCCCAGTAGTTACGATAACCATATCTCCGCAGTTTATCGGAAGCATTTTTCCAATTAATGCCCCAATTCCGCTGTTGGGATCTCTATAGAGACACCAGTCCTTGGCTTTGATCATAGTTATATCATTCCAGATTGAGGCAAAGGCATCTGTAGACCACAGACTTTCGGTAGCACAGTAACCAATCCAGTTTTCATAATGTCTTCTATTCAATATATGAAATCAAGTGGCTTTCAATAGTTTTTGAGCCCTCAACCAATTTGACAATGTATAACCCGGAAGGAATATCCTTTGGTACCCAGGTTACAGCTTTATCGTTGAGATCAATGGACTCTACCTGTTGACCCTTTATATTGTAAATTGTAAATTTACTTGGGTGTAATAATCGTTTATTAGTGCTTAAAGTAATCTTTTGGGAAAAGGGATTTGGATATGCCGATATACAGCGAATAGGAGGAGTTTGCTCGGTTTCATCATCAATCCCTACAAAATTACCATTTGAATCAATTCTGACCAGTGCAAGCTGTCTGGGTTGATAGCCAACTGTTGCGCAATAAAGTAAATCTCCATTTCCGAGCTCTATCAAGGGATGATTTCCAATTCCGACGCTCTCATTTTGGAGAGCGTTACTGCTCCATAACAGATTGAAATCATTATCAAATTTGAATATCTCCCCACTGGGTGTGGATACAGCTATGATGATGCAGTTATCCGATGTTTTAATAACGCTAAATGGTTCACCCAATCCATACAGGTTACTGTCAAGTAAAGGATAGGTAGGTATGACTAAAATTGGGTCTCCGGGTTCTTCATTTTCAAAATCAATACCAAAATCATAAACACGCAATTCTGCAGTGTTGATGTTTATTGACCAGTATGCAAATCCATAAAACCTGTTATTAACTTCTACAAAATTATCAACTCCAGTAATTTGAAGTTGCTTTGTCCAAATTGTGTCTCCCATTGAAGATATCTTCATCACTTTAAAGTGAGGGCTATACCACCACATATTAACATACGAACCGTCACTTAGTTTCCTTATGCGTACATGCTCATGAGCAATTAATGGCTTATACCATAAGTTAGTGAGATCAAAAGAGAACTTTGATACATTATAAATTGGATATCCTGATACGACAATAAATCCATTATTATCTTCGATTAAATCCCAGACATTTTCTAAAATCCCATTATCAATAAATAACTGAACAGCACCAACGTACTGCAAGTCATTATCCAATCTGTGGATTTTATGCTCAAACATGTCCAGAGCGAGGTAACCGCCTAATCCATCCTTCACAATTCTGGAATAATATCCTACATCTATGCCCCCTTCAAATTGAGGTCCAAACATCGTACTCTGATAAAAACCATTACGTGTATAGAACATCATCGGTGACTGAGGACAAACCCATACGGGGGGAGGAGAGTGATAGGTAGCCAAGGCTTGCAATACAAAATTCCCGTCATAATTTTCAAACACATTGGCAGCATATATTCCGCTGATCGGAAATGAATACCAAAAAGGGTGAGTTTCATAGGTTGGGCTGTAATAGCGCACAAAAGTGCTGTCAATCTGTGCAAACAAGTTTACTGATACCAGCATACACATTATCAACAAAGGAATTAGCTTCATAAATCCTCCAACTAATTTGTTCAGAGATTTAAACTCCATTCGCCTTCGTAATTTACAAATCTTTGTAAAGTATCTTCCTGCTGGTAACTTGGTTTTCACTGAGCGAATATTGTTAGCTCCAGATTCCAAGTACGCACCTGTAAGGAATGGCTGTGCACTGCAGATAGTGCAAAGTAATACAATGCACATTGTCAAATATGTTTTTGTCATCTTTCCTCCTATTTGATGACGCTAAATTTGGTAATAGCGGTTTGTTTACCGGAAGTAACCTTACAGAGATAGATCCCGGTGCTTAGTGAGGGCGCATTCACCAAGTATTTTCCATCTTCAGAGTGGTGGTCATAGGTTTCCCGGAAAACTGATTGCCCTTTGATATTGAAGATTTCGATACTTACTGCTTCAGTCCCGTTCGTGACTGAGCCTTTGATATTGACGCTGAGTGCTTGATCAGCTCTAATAATAGGGTTGGGGCTAACCCAAATCCTAAGCTGGTCTCCAATTCCCGGAAGTACTGAATCATCATTGGCCTCGGTTGTGTCCTCAAGCTGGTTATTACCTCCATATACCCATACATATCCATTGAAGTTACCGCTGGGCCAGAGATCGTATTCGTGTGAAGCGGCTATGGCAATGTCGTCATAACCATCATCATTAAAATCTCCGGTTACCAGACTATAACCGAAGTTCTCATAAGCAGAATTGTATTTTATCAGATCGGAAGTCCCGTTAACCTGTTGTTTGCCCAGCCAGACTGCAAAGCCGCGGTAACCGTAATGCGCTCCAACCGCGTCTTCATAGCCGTCGTTATTGAAGTCACCGTGTTCCAGAGAGCGTTGGAATTCTCCGCCATACCAGGGTGGGTCCATATCAAAATCAGGTACAGCGTAGTTGATGTTAGTTCCACCCAGCCAGGCATGCATCCCCTCATCCGTAATGTATCCCATAAAGTCGTCATAGCCATCGGCATTCATATCTCCCAGCGGTTTGCTGCCCCTTGATACTCCATACTGGCAATAAATAAGCGTTATCGGATTATCGGTATTTCCGGCAGCATTGCCATAGTATAGCCGGATCAGATTGTGGGTGGGATTGGTTGGTGGGGTGGCAAATGCCGTTGTAAAATCAGCGTAGCCATCGTTGTTGATGTCACCAATGCCATGGATTGAACATGAGTAAGAATAGCTTGCTTCCCCATTAGAAACAACTTGTTCTGTGAATGATCCTCCCCAGATAATTGATAGTCTATTCAGATAAGAAGGAGAATGCAGGTAATAGAAGCCCATATCTTCGAAACCGTCTCCATTTACATCACCTAAGGGCAATATCCTAAAAAAATGTATACATTCCCATACAAATTTAGCACATAATCGGGATTATCCAGATTTGTGGTTCCTCCATAGAAAAAGAGCAATTTCTCATAGCTCTCGTTCCAGGATATGTGGTCTTCTATGTGCATACATAGATCATCAAAGCCATCACCATTGATATCACCAATTTTGAAGACACCTTCAATTTGTCTGCCAACCCTCGTACTATCGTAAGTGCCTTCATAAGTTAATGCTGGAGATATGTTAGTGTTGAATCCAGTTGTTCCCTCATATATGTAGAGTTTTCCACGTCCTCTATCTATTGTTCCTGGGTATACATATCCGTAATTTGGAGAGCATACTACAAGATCGTCAATGCCATCATGATTAAAATCAAGGGAAACCATGGAGAATCCAAAAGCTGAGTTGTGATGTTCACCTTGGAAGGCAGCAATGACGGGCATATCGTTTATGGCGTACAAGGCATTTAATAACATAAGCAATGGGATCAAAATAGTTGCACATCGTAGCTTACTCATAGTTCCTCCATAGATTATTGTAAAGGTAAATGAAAAGGATTACATACCGCCTGGTTAAATAAGAACAATGTACGGACACACATCCCTGCTGTGATTCCTGAACAACGAATGGGCTGAATAAAAACTTTTTCTCTAACATTTATTCCTCTAATAAAGTGTTTTTAACTAATAACAATTTATCTTAAAGTACACTCTTTGTAGGATTCAATCCTATCTCCATACTATTCTCGAATCATTCCAAAACCTACAAATTTATTTTTATTCTTACATTATTCTTGTCAAGAACTTTTTTTATTTTTTTTCTCATCCTAACCCATCCTGATTTGTCAGCAAACTAAAGCAAGTAGGTCTTTAAAATAGCTAAAGAAAATTTTCAAGTCCTTAATCAGATGAAACTGCAACAGGTGTGGGAAGAAAAAATTCTTGACGAACTAAGCAATTCAAATCGGATAAGATATATGAATAAATTGAAATCCTTTTTAGTTGAATATTTGCTCTGGCAATATTTGTGGGGTTGTGTTGCCTGGATGGCTTATCGTCTCTATTCTTTTTCTTTTCCTGAGCTATTAATTTTTGGGATACCAATCGTTCTCGGGCTGGTATTCGGATTGCAACAGAATAGTTTAGGTGCAAAAATTGCCTATCCTGATAAAGAAATGAAGGGATTATTCTGGAAAGGAGAAATCTGGGCAGTTGTAATTTTTAGTATGGTAGTAGGCTGGATTATTGTAGAAGTTAAGCCAATTGCTTTTTTCACTCAGGCTGGAAATGCGAAAAATATAGTTCAGGGTCTTTTTAATCCCAATTTTAAACAGTTAGTCCCAATGTTGGCAGCATTGATGGAAACTGTATATCTTGCACTTTTAGCCACAGTTTTTGCTGTACCATTTGCTTTTATACTCAGTTTTTTTGCCGCAAAAAATCTAATGTATTCCACCATTTTAGGAAAGATAGTCTACTACATTATCCGTACTATTACGACGATTGTTCGCTCCATAGAAGCTCTGGTCTGGGCAATTATTTTCTGTGTTTGGGTGGGTATAGGTCCTTTTGCTGGAATGTTAGCTTTATGGATACATTCCATCGCTGCTTTAGTAAAACTATATTCAGAACAGATAGAAAGCATAGATCCAGGACCGGTAGAAGCTATTGTTGCCACCGGAGCATCCACACTTCAGGTCTGGCGTTATGCTGTAACTCCCCAGATACTATCACCCTATCTGGCTTTTACCATCTATAGATGGGATATGAATGTGCGAATGGCAACGGTGGTAGGATTTGTTGGTGGTGGAGGTATAGGATTGGCATTAAATCAACAGCAGCAGATGCTTGCCTGGAGAAATGTGGGTCTTATTATCTGGTTAATAGCATTAGTGGTTTGGGTAATGGATATATTCAGTGGATATTTAAGAGAAAAATTGGTAATGACTTGAGGAGATAAGGATGATAAATTATAATCCCGTTGAACTCATTCTGGCTAAAAGAAATGGTAATACATTGAATGATGAACAAATAAGAAATCTGGTAGAGGGCTTTTTAAACGGAGAAATTCCTGATTATCAGATGAGTGCTCTTCTTATGGCTATATATTTTCAGGGTCTAAACAGAGAGGAGATTTTTTCTCTCACAAAATCATATATTGAAAGTGGAAAAACTATATCTTTTCCAGCAGAATTAAAAGTAGCCGATAAACATTCCACCGGTGGGGTAGGAGATAAAATCAGTCTGATGCTTGCCCCCATTGCAGCTTCTCTCGGATTGACCGTGCCTATGATTTCAGGAAGAGGTTTAGGTCACACTGGTGGCACTTTAGATAAACTTGAATCTATACCTGGATTCCGTACCCAATTCACCCTGGAAGAATTTCGCAAGCTGGTCCTGGAGCATAACTGTGCTCTTGCCGGTCAATCTAAAGACCTGGTTCCTGCTGATCAGAAGATTTATGCCTTGCGGGATGTTACTGCCACGGTTGAAAGTCCTGGCTTGATAACTGCCAGTATATTGAGTAAAAAGATAGCTGAAGGGGCAAAACATTTGATTATTGACCTCAAAATAGGTAGCGGTGCTTTTATGCCTGATAGAGAAAAAGCACAGCAATTAGCTGAATTACTTATCTCCACCGGAGAGCGATTTGACTTAAAAGTGAAAGTAGCTTTCACCAATATGAATTCACCTCTCGGTCTGGCTGTAGGAAATGGTCTGGAAATGATTGAAGCCCTGGAATATCTAAAGGGTAATCCATTAAAAGATACCAAGATATTAACTTCCGAACTCACTGCTCAACTTCTTTTAAGTACTGGTTTTGCAGAAACAGAAGAACAAGCAATAGCTATGATGGAAGAAACCGTGAAAAGTGGAAAAGCTTTAAAAAAGCTGGAAGAAATCATTATTGCACAAGGCGGAAATCCCGCAGTGATGGAAGATTATAGTCTTTTAAGCACAACTAAATATAAAATCCCTATTCTGGCACCGACTTCCGGGTATGTTTCTCATATTGACTGTCGTTCAATAGGTTATGCACTTATCCATATAAATGCTGGAAGAACCAAAGTAACAGATGCTATAGACCATAGTACTGGCGCTCTACTTATCCCCAAGATCGGTGATTTCCTGGAAAAAGATGAACCTATTGGTGAAGTTCACTGCAATGACCGGATAAAAGGTGAAAAGGTCGTAGAACTCATACAAAAAGCTTATAATTTGAATTCAGAACCTATCCCGGAAGAGCCTATTATCTTTGATATTATATAATTACCAAATTATTGGTAGCATCTTTATTTCTATATCATAGAATATGATAAGACATTAATGAGTTGACAATAAGGCAATATTTTAACTTTTAGCAATAAAAAATAATAGGTAAAGAAGGATAAAATGAGAATATTAGTTCTCAATTGTGGCAGTTCTTCCATAAAGTATCAGTTCATAGATATGGAGAATTTATTGGTATTAGCAGAAGGAATTGCCGAACGTATTGGTGAAGATTACTCACTTTTTACTTTTAACAGTGAGAAATATACTTTGAAAAAGAAAGAGATGGTAATTGAGAATCACGAACAGGGATTGCAACTGATAATTGATTCTCTCTTAGACCCGGTTAATGGAGTAATTAAGGATAAAAGTGAGATTGATGCTGTAGGTCATAGATTGGTTCATGCCGGTGAATACTATTCTGACGCGGTAGTGATAACCGATGATGTAGTGAGAGTAATGAAAGAATGTATTCCTTTAGCACCTCTACATAATCCAGCAAATATAAAAGGTATAGAAGCAGTAAGAAAAAATATGCCAGAAGTTCCGCAATGTGGTCTTTTTGATACAGCATATCATCAGACAATGCCTCCACGAGCTTATCTTTATCCCCTTCCTTTAGAATATTATGAAAAGTATAAGATTAGAAGATATGGTTTTCATGGGACTTCGCATAAGTATGTGAGTTTACAGGCTGCCAGATATTTGCAAAAGGATATATCTCATTTAAAAATCATCACCTGTCATCTGGGAAATGGTGCTTCAATCACTGCCATAGAAAGGGGAAAATCTATTGATACTTCAATGGGTTTTACACCTCTTGAAGGTTTGATGATGGGAACTCGCTGTGGTGATATTGATCCTGCCATCCCTATATATATGCAACAACACCTGGGATTAAATGTGGATGAAGTAAACAGTATTCTAAACAAAAAAAGCGGAATGCTGGGTCTTTCTCAGATTTCTAACGATATGCGTGTCATTGAAGATGAGATTCTGCTGAAGGATAATGCGAGGGCGAGACAAGCTCTGGAGATCTATTGCTATAGAATAAAAAAATATATTGGATCTTATTACGCCATTATGAACGGTCTGGATGTTCTGGTATTCACCGGAGGAGTTGGTGAAAATATGCCCTTAGCCCGGCAAATGGTCTGTAAGAATATGGAAGCTTTGGGAATAAAACTTGATGCTGATGCTAATTCAAAATTTAGCCGTAAGATAGAAACAATAAGCACTCCTGATTCCCCGGTAACTATCCTGAAAGTTCCTACTAATGAAGAATTGATGATTGCATTGGAAACACAACGACTTCTCACAAAAAAAGTGTAAATTAAGAGGCATAATGCGAATAGATATGCTGCTCAACCAGCTCTGCCTGACAAAAAGTCGTAGTATTGCTAAAACTGCTTGTGATAAAGGACTGGTTGCTTTAAATGGAAAACCCGCTAAAGCTTCTGCGGAAGTTAAGGAAGGAGATATAATTCAATTGAAGCTCTATGGTTATGAGCATCAAATTCGCATTGATAAAATTCCTCGGGGAAATGT
>Ga0209604_1001878_pt1 | contig 16066 bp, 11 predicted proteins | sample AD_UKC097_MetaG_FD_184405 | JGI IMG/M metagenome (GOLD analysis project Ga0209604, IMG submission 184405) | Active sludge microbial communities of municipal wastewater-treating anaerobic digesters from USA - AD_UKC097_MetaG (SPAdes) (version 2) | ecosystem: Engineered > Bioreactor > Anaerobic >... | reverse complement strand
CCGAAAACGAGAATCTTCATCTGCGTTCCCCCTTTCAATTTTCTATACGAACAAAATGATTCTTTCAGAAAGAACGCTGGAAGTCAAATAGCCCTTCTAATACAAAGGAAATCCGACTGCCCGGTAGGTCCCGCCGGCATTGAAAAATGAAGATTAAAAAGTGAAAAGTGAAAAATTGAGGAATCTATTTCCCTATTGATCTTCAGCCGTGAAGGCTGCCCGGAGGGACCGTGACTCCTCCCCATTTTATGTGCCACCTACAATGAGAGGATACCATTTGCATTTATGGGCGGCAAGGGAGCGGAGGCATTGGGCCGAAGCGAGCTTGCCGCCGTCGCCGCAAACATTGCAAGGGATTTTCCTCCAAATCGCTCCTTAGGTCTGAACTCGTTGTATTCAAGCCTCCATTCCTCAACGATCTCCTGTGCCTCCCGTCCATCCATGAATACGTGCATGTTAAGGCACTCCGTCCTTAGTTTTCCGTTGAAGCTTTCTATGTGGGGATTCTCCCAAGAGCTTCCGGGGGTGAATCAGTGAGCGAGCTTGCGAGTGAAACGTCTAAGGAGGGAGCGTAGCGCCCCCTTCTTTGGAAGTTCCCCTTATCCCCGAAATACAATGCGCCCATTTTTCACCTCAACTATATTATACTCCCTCCCCCATACCATTAGGAGCGACAGGTGCAAATAGTAACGTGGATGACGTCCTAAACCATAACCTTGCTTTTCCCGTCTTATCCTTGGGTCATGGGACCGAGCTGTGATCTGCTGCGGGGCTGTTTTTTCGCGGCGGCTTCGGGCATAGTGCCCGGCAAACGGTTCTCAAGCAGTGTGCCCGGGTTCCCCTGCCGACCCGCCCTGATGAACCTATTATCCGGGGTTCATTCCCTCCGCCCCGTTGCCTCCCATAGCCGGGCGGGGGCCTTCCGCCCTTATCCCGAACGATGACGCCAGGCCGCCTTTTTTCTACCCCCCGTGTTCTTGACAAGAATGGAGCGCAGGCGGATAATGAACCCTAAACGAAATAATGGAGGGCAAGATGAAAAAGAAGAGTGCCGGGATCGTTTTCATGGTGTGGTTCGTCGTCATGGCGTGCTGCTTCCAGGTTTTCGGGTTCGGGATCAAGAAGGAGAAGGGTGCACTGGAGTCCCTCGCCTTCGTGGCCCCGGAACTGAGAGTGGTCGAAACGTCAGCAGATTTCAGGGGGATAACCGGGGAGTTCGCGTCCTCGAGAGGAATATCTGCTTTCCTGACCGAGAACGGAGACCCGTGGTCCGTCACGGTGGACCTGAGAAGAGGGATCCCGTCTCTTCTCGACGGAGGAGCGATACCGTTCCTGCCGGGCGCGGCGAACAGCCTTGCGTGGAGTTCCTTCGCTCCCGGATGCGGGTCGATACAGTGTCTGCCGGCCGAACGCGTCGAAGCGATAGCCAGAGAATTCCTTGACAGGTATCCCGGGCTGTTCCCTGTAACACCGGGCCAGCTGGTCCTCGACCGGGAAGGCACGATAGCGATAGGCGAATCGCTTTATTTCCTAAGGTTCCAATGGATAGTGGATGGCATACCTGTCGAGAAGGGGTCCATCTACTTCAGGATCAACAACGGAAATCTTGTCCAGGTCGCTTCCACCAGGATAGCTCCTGTAGCGCTGGACACAACGCCAAGTTTCACCCCCGAAACCGCGTGGCAGATACTGAACGGGTACCTTGGCGATGCTGGCATTACCGAAAAGGACAGCATCCTGGACCGTGGAAGGCTCGTGATAATTCCCACTACGAGAAAAGGCCTGAACGCGAACGTCTACTCCGGCAACATGGGGGAAATGGCCACTTTCAATCTTGCCTACAGGCTCGTTTTCAGACGCCCGGGCGTTACGGGCACCTGGGAGGCCATTATAGACGCCCATACGGGAGAGATCCTCAGGTTCGTCGACACCAACCGCTACGGAAGCGTGCACGGCGGAGTGTACACGACAGACGGGTTCCCCCCGGAAGCGGACCGTCCGTTCCCGTTCGCCGACATAGGCGGCGGGCTTTATTCCAATGAGGGCGGAACTTTTTCAGGGAACAACGCGACGGTAACGCTTGTCGGGAAATACACCCACATTGAGGACGATTGCGGAAGCATCAGCAACGCCACGACCACTGGCGATGTAGATTTCGGCATGAGCTCGGGAACCGACTGCACGACTCCGACTCCCAACAACGGCGGGCCCGGTAACACACATTCCGCGAGGACTCTCTTTTACATGGCCACGCAGGTCAACATGAAGGCCAGGACGTATCTTCCGACCAACACATGGCTCAACACCGACTACATTACATGCATAGTGAACCAGCCGGCGTGGTGCAACGCCACATCAGGCGGCGGGACGATAAACTTTTACCAGTCGACTTACGATTGCAACAATCTCGGCGAGATCCCCGGCGTAGCCCTTCACGAGTGGGGCCACTCGATGGATGATTTCGACGGCTCGGGCGGGGACAGCCCGCCGGTCGAGACACGCGCCGACTGGACCGCGACTCTCCAGACCCACGATTCCTGTACGGGGAGGGGCGCTTTTATCGGCGCATACTGCAACGGTTACGGCGATCCCTGCACGGATTGCAGCGGTATCAGGGATGCCGACAGGACCAAGCACACCGACACTTCTCCGTGGACGGCCGCGAACGGCGCCGGGGATGTCTATGACTGCGGCGGAGCAGGTTCTTACAACGGGCCGTGCGGGTGGGAGGACCATTGCGAATCGGGCATCTCGACCCAGGCCCTCTGGGAACTGGTCATGACCGACCTTCCCGCGCTGAGCTCGATGGATGTCACCTCCGCATGGATGCTCGTCGACCGCCTGTTCTACAGTTCCATGCCCACTCTGGGAGACATGTACACCTGCACGCCGCCGACTTCCAACGGGTGCGGCGGCACCAGCATATATACCACTTTCAGGGCGATAGACGACACCGGCGACGGGACGGCCAACGGGACTCCCAACGCCGCGGCTATTTTCTCGGCTCTCAACCGCCACAACATCGCCTGCGGCGCCTCCGGAGACGCCACGAACCAGAACCAGACCAGCTGTCCGAGCCTCGCTCAGGTCATCGCGTCGGGCAGCGCCGGGAGCAACTCGTCCATTCTCTCCTGGAGTGCCGTGACCGATGCCACGCGTTATTTCGTTTTCAGGAACGACACCGGCTGCGACGCAGGCTTCACCAGGATAGCAACAGTCACCGCACCCACGGTCACATATACGGACCTCAACGGAACGAACGGGCTCACATCCTATTACAGGGTCCAGGCAGTGACAGGCAACGACTCGTGCGTCGGACCGATGAGCGACTGCGTTTCAGTGACACCCCAGCCGTGCGCCGGTACAGTTACCCTCGACAGCGCCATCTATAACTGCGCGTCGACGGTCAATGTCACCGTTCTCGATTCGACCGCCCCCGCCTCGCCTTTCACTGTCTCAGCCTGGTCCACGACCGATTCTACGGTCAAGACGATCCAGGTCGCCGGAAGCCCCTCGACCTATACAGGATCTTTTACCCTGACAACAGGCGCTGCCGGTCCGACCCAGGTGCAGGTGGCTGACGGAGCCACTGTGACTGTCCGTTACGTTGACGCGGATTACTGCGGCACGCCCAACGTCGATGTGGACATGACGGCCGTCGTCGACTGCGCCGGTCCGGTGATCAGCAACGTTCTGGCGACGAACGTGACCGGGAACAGCGCGACGATCACATGGACCACCAGCGAGAACGCCAACAGCACGGTGAACTACGGGACCGCGACACCGCCCGGAAGCACGGTCAACGACCTTACGAATTACGTAACGAGCCACAGCGTCCTCGTGACGGGGCTCCTTCCCTGCACGACCTATTATTTCTCTGTCGCTTCCGTTGATTTGGCCGGGAACGGCACGACAGAGGACAACGGAGGGGCGTATTACACCTTCACGACCGGCGTCAACGTCAACCCAACCTACGCTTCGACCGATGTTCCGAAAGCCATTCCCGACAACACGACGGTGACATCCACTATCGCGGTAGCGGACGATAAAGTGATACAAGACTTAAACGTTACGATCACGAACATCACACACACCTACGACGGGGACCTCGACATCTTCATCATAGCTCCCGATGCAGCCGAAGTTGAACTTTCTACAGACAACGGGGGGACTGGCGAGAATTACGTCGATACCGTGTTCGACGATTCCGCCGCGACATCGATCACCTCGGGAGCCGCTCCTTTCACGGGAACCTTCAAGCCCGAAGGCAGCCTCGCCTCTTTCAACGGCAAGAACGCCACCGGAACCTGGACCCTCGAAGTCGCGGACGACGCCGGAGGGGATACCGGCACGCTCAACGGGTGGAGCATAACCTTCACATATCCTCCGCAGTCGTGCGGCGCGGCTCTCGAGTACCAGGACAGCGTTTTCACGGATACATGCTCCGGAACGGGCACGGGGGCGGGGAACGGCTTCATCGATCCGGGCGAGGACATCGTGCTTGAAGTTACCCTGCACAACAACGGAACATCGGGAACTACGGGCATATCAGCGACCATAGAGAGCGCGACATCCGGAGTCACCGTTACGGACAACTCAGCCTCATTCCCCGACATCGCAATGGACGGGACCGGCGCTTCGCTGTCCAACCATTTTGGTTTCAGCGTCGACGAGAGCGTCGCCTGCGGAACGAACATAGACTTCACAATCCATATCACCTCAAACGAGGGTTCGTGGGACGACACTTTCTCCCTGATAGTCGGCAACGTGGTCGCCGGCGGCGCTGTGACGATCTTCTCGGAGAACTTCGACTCCCTGAGCACTCCGGCCCTTCCAGCAGGATGGACCACACAAGTCATTTCAGGCAACGCGTGGGTAACCTATTCCAGCTACTCCTGCTCGACGCCCAACCAGCTCAACTATCCCTATAACTACTCTCAGGCCGCCAATTCGTGGGTGTTCACGCACGCCCTGACCCTTCAAGCCGGGGTTACGTACAACTTCAGTTTCAACCAGCGTGTGGCGGGCGCAACTTACCCCGAGAACGGGTCGGTCTGGCTGGGGACTTCCGCGAACAGCGCCGGGATGACGACCCAGCTCTGGGGAATGGACAACCTGACCAACACCACCTGCACGGCGAGGTCGGCCACATTCACGGTTCCATCCGACGGCACCTACTACATCGGGTTCCATTGCACGAGCGCGGCCAACATGTGGCGCTTCATAATCGATGACGTGGTCCTTTCATATACTCAGGCTCCCAGCTGCACCGTGGATGCATGCACCGGAGGAGGCGGCTGCACTCCTCCGACAACTCCGGTCGTGACCGTCGAAGATGTCGATCCTTGCGCGGCCGACGGGGTAAGCGTATCTTTCACGGGCGGGGAACCTGCTACCCGTTACGATCTATACGTGGACGGCACGCTTGCGGCCTCCGACATAACGAGCCCGGCCGTTCATGTACCTGGCGACGACCTGTCTCACGATTATGTCGTGAGGGCCGTAAACGGATCGGATACCTGCTACACCGATTCTTCTGTTGTCGCCGCCTCTGACCTGAACGGAGGATCCGCCACCGCGCCGGTGATCACTTCCATACTTGATCAGAGCATTCTGCAGTTGGGTTTGAAGATAACTTTCACTCCCGGTTCTCCGGCGCAAAGGCATGATCTCTACAGGGACGGCACGCTCGTGTTCGCGGGTTTCTCATCAGGGGCAATTTACAATCCCGGGAACACCATGCTGCATCACTATCAGGTAGCCGCCGTGAACGGGGCGTGCGCGACTTTTTCGAACGACATGCCGGCGACGGACCAGGGAACCAGGCTCCAGCCGAGGCCCAGGCTTCCCCTGGAACCTCTTCCCTTCGATCCGCAGGATTGAACAGACCAAATTAGAGTTGTGATCATCACAGGGCCGCTTCGGCGGCCCTTTTTTTTCAGGTAAAATATCCGTTGGAGGTCGTGATGGACTACGATGTCGTAATAATAGGCGCCGGAGTTGCGGGGCTCGCGGCGGCCGCGAACGCCGCTGACGGCAAGAAAAGCGTGCTTATTGTCGAGAGACACGGGAGCTTCGGGCAGGAGACATCGAGCAGGTCGAGCGAGGTCATCCACGCCGCGATCTATTACCCCAAGGGTTCCCTGAAAGCAGAACTTTGCGTCAAAGGCAACCACCTTCTTTATGAACTCGCGAAGAAACATTCAATACCGTTCAATAACTGCGGGAAGCTGATAGTAGCGGTCAACGAAGACGAGGAAAAGAAGCTTCCCGGGATCATGGCGAAAGCCGAAGAGATCGGCGCGGAGGGTCTTCGCATAGTCGATAGAAAGGAGATGGCCAGGCTCGAACCGAAGGTCTCCGCGTTGTCGGCTATCTACTGCCCGACCTCGGGGATAATCGATTCCCATTCGCTCATGAAGTACTTCCTGGGGAAAGCGAAGGACGGAGGTGCCGACTGCCTGTTCGGAGGCGAGGTGTCGGCCATTGAAAAAACGAACGGCGGCTATGAATTATCCGTCAGCGAAACGAACGGCGGCGTCTCGAAAGTCTCGGCGGTGATCGTTGTCAATTGCGCCGGGCTCTCCTCCGGAGATGTGGCGGCGATGGCAGGGTTCGATGTCGATAAACTCAATTACAGGATATCCTACCGCAAGGGCGTCTATTTCAGGGTTTTGAGAAAACTCGATAGAATGCCGCAAATGCTCATTTACCCGGTGCCTCCGGAGGACGCCACGGTGGGGGTCCATACTGTTCCCGAGCTTTCGGGCGGAATGAGGCTGGGTCCTCGTGACGAATGGTCGAAAACCCTCGATTATTCGGTGGACGGGAAGCTTCTGCCGGTATTCCACGAGGCTGTAAAGTCGTTCCTTCCAGTCCTTGACGCTGACGATATCGCCCCGGACATGGCGGGATTCCAGGCAAAAAGATACGGTCCCGGCGAGCCGAGCAGGGATTTCGTGATCCGCGAGGAAAGCGGCAACGGTTTTCCCGGTTTCATCAATCTTGTAGGTATAGAATCGCCAGGGCTCACTTCATCCCCGGCGATAGGCCTCATGGTGAAGGAGCTGATAGACGGGTGCCTTGGATAGGAGGCTTCGCCGCGTCAAGCTTCGCTTTCATTGAAAATTGGAATATTAGAGTGAAAATTTTTAAATTGAGGAATTGTTTTCCTTGTTGCACTTCAGCCATCAGCCTTAAGCCTTCAGCTCTAATATCCGCCTTCACTTCTTATTTCTTGCCGGGGCTATCTCTGTGTCGAGGAACTCGAGTACTTCTTCTGTTGTCGTGCCAGGGGTGAAAACCCTCTTGAGTCCCGATTCGATCAGGAAGGGAATGTCCTCCTTCGGTATTATTCCTCCGCCGAAGACCGCGATGTCTTCGGCTTTCTTTTCCTTGAGAAGTCCCACCACGCGCGGGAAAAGAGTGTTGTGGGCTCCGCTGAGGATCGAGAGGCCGATGGCGTCGACGTCCTCCTGTATCGCCGTGGCGACGATCTGTTCCGGTGAAAGGTGAAGCCCCGTGTATATCACTTCATGGCCGGCGTCCCTGAGGGCCCTGGCGATTATCTTCGCGCCCCTGTCGTGGCCGTCCAGGCCAACCTTGCCTATGAGTATGCGCAGTCTTTCTCTTCCCATTTAACGCCTCCTGTTCTATTATATCAGACTGGAGTTCAAGGGAGGAAACAGTGAGCCAGATAGACGCTCTTTTCGAGTTCATGCTTTCGCAGTCGCCGAACGTCAGCGACCTCAATTTCTCGACGGGCAAAGCCCCGCAGATCGAGGTCAACGGCCAGCTCAGGGAAGTCCCGATAAAGGGCATGGGGAAGCTTACCGCGTACCAGACGGAGCAGATCGCCCTCGCCCTGATAAAGAACGACCGCCATCTCCTTCACAAGCTCTTCAGGCAGGGGAGCGCCGATCTTTCCTATTCGATCCCTGGAAAGACCAGGTTCAGGGTGAACGTCTTTTCCCAGAGGGGGACCTACTCCATCGTCCTCAGGGTTATCCCGAGCGGCGTTCCGACGGTTGAGGAGCTGGGGCTTCCAAAGGCGATAAACAAGATCGCCGAGGAGAGGAACGGCATAGTTCTCGTGACGGGACCCACCGGCAACGGGAAGTCGACGACCCTCGCCGCCATCATCAACCGCATAAACGAGGACAAGGCCTACCACATAGTGACGATCGAGGACCCTCTGGAGTATCTTCACAGGCACAAGAAATCTACGATAAACCAGCGGGAGCTGGGCGCCGACGTCCCCTCCTTCGCCCTGGCACTGAGGGCGGCGCTGAGGCAGGCTCCGAAGGTGATCCTGGTAGGGGAGATGAGGGACCTCGAGACCACGGAGATAGCGCTCGAAGCGGCGGAAACAGGCCACCTGGTCATGTCCACACTCCACACCATCGACGCCAGCAAGACGGTCGACAGGATCGTCGGCATCTTTCCGAAGAACGAGGAGCAGCAGATCAGGACGCGCTTCAGCCAGACATTCAAGTGGATCGTCTGCCAGAGGCTGGTCCCCAAGGCCGACGGATCGGGCAGGGTTGCGGTCTGCGAGATGATGAGCTCGACTCCGAGGACCAGGGAATACATCCAGAAGGGCGAATCGGAAAAGGAAGGCAGGTCCCTGCTCGACGCCATCAACGACGGTTCGCTCGACGGGATGCAGTCCTTCGACGACGAACTTGAAAGGCTCTGGAAGGAAGGGGTGATAACAAAGGAGACGGCCCTTTCCTACGCGACAAACGCCCCCAACCTGAGTCTCAGGATGTCCGGCATCGACGCGACCGCTTCGGCGGGTAAGATCTACCAGGAAAGCCAGACAAAGAAGCCCGAAGAGCCGCCAAAGAAAGGCGTCGGAGCCGCGCAGCAGCCGAAACCTCAGGGCGTTCAGCCCGCCGCTCCAGCGCAGTATTCGCCCGCCACCGATATCAAGGACCTCATGGAGTGAACATGCAGATAAAATGCCTTTCATGCCAGAAAAGTTTCCTCATAGACGAATCGAAATATCCCGTTATGCCTAAAGCCTTCAAGTGCCCGGGCTGCGGATCGCAGATACCGACCGCCGGACAGGACGGGGAGCCAAAGGAAAAACCTCAGCCTCCAGTAAAAACGGAGGACGCGGCCTCCATAAAGGACCAGATCCTCAGGGAGCTTCTTTCCTACCTTCCAATTAACAGAAAGGACCAGGGGGAAGAGGACGAGGACGAAGAATTGAAGCCGAAAGCTCTAGTGTGCGACGACGAGCAGATATTCCAGGAACTGCTCAGGTCCGCCCTCGTGAAGCTGGGCTACAGCGTTGACGTCGCGGACTCCACGGCGAAGAGCATAGACCTGATCAGAAAGAACGATTACGCGGTCGTGACCGTCGACAACCGCTTTCCCGATGACCCTGAAGGCGGGTTCAAGATCCTCGGCGCGGCGAACGGACTGCCGCCCGAGAAAAGAAGGAAACTCTTCATAGCCTTCATTTCAGCGGACCTGGCGACCATGGACACCAACTCCGCGTTCGTCTACGGGGCAAACCTGACGGTCGCTAAGAAGGACACGAAGAAGATCGAACAGATCCTGAGGCAGGGCCTCCAGGATCATGACCGGCAGTACCGGACCTTCTTCGAGGTGTGGGAGGAAGTGAAGCGCGCCGAGATAACGAAGATGTGAAATGTAAGTAACCGGAAAACGAAAAGGGCGGCAGTCAAGCCGCCCTTTTGTTGTCTGTGCATAATGCATGGCCTGACCCCGAAACCCATGGTGATCCTCCCAACCGCGTCTCGTGTGTAGCCTATCTGGCAACTAAGCCCGGCGGGGTAGGCGGCGGTGTAGTTTGAAACTTCGCCAAAGGAGTTGTAGGTGTAAGTATCCGTGACGCTTCCGAGGGTTGTACCGGTGAGAAGTCCGTTGGGTACGTTTCTTTGGAGGGCTAGGCCGTCAACATTGGTCAAAAGGCCGTCGTCGTCGTAGGTGTAGCCACAGGTCATATCTTTATTTTCGACCACGTACCCATACCCAGGGCCCAATATGCCCGCTGAAATCGTCGTCAAGTTCTATTATTATTATCAAAGGTTCTTCAATTTCCAAGAGATCAAAGATTTTAAACAGTCCTTCGCGACCAAAGATTATCACAGATCCCGTATTATTGGATGCCCTCGCAATTTCGATTTCTTCAAGTTTGGAGATATGTTCACTATAAAGAACCTTCCCCTTATTCTCAATTAAGAGTTCATCAGCCCTAATGTCAAAGTGTAGACTTCCAAATTCCAATTTGCATTTACCCTTTTCCGCTTTCACTTTCGCTCTTAGTGCAAAGCTGCCTTTCCCGATAGCCTTATGTGACTTAAATTTAAAACCGTTGATATTGCGAAAAACCAGTTTGTCCTTTTCCTGCTTGGCTCCGGGCAATGTCTGTGCGTAAGTTCCAATGTCCTGTTCAAGGTCCTCGATGCTACGATTCTTTGAAAAGTATGGAATTCCATCGCCTGGGTATTGATAGGAATTGGAATCGCCACAAGAATTAAATGCGACTATTAAAAACAACAGTGCTATAGGCCCAATTATTTGGCGGACAGTAAGATTTTTCAGATTCATAGGTCAAACCCCCGCATTTACCATAGCAACAGCTGCCGGCATTTTACACCCGCAGTTGGTAATTGCGCTTTTCGCCGCATCACAGCAGTTGTGTTCAAAGGGTCGGAAGCCGTTCTTAGGAAGACTTGGATTCTTATGCTTTTCAAGTTCGCCCCTGAGGCAATCCTCAGTGCATGTACCACACTCGTCTTTAGGCAAAATCGGGTAGCATTGCTTAGCCCATGTATCAGGAACGCTATCTGGATGCACCCCATCGCTATCGTAAGTCAGTGTTGATCCATCAGAAAATTCAAAATAGCAATGGCGCACTGGATATGAATACGCTATAAAACCGCCAAATTTAAAACGTCGCATGCATATTTTTGCATATCCCGAGGGGTCGTATTCGTTACTGGGGTCATTGGCGACATAACAATAAATATTGTATTGAAGGGAATTAAATCCAATCGGATCCTTACATGTCCATCTCCCTACCTCCGCGTCATAATCCCTCGCTCCGAACCGGGTCAGCTTCGTCTGGCTGTCATACACCCCCCCAGCAAACCCGAACGGCGTGAAGTCCGGCGAAGTGTTGGTGAGCACACTCCCCCAATCGTCGTAATCCATGCGTTGTGCAATCGCCCCTGTTGCTGTATCAATGACGAAGCGCAACGAGCCCAGATGATCAGTTATTATCCGATAGGTCACGCCGCCCTTGATCATGTAGTCCGGCACGTTGATGTGCGTCGCGTAGACAAACTGGCTGACAAGTACCCCCGTTCCGTCAAGTTCGGCAACCGGCCTGAGCTGGCCGTCATATATCCATTGTCTTTCCACGGTTCCGTTCACTTTCTTTCCGACTCTGCGATTTCTTCCATCCACAATATATTCTATCAAGGTCGTATCGGGCAAAACAACGCTCTTGAGATTGCCGAGAACATCGTAAGAGTAAGTGGTCACTTCTCCATTTGCTGTGTTGGTCTTTGAAGCCAGCTCACCGTTGGCAGTGTAAGCATAGTTGTAATTCCCGTAAGCAGTCAGCCTGTCCTGAGCGTCATAGGTTCCGCTTATGGTCTGGGTGGATGTCGTTTTCGTCAGCCTGTTGCCGTTGGTGTCGTAACCGTAGCCAGCCCACAAGTCGCCGTTCTTTGTCGTCTGGGTCAGTCTCCCGGCCAGGTCGTAGGTGTAGCCCCAGCTTGTTGTTATCCCGTTGATCACCTCGGTTTTGCCTATGATCCTTCCGACCGCGTCCCTCGTGTAGCCTATCTGGCAGCTCAAACCCGCCGGATATGCCGCAGTGTAGTTTGAAGCTTCGCCGAAGGAGTTGTAGGCGTAGCTGTCCGTGACGCTTCCGAGAGTGGTTCCTGTGAGAAGGCCGTTGGAGGTGTTCCTGGCAAGGGTGAGGCCGTCAACATTGGTTAAAAGGCCGTCGTTGTCGTAAGTGTAGGGTATGATCGAGCCGCCGCTTATAGAGACGGAGGCAAGCTGGAAGTCGTTGTTGAATGTCCTTGTGATATTGCCGCTTACCGTGCCCGCCCAGGTTTCTTTAAGAGGCAGGAATCCGTCGTACTCGTAAGAGGTCGTTATTCCATCTGGGGTGGCAATGGAAGTCAATTGTCCCGTTGCGCCGTCGTAGATCAAGCTGGTCGTTCCTTCAGGGGTTGCAACTGTGGAGAGCCTGCCCGAGCCGTCATAGGCCATAGCGATGGACTTGCTGTCCGGCCTGTCAACCCTTGTGAGCTGTTTGTCGAGGTTGTAGCTGTAACGGGTGGATGTGTCGCCGATCCCGATGTCGGGCGGGGTGTAGGTCGCCTGCAAGTCAACAGCGGTATAGGTAAAGGAATGGGCGGGTTTGCCGGGAGGAATGACCGAGGTAACGTTGCCGTTGGCGTCGTAAGCGAAGCTTGCGTTTCTCCCGTCTGGGAACGTCTGGGTTGTCACCCTTCCGTTAGGATCATAGGAGAAGTTCACCGTCCTGCTCAGCGGGTCGGTGACGCACGAGAGGTTGCCCTGCGGGTCATAAGAAAGAGAAACGGTTCTTGAGCCTTGAGTGAGGCTTGAGGTCCTTCCCTTGGTGTCATAAGAAAAGCTTATCGGATCAATGCCGGTGATGGATTGGGAGACGACCTTGCCGTTGGTATCAATCTGCGAGGAAACCTGCCTTCCTTCGGGAGTCGTTGTAAGGAAGCTTTTGTTGCTTGCCGTGTACGATGTCGTGAATGTTTTGCTGTTGATCGTGAGGGTGTCGGTCTGGGTTGTCAGCGACATCAAATCAGCAGGGTTGCTGAGAACAACTGTTCTTGTCATCGTGCCGGAGAGGGTTTTTCCTCCGGGGGTTGCGACAGAGAAGCTCTTGGGGATTGAAGCCATCATTCCCCAGCGCGGGTCCGGTCCTTCTGTTATTGTTGAAACCGTCCCATCGCCGGAGGTTACGGTCGTCGTGCCGTTGGGCAGGATCACGCTGGTTGTGGAACAAGGTTGTCCAGTCGGGGTATTTGGGTTTTCCCAATTGACTTTTTTTCTAAGATTCATTAGGATTTTTCAAATTCAGCGAATTCCGAATACTCTGCGTTATACTCATAGGGCTGATTGAAATTTCACCTTCGTCATTAAATAATAGTAACTCGTGTTTGTCCTTATCCAGACCGGAAATGCCTAATCGGTAACGGTTTTCAAAATCAACTAGAATCCAAAATGTACTTTGGGCAGTTGTTATTATTGGCATCTTCCCAAGGCCATATACTTTTATCCCATCAACACAAAATCCGTTGCATAATTTAAGTAATTTCAAATAATCGTCCGGCAACGACAGCCTCAATTCCGACAAAATACACTCTCTTCTAGTGTCATTAAGTGCATAGTCGCCTGTCAGCTCATGCTGTGTTTGTTCACGTAATCCCAACCAATTGTAGATAAGCCTTGTAGTATCCTCAGATAATTTCACTTGCCTACTGGGTTCTTGAAGAGAGGTGATGATCTCAGTTTTATGAACTGAAACAGAGGAATTTCCTTTGACAAAGAAATGGAGTTTCGGTGGCTCATCATACTCTATACTAGAAAGTCGTCCTTTATGTATGACAATTCTTGCTCTAACGGTTGTTCCAGTTCTTTTTTGTGAAAAAAGGTAAATGATAGCGACCAGAATTTCTTCACCCTGGTGTTCAAACAGTTCGAGATGGGGGTCTACCTTGTTTCCTGCCTGGCATATTGGGAAGAAACAAGTCAACTTATCCTTGGAAAACCTTTGAATAGTCAACGACATATCAATATGCTTCCACAAAAGATCACGTATATTCACTTCAAGGTTTTCACTCCAAGCTTCAAGACACTTGCGTTCATATGGACGCAAACGATTCTTTGGTAAAAATGCTCGAAAAAGAAAATCCAAAGCTTGAAGTATACTTAGCATCCGCATTCCTTGGCGTTTGCCGCCATACTTCCGGCACCGTAAGCAGTTCCTGCTGCAGTACCCTTCAATAAATTAGGGATTCTGTCAAATTGCTGGACTGGAGGAGTCCATTTCGGGCCTAAATCACGCCACCCTATTGGGAATCTGAAAGGATCGTGGTAATAGTGACGTGCAGACGAAACGTAATTACCGTTCCATATAGACCCAGGACCTCCCATTCTTGCAGGGATCCAATGCGAAAATTCTTTCCCTGCAGCTTTACTCCCAGCTGCTTTCAGCCCTCCGGCCACGCCCATTGAAATACTATATGCAACGCCAGTCCACTGTCCACCAGAATACCATCCAGAACATTTATTGACTTGTTCATTGCCACCTATCAAATCACGAGCAATGTCAGTTAGTCCGAAGCTGATATTGTCACCAAAACCAGCACTAAAATCAGAGACAGGTCTAAGGATGTCTTCTACCCAATCAAAGAGACCATAAGGGTCATAGAAGTTCATTGGATCATTCTTTGCATAGCAATAGAGACTCCCGCTTCCACCTCCAAACCCAATCGGATCCTTCGCCGTCCACCTCCCCGTTGCCGCATCATAATCCCTCGCTCCGAAGCGGACAAGCTTCGTCTGGCTATCATACATTCCCCCCGCGAATCCAAACGGCGTGAAGTCAGGCGCAGTATTCACCAACACATTTCCCCAATCGTCGTAGTCAATCCTTTGAGCAATCGTCCCTGTCGCTGTATCTATTACGAACCTCAAAGAGCCAAGATGATCCGTGATAATCCTGTAAGTCACTCCACCTTTGATCATGTAATCCGGCACATTGATATGCGTCGCATAGACGAACTGGCTTACGAGCGCCCCGGCTCCATCAAGTTCTGCCACCGGCCTCAATTGTCCGTCATAGATCCACTGTCTTTGAAGCGTCCCACCTACTTTTTTGCCCACTCGTCTGTTTCTTCCGTCCACAACATATTCTATCGAAGTCCCGTCAGCCATGAGCACTGCCTTCAGATTCCCTAACACGTCGTATGTATACGTTGTCATCTCGCTTGTGGCCGTGTCGGTTTTGGTTTCAAGTTCGCCGTTTGCGGTATAAGTGAAGGTGTAGTTCCCATAAGCCAGCAGCCTGTCCTGCGAGTCGTATGTTCCGTTGATCGTCTGGGAGGATGTTGTCTTGGTCAGTCTGTTCCCATTGCTGTCGTAGCCATAGCTTGCCCACAGGTCGCCGTTCTTTGTTGTCTGGGTCAGCCTTCCAGCTAAATCGTAGGTATAGCCCCAGCTTGTAACGACAGTATTGATGTCCTCCGTCTTGGAGGTGATCCTCCCTATCGCGTCCCTCGTGTAGCTTATCTGGCAACTCAAACCCAAAGGATACGCCGCAGTATAATTTGAGACTTCGCCGAAGGAGTTGTAGGTGTAGCTGTCCGTCACGCTTCCGAGAGTCGCGGAATTTAACAGACCATTTTGGCAATAATTAAGACTCGTCGGCGGGGAAGGGCTGTCTGAGAGGGCAACTGGCTTTGGCATTTGCTCAGACAGCCCCTCCCCGCCGACGAGCCCGGCGTAAGCCAAAGGCGGAAAAGCTGAAGAGGAGAAGTTTTGGCTTGAAAGAGAATCATGGTTCATGGGCTGAGCCCTCCTGTTATCCTCACCTGCTTACTTAAATCCCCTCAGCCATACCCAAGGGCCAATAGTGCCCACGGAATCGTCAGTAAGCTCCAAGTTGATTTGGGCTGGACGCATGAAATTAATGTCAACAAGTTTAAATAGAATATTGTCTTCATTACAAATCCTTACCGATTGCTGCATATCAGAGAAACTAAAGAAACTTATTGTAATATTTTCTCCTTTCCGTACATGTTCTTTAAGAATGACAGCGCCCTTATTTGCTAGGCAGATTTCCTCATTGTTCAGTTTTATGCCTACATTTCCAAACTCCAAGTTAAGTCCGCCTTCTAGCAATTTAAGCATTCCTCTAAAATTCTCCGAGCGTAAGCTCGAGAGATGGATAAAGTTCCAATATCTTCGTATAATCGAGGAATGGAATATGTACGGCTGAGCCATTGTGTATATAAATGCGATTACCACA
>Ga0209604_1001869_pt1 | contig 16138 bp, 16 predicted proteins | sample AD_UKC097_MetaG_FD_184405 | JGI IMG/M metagenome (GOLD analysis project Ga0209604, IMG submission 184405) | Active sludge microbial communities of municipal wastewater-treating anaerobic digesters from USA - AD_UKC097_MetaG (SPAdes) (version 2) | ecosystem: Engineered > Bioreactor > Anaerobic >... | reverse complement strand
CGCGGCCATCATTTCGCGCGAGCTGGGCATCCCGGCTGTGGTGGGCTGCGGACAGGCGACCGATCAGTTGAAGGAGGGCACGCTCGTCACGGTGAGCTGCGCCGAGGGCGACACCGGGTTCATCTACGACGGCCTGCTCGAGACGGAAGTGACCGAGGTCTCGCGTGGCGCGATGCCGGAGATCGGGGTGAAGGTGATGATGAACGTCGGCAATCCGCAACTGGCTTTCGACTTCTGCCAGTTGCCCAACGCCGGCGTGGGCCTGGCCCGGCTGGAATTCATCATCAACAACAACATCGGTGTGCATCCCAAGGCGATCCTGGACTACCCGAACGTCGATACCGACCTGAAAAAGGCGGTCGAGTCGGTTGCGCGTGGTCACGCCTCGCCCCGGGCGTTCTACGTGGACAAGGTCGCCGAGGGGGTCGCCACGATTGCTGCGGCCTTCTGGCCCAAACCGGTGATCGTGCGCTTGTCCGACTTCAAGAGCAACGAGTACCGCAAATTGATCGGTGGCAGCCGTTACGAACCTGAAGAAGAAAACCCGATGCTGGGCTTTCGCGGCGCGGCGCGTTATGTCAGCGAAGAGTTCGGCGAGGCTTTCGCGATGGAGTGCGAGGCGCTTCAACGCGTGCGCAACGACATGGGCCTGACCAACGTGCAGGTCATGGTGCCTTTCGTGCGCACGCTGGGACAGGCGCAGCGCGTGACCGAACTGCTGGCCCGCCAGGGACTGAAGCGGGGCGAGAACGATCTCAGGCTGATCATGATGTGTGAGATACCGAGCAACGCAATCCTGGCCGAGCGGTTCCTGGAATTCTTCGACGGTTTTTCCATCGGCTCCAACGACCTGACCCAGCTGACACTGGGGCTGGACCGTGATTCAGGTCTGGAACTGCTGGCGCGGGATTTCGACGAGCGCGACCCTGCTGTCACCGCGCTGATCGCGCAAGCCATCCGCGCCTGTCTGGCACAGGGCAAGTACGTCGGCATCTGCGGGCAGGGCCCCAGCGACCACCCGGATTTCGCGTTGTGGCTGCGCGACCAGGGTATCAGTTCGATTTCGCTGAACCCGGATTCGGTGGTAGACACCTGGAACCAGCTCGCCGGCTGATCGGCGGTCGCGCGATGCTGATGGTGGTGACCGCGGTCAAGCTGGTGGCAGAGGTTGCCCTGCTGGCACTGCTTGGACGCGGTGTTCTGGCCTGGCTGGCAGGAGCCGGCAGGCAGCGCAACCCGTTCTACCGAATTCTGCGAACCATCAGCGAGCCAGCCCTTCGGGTTGCCCGGTGGTTGACCCCCAGGGTCGTGCTGGATCGACACCTGCCCCTGGTGGCGTTTCTGATGCTGTCGTTCCTCTGGCTGGGGGCGACTGTGCTGAAGATCCGGTTCTGCCTGGAAATCGGCGTCACCGCATGCCGTTGACGGCGTCGGTGCGGGTTCGGGTTCTGCGGTTTCGGGCCTGGGTCGCGCTGGCAGCCGGGCGGACCGACGCGGCATTGGCCGTTTTCGATCGGCTGCTGGCCGTCATGCCCGGCGACCGCCACGCGTTGGCGAGTCGCGCGGATCTGCTGGAGCGAATGGGCGATCGCCAGCTTGCCATCGAGGCCATGAACGAGCTGGTCGCCGCATACCCTGGTGACGCTGCCGGCTGGTTCAACCTCGGTTACCTGCTGGAGGCGTCGGGGATGCTGTCCCGGGCCGGCGACGCTTTCTTGCGAGCCTGTGAACTGGCGCCCGACCTCGACCAGGCCTGGTTCGGACTGGCGCAGGTCCGCATCCGTGAAGGGCGCCTGGACGAGGCGAAGGCGGCGCTGGAGAACAACACCCGGCTTCAGCCCCTGTCGCCCCACGGCTGGTACCAATTGGCGCGCTTGCATGCCGAGTGTCGGTCCGACGATGAGGCGATCCGGATCATCCGGCACCTGTACGGTTTTGAACCCAGGGTGGCGGCCCGGCTGGAACGGGAAACCGGGCTGGTGGCCCGCTGAATGGGTGACGTAACGACGGCGTTGAATTCGATGGGGGAGCACCGGCTGTCCGAGGTTTCTGAACTGAGACAGAATGACGGGCAGCGGGGGCCTTGCCTCCAGGAACGAAAGGCCCTGACGATGTCGGAACGGGACAGTGAGCGACTCAAGGCCCGCCAGTGCCACTGGCGGAGCAATCTTCGCGTCACCGCCATGTTGCTCGTGCTGTGGTTCGTGGTGACTTTTGTAGTGACCTATTACGCCCGCGAGCTCAGTTTCCGGTTCTTCGGGTGGCCCTTCAGCTTCTGGATGGCAGCCCAGGGATCGCTCGTGGTCTACTGCCTGATCGTCTGGTTCTACGCGCGCTACATGGATCGGCTGGACATTCGGCATGGGGTTCAGGAACCCGACGAGTGAGGCATGACGGGGCCTGCTGAACACCGTCCAGAGTCGCGCGAGAATCGCGCGGCGTTCCGGCGCAATCTTGACAAGGTCTATGGCTGGTACACGGGCGGCTTTGTCGCCTTTGTGCTGGTGTTGGCGGTGCTGGAGCAGTTTGGACTGTCCCGACGGTGGATCGGCATCGTTTTCCTGCTGGCGACCATTCTTCTGTATGCGGGCATCGGGATCATGAGCCGAACCACCGACGCCGTCGAATACTACGTGGCGGGGCGGCGCGTTCCGGCCGTATACAACGGGATGGCGACCGGGGCCGACTGGATGTCCGCCGCGTCCTTCATCAGCCTCGCCGGTACTTTGTACCTGACCGGCTACAACGGGCTGGCCTTCATCATGGGCTGGACCGGCGGCTATTGTCTGGTGGCCTTGCTGCTGGCACCCTACCTGCGCAAGTTCGGCCAGTTCACCATTCCCGATTTTCTTGGCGCCCGCTACGGCGGAAACCTGCCGCGACTGCTGGGCATTCTCGCCGCCGTGCTCTGCTCCTTCACCTATGTGGTGGCGCAGATCTATGGCGTGGGCCTCATCACCTCACGTCTTACCGGGGTCGCATTCGAGCTTGGCATCTTTCTGGGCTTGGGTGGGATCCTGCTGTGTTCGTTTCTGGGCGGCATGCGCGCCGTGACGTGGACCCAGGTGACCCAGTACATCATCCTCATCGCGGCCTACCTGATTCCGGTGATGTGGCTGTCGGTCAAGCAGACGGGCGTGCCGATCCCGCAGATCGTCTATGGCGTGCAGCTCGAAAAAGTCTCCGCGATGGAACAGCGCCTGATCAACGACCCCGCCGAAATACAGGTTCGCGAGATTTTCCGCAAACGCTCGATCGAACTGGCGGAAAAGCTCAGGGACCCGCGAGCCGCGCTGGCGGTCGAGCGGGCCGAGGCGGCGAAGAAATCGGCCGACCTGAAGTCCGCCCATGCACCCGACGCCGATATCGTCGCAGCCGAAAAGGCGCTGTTCGGCATTCCGAAGGACGAGGCGGCGGCCCGGCGGGCATGGACGGCGGCGCGCGCACAGGCCGACGTCAAGGCGCGGCCGTTGAACGGAATGCCGCTTCACACCGAGCAGTTTGCCGGCGACCCCAAGGGCGATGCGTTCGCGCAGGACGAGTTCGACACGTCGCGGCGTAACTTCATGGCCCTCGTCGTGTGCCTCATGCTCGGAACGGCCGCTTTGCCGCACATCCTCATCCGGTATTACACGACGCCCAGCGTGAAGGAGGCGCGGGAATCGGTGGCCTGGTCGTTGCTGCTGATCTTCCTGCTCTACTTCACCGCACCCGCACTGGCGGTGTTGGTGAAATTTGAGGTCTTCCATGTGCTGGTGGGCACCCCGTTCGATCAACTCCCTCCATGGATGATGGCGTGGAGCAAGGTCGACCCGACCTTGCTCTCGGTGACGGACATCAATCGCGACAACATCCTGCAGCTCAACGAGTTGTCGATTGGTGGCGACATCATTGTCCTGGCCATGCCTGAAATCGGCGGCATGCCCTATGTCATTTCCGCGCTGGTTGCCGCAGGCGGGCTGGCGGCGGCGTTGTCGACAGCCGACGGGCTGTTGCTGACAATTGCCAGCGGCCTGAGTCACGACCTCTACTACAAGATGATCGACCCGAACGCCTCGACGGCGCGCCGGGTCACGATCTCCAAGGTGCTGCTGCTGATCGTGGCGCTGTGCGCGGCGTACCTGGCTGCCCAGAGACCGGCGGATATCCTGTTTCTGGTTTCGGCCGCTTTCTCATTTGCCGCTGCCGCGTTCTTCCCGGCGTTGACGCTCGGGATTTTCTGGAAGCGCGCCACAGGACTTGGCGCGTCGCTGGGCATGGCCGCGGGTTTGGGTATCACTTTCTACTACATGATGACCACGCAACCCTGGTTGCGGGAAATCTTCCGGGTGACGTCGCCCGTGGAGCTGTGGTGGGGTATTCAGCCGATCTCGGCAGGTGTATTCGGCGTGGCGCTGGGGTTTCTGGTCATTGTGCTGGTCAGCCTGGTCACGCCGGCGCCAAGCCGTGCGGTCCAGAACTTTGTCGAGGACCTGCGCTACCCGAGGTCGGGCAACGACTGAGCGGGCAAGTTTGCGTTGATGCAACGCCATTCGCCGACAGGCTATAATGCGCGGTTCCACCTTGCTGCACTCCGATTCGACGCCGGGGGCAGCTTATCCCAGTGCCCATTGCGGGTCATCCAGAAGGAGTATCAATGCGTCATTATGAAATCATCTTGCTGATCCATCCGGATCAGAGCGAGCAGGTTCCGGCCATGCTGGAACGCTACAAGGGCATGATCACCGCCGGCGGCGGAAAAGTGCACCGTGTCGAAGACTGGGGCCGTCGCCAGCTCGCGTACCAGATCAACAAGCTGGGCAAGGCCCACTACCTGTGCGTCAATATCGAGGCCGATCAGGCGGTGATGGGCGAACTGGAGCATGCCTTCAAGTTCAACGACGCCGTGCTGCGCCACTTGACCGTGCAGAAGAAGAAGGCTGAAACCGGCCCTTCCTCGATGATGAAGACGGTCGAGCGGGAAGAGGCGCGCAAGTCCAACCAGGCCGAATACGCAGCCTGACGTTGTTCGTCAGCGCGGTGTGAACCACGTTGTCCTGACTGCCGGTATCGTCGAGGCCAAGGCCCTTCGTTATACCCCGGCGGGATTGCCGGCCCTGGACCTGAAGCTCGAACACGAATCCGGTGTCGAAGAGGCAGGTCAGGACAGGCAGGTCAATGCAGTGATCAAGGCCGTTGCACTGGGAGCTATCGCCGAGAGGTTGTGCAGTCAACCCATCGGCAGCGTTTTCCGGTTCACTGGCTTCCTGGCAACTCCGCGCAACGGCAAATCGGTCGTACTGCACGTTCAAGAATTTCAGCAAGATTAATTTATTCAGGAGTCCATCATGCCCGGACCAAAACGATTCAACAAAGACAAGCGCCCGAAGCGCCCCGCGCAGAATCTGCTGTTCAAGCGCAAGCGTTTCTGCCGTTTCACCGTGACCGGTGTGGTCGAAATCGATTACAAAGACATCGACACGCTGCGTGATTTCATTGCCGAGAACGGCAAGATCATTCCGGCCCGCCTGACCGGCACCCGGGCCATTTTCCAGCGCCAGCTCAACACGGCCATCAAGCGTGCCCGCTTCCTGGCCATGTTGCCTTACAGCGACCAACATCGCATCTGAGGAGAACAACCATGCAAATCATTCTTCTCGAAAAGGTCGTCAACGTCGGTGATCTGGGCGATATCGTCAAGGTCAAGGACGGCTATGCCCGCAACTTCCTGATCCCCGGCGGCCGCGCCCGCCGCGCCACGGAAGCCAACAAGGCGGAGTTCGAGGCGCGCCGCGCCGAGCTCGAAAAAATCGCTGCCGCGAAGCTGGCGGAAGCGCAGTCGCAGGGCGAGAAGCTTGCTGGCAGCACGATCAAGCTGACCCAGAAAGCTGGCGTTGACGGTCGCCTGTTCGGATCGGTGACCAACAACGACATCGCCGAAGAGCTGAACAAGCAAGGCTACAAAGTCGTCAAATCGCAAGTTCGCATGCCCAACGGGCCGATCAAGCTGGTCGGCGACAGCACGGTGAACGTGGCGCTGCACACCGACGTCGTGGTCGAAATCAACGTCACGGTGTACGGCGAATCGGCCTGATTCGGGACTTTTTCTGTCAAGGCCGCCGGGCTCAAACCCGGCGGCCTTTTTGTTGTCCGCGCGGTTCCGGACTTGCCCACAGGCAACCCCGCGCTGATCACCGCGATCCCACAGCTTGTCCACAGACTTGTCCCGTGACGGACGGCGTGGCAGCGCGTACGATCGATCGTTCAAGGATCCCTCCATGTCGGCTGTTTTTCCCACAGATTACCCCAACGATGTCGACGATTTGCCGATGGACCGGCAGGTGTCGCAACTGCGCATTCCCCCGCATTCAATCGAAGCCGAGTCGAGCGTGCTGGGGGGACTGCTGCTTGACAACGGCGCCTGGGACCGGGTGGGCGACCTGTTGATCGACAGCGACTTCTATCGTTATGAACATCGCCTGATCTATGGGGCGGTGGGGGCCCTGATCAACGCGTCCAAGCCGGCGGACGTGATCACGGTGTTCGAATCCCTGCAGAACCAGGGAAAGGCCGAAGAGTGCGGCGGGCTGGCCTATCTGAACTCGCTGGCCCAGTACGTTCCGAGCGCCAGCAACATCCGTCGCTATGCCGAGATCGTGCGCGAGCGCTCGATTCTGCGCAAACTGGTCACCGCCAGCGACGAGATCGCCACCAATGCGTTCAATCCGCAGGGGCGTGCGGTCGACCGCATCCTGGACGAGGCCGAGCAGAAGATCTTCAACATCGGCGAAGAAGGCTCGCGCATGAAACAGGGCTTCCAGTCGATGGAATCACTGGTGGTGAAGCTTCTGGACCGGGTGCAGGAAATGGCGGACAACCCGAACGACATCACGGGGGTTCCCACGGGTTTCTACGATCTGGATCGCATGACTTCCGGTCTTCAGGCCGGGGATCTGGTGGTGCTGGCCGCGCGCCCTTCGATGGGCAAGACGGCCTTCGCCATCAACATTGCCGAACACGTCGCGCTTCACGAAGGTCTTCCCGTCGCCGTCTTTTCGATGGAAATGGGCGCTTCGCAGCTGGCCGTGCGGATCGTGGGATCCATTGGGCGGATCGACCAGGGTCACCTGCGCACGGGCAAGCTCAGCGACGACGAGTGGCCACGGTTGACCGAGGCGATTGAGCGACTGGGATCGGTGTCCTTGCACATCGACGAGACGCCGGGCCTCACAACGAGCGAACTTCGGGCCAATGCGCGTCGGCTTGCGCGCCAGTGCGGCAAGCTGGGGCTGATCGTGGTCGACTACCTCCAGCTGATGAGCGGCTCCAGTACGACCGGCGACAACCGCGCCACCGAACTGGGCGAAATTTCCCGTGGGCTCAAGATGCTGGCGAAAGAGCTCCAATGCCCGGTGATCGCCCTTTCGCAGCTCAACCGCAGCGTGGAAACCCGCACGGACAAGCGACCGATGATGAGCGACCTGCGCGAGTCGGGGGCGATTGAACAGGATGCGGACATCATCATGTTCATCTACCGTGACGATTACTACAACAAGGACTCCCGCGAACCCGGCGTGGCCGAGATCATCATCGGCAAACAACGCAATGGTCCGACCGGCACTGTCAAGCTCGCCTTCCTCAAGCCGTTGACGCGCTTTGAAAGCCTTGCGTCGGGCGGGAACGACGATTTCTGAGGTCTGGCAGCTGGCGTTCGATCAGGCCGACCGGTGCTTGCCCGCGTGTCCGGTCAGCCCGAACACCCGGTTGACAACGGCTGGCTTACAGCACTTCGCTGGCGAAGTCGGCCAGGCGTGAGCGCTCTCCGCGCGCCAATGTGATATGGCCGCTGTGGGGCCAGCCCTTGAACTTGTCGACAGCGTAGGTCAGTCCCGATGAGCCTTCCGTGAGGTAGGGCGTGTCGATCTGGGCCAAGTTCCCCATGCAGATGATCTTGGTGCCGGGGCCGGCGCGGGTGATCAAGGTCTTCATTTGCTTGGGCGTCAGGTTCTGCGCTTCGTCGATGATCACGTATTTGTTCATGAACGTGCGACCGCGCATGAAGCTCATGCTCTTGATCTTGATGCGGCTGCGGATCAGCTCGTTGGTCGCGGCCCGGCCCCATTCGCCTGCGTTGCCGCCGTCGCCTTTGGCCAGGAACTCGAGGTTGTCGTCAAGCGCGCCCATCCACGGCCCCATCTTCTCTTCTTCTGTGCCGGGCAGGAATCCGATGTCCTCGCCCACGCTGACCGTCGCGCGGGTCATGATGATCTCGGTGTAGCGCCGGTCATCCAGAACCTGGCTCAGACCGGATGCGAGTGCCATCAAGGTCTTGCCGGAACCTGCCGTGCCGGTCAGCGTGACGAAGTCCACCTCGGGATCCATCAGCAGGTTCATCGCAAAATTCTGTTCCCGATTGCGTGCGGTGACGCCCCAGACGGCGTTTTTCAGGTGGTTGAAGTCTTTCAGGGTGCGGAATACGGCGGTCTTGCCCCGGATTTCGGTGACGCGCGCATACAGGCTCGGCTCACCGGGTGCCTCAAAGTAAACGAACTGGTTGATCAACAGGCTGGGCACGATCGGCCCCGATACCCGGTAGAACGTGTGCGCACCTTGCTGCCAGCTCTCGATGGTCTTGCCGTGCTTGCTCCAGAAGTCAGGTGGCAAGGCCAGCGAGCCCGCGTACAGCATGTCGCCGTCTTCCAGGGTCTTGTCGTTCTGGTAGTCCTCTGCCGCCAGTCCCAGCGCCCGGGCCTTGACGCGCATGTTGATGTCCTTGGACACCAGCACCACCTCGCGCGCAGGCTCCTGCTGACGCAGTGCCTCGACCACTCCCAGAATCTGGTTGTCCGCCTTGCCCTGTGGCAGGCTGGACGGCAGCGCATAGTTCAGGGGCTGGGTCTGGAAGAACAGCTTGCCGCCGGCTTCGCGATGGCCAGTGGCGTCCAGCTTGAGGCCGGCACCGATATCGGCGCCTGCGGCACCGGCCAGCGCATCGAGCGTCCGGCTGGCCTGGCGTGCATTGCGCGCGACCTCGGTCATGCCCTTCTTGTGACCATCGAGCTCTTCGAGCACGATCATCGGCAGGAAGATGTCGTGCTCTTCGAATCGGAACAGGCACATCGGGTCGTGCATCAGCACGTTCGTGTCCACGACGAACAGTTTGGCCGGTCCTTTCGGCCGTGTTTTGCGGGCTGCTGTGGCGGGCATCGGCGGCGCTTCCGCCCGGGCTGTAGCCGTGTCCGTCACCGGGCGCTTGCGACTGCTAGGCGCCTTGTCTGCCACGGCGGCGCCGTCTCCACGATCGGCCTTGGCAACCGGTCGTTCGGCCACCGGCGTGTCCGCGCCTGCGGCCGTTGCCGAAGCGGCCCCGGCGCTGGCGCCTGCCGTGCGCGATGTCCTGGCACCACGGGGCCGGTTGGTGGCGTCAAATGTCTCTGCAGCGAGTGTCGCGGCGCGCTTGGCAGGTGGTGGAGGCAGGGGCATGGATCGAATCGGTGTCGGAGCAAAGGGCGATGAGACCCGCTCACCCGCAAAGAAAAAGCCGCCTGGAGTCCGAGGCGGCTTGTTCAATGATTGGCAGGTAGGTCTTCAACGGCATGAAGTCATTATGCATGACCCCTGTGACGAACCTGATCCGACATCAAAATGCAGGTCAGGTCGCCTTTTTCAGGGCCTTGACGGCCTTGAGCACTTCCTCGACATGACCGGGAACCTTGAGGCCGCGCCATTCTTCCTTCAGGGAGCCGTCGGCACCGATCAGAAAGGTGCTGCGCTCGATGCCCTTGACCTTCTTGCCGTACATGATCTTGTTCTTGACCACGCCGAACATGTGGCACATTTTTTCCTCGGTGTCGGCGATCAGTTCAAACGGCAGTTCCAGCTTGGCCTTGAAGTCGTCGTGCGACTTCATGTTGTCGCGCGAAACACCGAAGACGGTCGCGCCGGCTTTGACGAAGTCCTTGTACTTGTCCCGAAACTGCATGGCCTCGGTCGTGCAACCCGGCGTGTTGTCTTTGGGATAGAAGAACATCACGACGGTCTGGCCAAGATGGGACGTGTTGGAAACCTTGACGCCGCCGGTGGCGTTGGCTTCGAATTCTGGAATGGGTTTGTTGACAACGATCGCCATATAGCTTCAATCTCGTGTGACAGGATGAGGTCGTCGGAGGGGCGGAGCAATTCTTGGTCTGTGCCAGATATCGCGCCAGGGACCCGGCAACCTTCAATTTTACCCTGAATCGGGTGCCTCTAGAGGCCCTGCTCCAGAAGCAGCGCGACGACCACGTTACGGCCTTCACCGGCCAGGATGTTGTAAGTGCGGCACGCTGCGGCCGTGTCCATGGTTTCGACGCCGATGCGCTTCTCGACCAATTCCCGAAGCCACTCCGGACGCGGAAAGCGCAGGCGGTGGCCGCTGCCGAAGATGACAAGATCGGCCTGAAGAAGCGCCAGTTGACTGAAATGATCGGCGCACAGCGCGGAGAACTCGTTGCAGGGCCATATTTCTCGACGGCCGCGGGCGCTGATGGCCACGCTGTGCAGAATCTTTTCGCCGTTCACCGACACCCAGCCAGGCCCGTAGCCGGTGATCATCTGGCCTTCAAAGGTGTCTGGCTGGATTTTCATGTTCTTGCCTGTTGCTGCACCGCACGATAAGTGTGCAGAACTGTGGTCAAATTATAGGTTTCGCCTCTGAATAGCCGTTCCCGGAGGGACTTTGAAATCCGTTCTCAAATCAGCCAAGCTGTCCAACGTCTGCTACGACATCCGCGGTCCGATCATGGATGCCGCCCGGCAGATGGAGGAAGAAGGCCACAAGATCATCAAGCTCAACATCGGCAACCTGGCCGTGTTCGGCTTCGACAGCCCCGAAGAAATCCAGCAGGACATGATCCGCAACCTGCCGAACTCGGCCGGTTATTCCGACAGCAAAGGCATCTTCGCCGCACGCAAGGCGGTGATGCACTACACGCAGCAGCAGGGTATCCGCGGGGTGACGCTGGACGACATCTACCTGGGAAACGGCGCCAGCGAACTGATCGTGATGGCCACCAACGCCTTGCTGGACAACGGTGACGAGTTGCTGCTGCCTTCGCCGGACTATCCGCTGTGGACGGCGGCGGCCAGCCTCTCGGGTGGCACGCCGGTGCACTACCGCTGCGACGAGGCCAACGGCTGGATGCCCGACCTGGACGATATCCGCGCCAAGATCACGCCCCGCACCAAGGGCATCGTCGTCATCAACCCCAACAACCCGACCGGTGCACTGTATTCGGATGAGTTGCTCAAGGCGATTGTGGCGATCGCGCGCGAGCACGGACTGGTGATTTTTGCCGACGAGGTCTACGACAAGGTGCTGTACGACGACGCGAAACACACCGCGATCGGCAGCCTCAGCGACGACGTGCTGACCCTGACCTTCAACTCCCTTTCGAAAAGCTACCGCTCCTGTGGCTACCGCGCGGGCTGGATGGTGGTCTCCGGTGACAAGAAGCCTGCCAGGGACTACATCGAAGGCCTGAACATGCTCTCGAACATGCGCCTTTGTTCCAACGTGCCGGGCCAGTACGCGATCCAGACCGCGTTGGGGGGCTACCAGAGTATCAACGACCTGGTTTGCGAGGGCGGCCGGTTGCGCCGTCAGCGAGACCTGGCCTATGAACTCATCACCGCGATTCCGGGCGTGACTTGCGTCAAGCCGACGGCCGCGCTGTACATGTTTCCGCGCCTCGACCCCAAGATGTACCCGATCGAGGATGACCAGCAATTTTTCCTGGAACTGCTGCAGGAAACCCGGGTCATGCTGGTGCAGGGCACCGGGTTCAACTGGCCGGCGCCCGATCACTTCCGGATCGTGTTCCTGCCGCACGAGGACGACCTGCGCGAGGCCATTGGCCGCGTGGCGAGGTTCCTGGCGCTGTACCGCAAGCGTCACGGCACCTGACCGGTTCAAATTTCATAGCGTGTCGTGGCCGGCTGACGCCGGGTTTTCATTGTTTTCAATCATCAAATAGCCATGAAACCGATCCAAGTAGGCCTGTTGGGCATAGGCACCGTGGGCAGCGGCACGTTCAACGTGCTCCGACGCAACCAGCATGAAATCCAGCGCCGTGCCGGGCGCGGCATTGAAATCACCATGGTGGCCGACCTGGACGTGGCGCGTGCCCAGTCCATCGTGGGCCCCGGGGTGACGGTGGTCAACGACGCCCGCGCCGTGATTGCGAACCCGGACATCGACATCGTGATCGAGCTGATCGGCGGCTACGGCATCGCCAAGGCGCTGGTGCTGGAAGCCATCGCGGCCGGCAAACATGTGGTCACGGCCAACAAGGCGTTGCTGGCGGTGCATGGCACGGAGATCTTTGCGGCTGCGTCCGCCAAGGGCGTCATGGTGGCCTTCGAGGCGGCGGTGGCCGGCGGCATTCCGATCATCAAGGCGCTGCGTGAAGGCCTGACGGCCAACAGCATCCAGTGGATCGCCGGCATCATCAACGGCACCACCAATTTCATCCTGTCCGAGATGCGTGACAAGGGTCTGGATTTTGACGTGGTACTCAAGGAGGCGCAGCGCCTGGGGTACGCCGAGGCCGATCCGACCTTTGACATCGAGGGCGTGGACGCGGCCCACAAGGCCACCATCATGAGCGCGATCGCGTTCGGCATTCCGGTGCAGTTCGACAAGGCCTACGTCGAGGGCATCACCAAGCTCGGAGCCAGCGACATCCGCTATGCCGAACAGCTCGGCTATCGCATCAAGTTGCTCGGGATCACCAAACGCACCCAGGCTGGTGTCGAGCTGCGCGTGCACCCGAGCCTGGTCCCGGCCAAGCGGCTGATCGCCAACGTCGAAGGCGCGATGAACGCGGTGGTGGTGCATGGTGACGCCGTCGGCACCACGCTGTACTACGGCAAAGGCGCGGGTAGCGAGCCCACCGCGAGCGCGGTGATCGCCGACCTGGTGGACATCACCCGGCTGCACACGGCAGACCCGCTCAACCGCGTGCCGCACCTGGCCTTCCAGCCGGATGCCATGAGCGACTTGCAGGTCCTGCCGATGAGCGAGGTGGTGACCAGTTACTACCTGCGCCTGCGCGTGGCCGACAAAGCCGGCGTGCTGGCCCGGGTCACCGGCATCATGGCGGGCGCGGGCATCAGCATCGACGCCGTCCTGCAGCGCGAAGCCGACGAGGTGGGGGGCGAGGAATCGAACCAGACCGACCTGATCATCCTCACGCACGACACGCGCGAAGGCACGCTGAACGAGGTGATGGCCCAGCTGCAGGCCCTGCCCACCGTGCTGGCGCCGATCGTGCGCATCCGCAAGGAAGAACTGAACTGATGCGCTACCTGTCCACACGCGGCGACACGGACCGCAAACGCTTCTGCGAAATCCTGCTCGAGGGCCTGGCGCCGGACGGCGGTCTGTACCTGCCCGAAACCTACCCCCAGGTTGACGCGGCCACGCTCGCGGCCTGGCGCGGCATCTGGCAGACGCGGGGCTATGCCGCGCTGGCGTTCGAAATCCTGTCGCTGTACATCGACGACATCCCCGCGGCGGACCTCAAGGCCATCTGCGAGCGCACCTACACCGAGGCTGTGTTCGGAACGCCCGAGATCGTGCCGCTCAAGCCACTGGAGCCCGGACTGATGCTCGAAGCCCTGTCCAATGGCCCCACGCTGGCCTTCAAGGACATGGCCATGCAGCTGCTGGGCAACCTGTTCGAATACGAACTGGGGCGCCGCGGTGAGCAGCTCAACATCCTGGGCGCGACCAGCGGCGACACCGGCAGCGCCGCCGAGTACGCGATGCGCGGCAAGAAAGGTGTGCGCGTGTTCATGACCAGCCCGCACGGGCGCATGAGCCCGTTCCAGCAGGCGCAGATGTTCAGCCTGACGGACGAAAACATCCACAACATCGCCATCGAAGGTGTGTTCGACGACTGCCAGGACATCGTCAAGGCCGTGTCGAACGATCTCGATTTCAAGCGCAAGTACAAGATCGGCACGGTCAACTCCATCAATTGGGCCCGCCTGCTGGCGCAGGTGGTCTACTACTTCGCGGGTTTCTTTCAGGCGACCGCGAGCAATGCCCAAAAGGTGTCCTTCACCGTGCCTTCGGGCAACTTCGGCAACGTCTGCGCCGGCCACGTGGCGCGCCAGATGGGCCTGCCCATCCACCGCCTGGTGGTCGCCACCAACGAAAACGATGTGCTCGACGAGTTTTTCCGCACGGGCGTGTACCGCGTGCGCGGCAGCGCCGACACGCACGAGACCTCCAGCCCGTCGATGGACATTTCCAAGGCGAGCAACTTCGAGCGGTTCGTGTTCGATCTGCTGGGGCGCGACGGCGCACGGGTCAAGGCCCTGTTCGGCGACACGCTGAACCGGTCCGGCCGCTTCGATCTGAGCGGCGATCCGCTCTTTTCCGAGGCGGCCAGCCGCTACGGATTCGTCAGCGGCAAGAGCACCCATGCCGACCGGCTGGCCACGATCCGCGACACCTGGCAGCGCTTTGGCGTGATGATCGACACGCACACCGCCGACGGCGTGAAGGTGGCGCGGGAGCAGGTGAGCGCCGGGGTTCCGATGGTGGTGCTGGAGACCGCATTGCCGATCAAGTTCGCCGCCACCATCGTCGAAGCGCTGGGCCGTGAGCCCGACCGGCCCGCGAAGTTCGACGGCATCGAGGCGCTGCCAAGGCGCGTGGTCGTCCTGCCGGCCCAGGCCGACGCGGTGAAGCGGTTCATTGCTGAAAAATGTGCCTGAAATGGCCGGAACCCAGCGTCAATTGGCCACGACGTGCTATTTGTTATGCAGTGACCTGAAGGGCTTTGCATGAACGTGGTGGGATTCGCGGGCTTTTCAGGATCGGGCAAGACCACGCTGGTGGAGCAGCTGATACCGGCCTTGCGGCTGCGCGGCTTGCGGGTGTCGGTGGTCAAACACGCGCACCACCGGTTCGACATCGACCAGCCCGGCAAGGATACCTATCGGCATCGCGAGGCGGGCGCGTTCGAGGTGGTCGTGGCGTCCGATCGGCGGCTGGCCTTGCTGCGCGAATTCGAGCGTGAAGCTGAATTGAGCGTGCACCACCTGATTGCCGAGCTGTACGACGGCGTGGACTGGGTGCTGGTCGAGGGTTTCAAGGACAGCGACCTGCTCAAGATCGAGGTCTGGCGTGCCGCGTCGGGCCAGCGCGCGCGTTATGCGGACGACGACTTCATCGTTGCGGTGGCCACCGATTCGCCCGAGCGCCTGCCCGAGCCTACCGGTTTGCCGGTCCTGGACTTGAACGACGCCGATGCGCTGGCGCAGTGGTTGATCGACAATCAGGTCCGGTTTGCCTACAACGCCGAGCTGTTCCGATGAGTTCCACTGATTCAACCGCTGCCCGAGCGCCGCTGATGGCGCTCGACGAAGCCTTGCAACGCCTGCTGGCCCAGGCCCAGCCGTTGGCGCGCGTCGAATCGGTTTCGACCTTCGACGCGGACGGCCGCGTGCTGGCGGCCGATCTGGTCTCGGCCTTGCAGGTTCCGCCGCAGGACAACGCCTCGATGGACGGTTACGCCGTGCGGGCCGCCGATGTCAGCCACGCCGGCGCGGTGCTGCGCGTGTCCCAGCGCATTCCGGCCGGAGCGGCCGCGCACCCGCTGGAGCAGGGCACGGCGGCGCGCATTTTCACGGGTGCGCCAGTTCCGCCGGGGGCTGACACCATCGTCATGCAGGAAGACACCGAGGCGGTCGGCGGCGATGTGCACGCCGTGCGCTTTCATCGCGTGCCCGAGGCCGACCAGTGGATTCGGCGCGCCGGCGAAGACGTGCGCCGCGGCGCCGTGGTCCTGCCCCAGGGCGCGCGGCTCTCGCCCGCCAGCCTGGGCCTGGCCGCCAGCGTCGGTTGCGCGCGGCTTGACGTGGCAGCGCCGGTGCGGGTGGCGCTGTTCTCCACTGGCGACGAACTGGTCATGCCCGGCGAAGTGGCGCCCGCCGACATGCGGGCCGGAGCCATCTACAACTCGAACCGGTTCTTCCTGCGCGCGCTGCTGCGTCGTTTCGGCTGCGAGGTCAGCGATCTGGGCATCGTGCCTGACCGGCGCGCCGCCACCGTGGCGGCGCTGAAGTCCGCGGCCGACCACCACGACCTGATCCTGACCAGCGGCGG
>Ga0209604_1001854_pt1 | contig 16244 bp, 10 predicted proteins | sample AD_UKC097_MetaG_FD_184405 | JGI IMG/M metagenome (GOLD analysis project Ga0209604, IMG submission 184405) | Active sludge microbial communities of municipal wastewater-treating anaerobic digesters from USA - AD_UKC097_MetaG (SPAdes) (version 2) | ecosystem: Engineered > Bioreactor > Anaerobic >... | reverse complement strand
GATGGCGGGGGGGGAGATCTGGTCGCAGACATCCTTGAAGGATTCGATGCCGACGTTGACGACCCGGAGGGGGGTGGTGAAGAGATTCTGGATGCTCATGACGGTTCCTTCCCAATTAGCGATTCTTGCGGACGATCTCGGCGGCGAGGAAGCCGGCGAGCTTGCAGGCGGCGGCGTTGGTGAGCTGCACATGGGCGCCGGCCTCGCGGAGCGCCTCGACGACCCGGGCGCGGTTCTGGGGGTCGCCGATGGTACCGGTGACGCCGGCCACCACGAAGACCTGTTTCGACGCTTTCCGGATGACGGGAACCAGCTCCGCGGCGGGATCGAGGTTGGCGCCGTGGCCGAGCACGACATCCAGCAGGATGACGGCGGTTTCGGGATTGGCCGCCTCGTCGAGGATCATCTTCTTGCGCAGGGTAAAATCAATCATGGGGTGGGCGCGGCCGACGGTGAATTCGTCCTCGCCGAGGTCCACGAGGGCGTTTTTCTCGGGCTTCCATGCGTTCTTGAGTTTCCGGGTGTCGCCGAGGGGCGCATTGGAGGTCATCTGGCGCAGGATGCCGTCGAGGACGACCTGGGCTTCGGCGCAGAAGGTGCCGCCGCTGAAGAGCCCGCGCAGGTAGCGGCCTTTGGCCTTGCGGCGCTTGGCGATCAGGGCGTGGGCTTCGTCCATGAGAATGGCGTCGCGCTTGGTCAGGCGGTCCATGGCCTTGACGGGATCCACGCTCTTGACCTGGGCGACGGCGAGGTGCGCGGCCTGTTCAAGTGTGGCGGGCATGCCGCCTTCGCCGAGAAACAACGCCACGACGGGTTTTTTCGTCTTGCGGATCAGGGAGTAGACCTTCTTGAGGACGGCGGGTTGGGGGGGCTTGGAGACGAGGACGATGACCTTGGTTTCCGGATCGTCGGCCAGCGCCTGCATGGCGTCGAGGAAGGAGATGCCGCCGACGGCGTCCTTGACGTCGCGACCGCCCGTGCCGATGGCCTGGGAGATGCCGGAGCCTTCGTTGGCGACAATGCAGGTGACCTCCTGGGTGCCGGTGCCGGAGGCGCCGACGATGCCGATGGGGCCCCGGGGCACGACGTTGGCGAAGGCGAGGGGTACGCCATTGATGATGGAGGTGCCGCAGTCGGGGCCCATGACGAGGAGGCCTTTCTTGTGGGCGGCTTTCTTCAAGGCGACTTCGTCTTCGATCGAGACGTTATCGGAAAACAGCATGACGTGGAGGCCGGCGTCGAGGGCCTTGCGAGCTTCGCGGGCGGCGTAGCGCCCGGCGACGGAGATCAACGCGAGGTTGGCGCCGGGCAGGGCCGCGGCGGCGGATGGGATGTCGCGCGGGGCGGGGGCCTGGGCGCCGTCTTCCGCCGCCGGCTTCTTCTTGCGCGAGAGCAGTTCCTCGGCCTTGGCCAGGGCGTCCTTCGCGGAGGCGGCGTCCTTGGCCTTGACGACGATCAGCAGGTCCTGGTCGCCCGTTTTCTTGAATTCCGGAATCAGCAGCCCGGACATGTCGAGGATGGATTTATTGGCCTCGGTGGCCATGACGACAGAGGCATCCACGACGCCGGGAGCCCCGGAGAGTTCGCGCCCGACGCGCATGAGAGTGACGGAATCGAAGTAGAAGCCCTGCTTGATGCGGCCGACAGTATTCATCGGGTAACGGTCTCCTTGCGGGCAGAACGGCCCTGTGCCGCCTGCCGCACGCTTATTCCTAGCGCAGACAGGATGAGGGAGGCGAGCAAAAAAGCCGAACGGGTAGAAGGTGTTAGAATCCGAGGCGGAGCGCGGCGCCGAGAAACACAGTATCGGTATCAATGGCTTCAAGGGCGTCATCCAGATCGGTTTCGCTGTGGAACCGATAGCTGCCGGAGATGTCGAGGAAGATGCCGGGCAGCACTTCCAGGTCGAGGCCCGCTTTCAGGGCGAAAAAGGGGGCGTCGGCCCATTCGCCATCCAGGTTGAGGATGCCGACGCCGGCGGCGGCATAGATGGCGCTGCCGAGGACAGCATAGGCAGCTGGCGCAATCGCGTTTTCGCCGAAGAGCTTGGGCAGGAACTCGACATCTGCCTGCAGACCGATCAGAGTGGCCCGGTATTGATAGGAGACCAGATAGCTGAGGCCGTCTTCATCGACGTCATCGAGATCAATATCGTCCACGGCGACCCAGTAGTTGGCCCCGGCGCCGATACGGTGGGCCTTGGATGCCGCCTGGACTGTCAGAGCCGGAATCAGGCACAAACTCAGCAGAAGCAAATTTTATTCATGGATGCATTCCTGAAAGGGACCGGTTTGATCCATCCTCATGATGGCAAGCTCCGTGTGGTTCGGCAAGGCAAGCGATAATCAACCGGCGCCGGAGGATATCCGGCGCCGGAGCACTCCGATCTGCGGTCAGGTCCGCATTGGATTTAAAAGCGGAACAAGAGGCCGGCGTTGATGCCGAAACCGCTGAAATCCACTTTTTCATCATCGAGATCGACCTCCCCGTAATCATCAACTTCCGCGCCGTCCACTTCCAGAACGCGATATTGGGCTTCCGCGAAGAGCGAGGCCGAATCGCTGAGGCTGAACTCCACACCGGCCACGGCATAGAAGCAGATTTCATCATCCAGATCGACGCGTCGGCCTCCGGAATGATGGCATACCCAATGCCGCCGCCGCCATAGAGGTTCAGCGGGCTGTCCTGCAGCGGCAGGTTGAACAACAGGCCGGCTTCCAATGGGATCAAATAGACGCCATCATCCGTGTCGTCTTCGTCAAACTGCGTGATGCAGGATGCGCGCGCCTCCACTCCGAAGTATTCGGACAGGTCGGTCTTGAACTTGATGCCGCCGCCGAATCCGGGGCCGGGATCATCGGCATTGAAATAGGACCCGTAAATGCCCACGCCGCTGCCGGCAGTGGCCACAACAGCGCCAAGGCCAATCAACATCAGAACCATCAGTATTTTTTTCATTGTTTTCTCCTTTAATGAACATAGCGGCATGTTGAAAAACGACATCCGCCACCAACTTTGACAGTAGGTTAAGATTTCACGGTTGTCAAGACTGGACTGGCTGTCTTGGAAGGATTTATGTCGACTTGAAAGTGCCGGGTTTTCCCGGGGGCATGTTGTTGGGAGCCAGTCGCCGGCCCTTGGGAGTTCGTGTGTCGGATCAAGGGGAGAAAACGAACGGCTTACCGCACCGGGCAGGCGCCGCCGGCGCAGTCGTTGCCCATGTCCACGGCGTCCTCGGACTGGGCCCTGACCTGCTCAAGATCGATCGGCTTGAGGCTGGCGGCATAGGTGTCGTATTCGGCCTTGGAAACCGGCTGTTGCGGCAGGTAGGGGAAGCCGAGATCCGCGGCGGTCTTCAGTGGATCGGCCCGCAGCAGGAACGACACGCCGACGTAGTGGTCCCAGTACTGCAACAGCCACTCGATAATGGCATCGACCTCGGATGGGTCATAACTGACAGTGATGGAGCAGTTCTGTTCAACATAGTTGTCCATCAACAGCTTGTACCGTTCGAGCTGGTCGATGGCGGTTTCGAGGTTCACCTCCAGATCGCCGGCCTTCTCGAAATCCACGTCGTCCCACGATACGGGCAGCGTGATGACCCAGTCGCCGGTGCCGTTGGGATGCGGGATGATCTTGTAGCCGGCCTCGCGCAGGACGGGCACGAGCGGGTCGTGCTTGACGAACGTGACGTTGTTGAAGATATGGCGCGCGAGCGGCTTGTGGGCGCCCTCCGTCGTATCGTAGCACTTCGAGATGGTGCCTTCGGGCTTGAGGGTGGTGACGTTCTTGGGCCGCGGCAGGCCGAGCTCGTCGGCCATGGAATAGGCGCCCATGATGGCCGCGTTGCGGAGGAGGCGCAGTTCGTAGGGGCCGAGGTCGGGCCGGCGCACGACGCCGGTGAGCGACACGCCGCAGAGGTGCAGGAAATCGTTGTTCTCGTGCCACGAGTGCTGGAGGATGCCGTCCTTGAGGTTGACGCAGGTCTGGCGGTAGTTGGCGCGCGCGATGATGGATATGGCGCGGTGCATGCCGCTGGGGTTGTCCTTGAACTTGGCCAGGTCGATCGTCGTCAGGTTGCAGAAGGCGCGGTTGCCCAGCAGGATTTCGGCGCAGGGATTCACGCCGGAGAACCACGGCGCGCGGTTGAGCGCGGCGGCGCCGTTGATGAAGCCGGGCTCCGAGCCGCCCGCCGCGAGCATGAGGTCGAAGATGCCGCGCAGCTCCGCGCGCGTGGGCTTGTCGTAGAAGACGAGGGAGTTGTTGGACATGCCGCGCTGAGGCTGGCCCTTGCTCCAATAGTCCTTTTTGCAGACGGCGAACTCCTGCCATTCGGGAGAACCGTATTCGAACAGGCTGATTTCCGCCGAGCGGCGCGTGCTGAGGATCGTGCCCAGCCAGTTGCACACGTCGTGGATGTCCATCTTGCGAAGGAGCTGGCCCGCGCGGCGGTTCATGATCTCGGCGATGGCCCGGTAGGCCACGGAGATCGTCTCGTCGCCCTGGCCGATCCAGCCGTAGCCCGTCAGGCGCGTGCCGGCGGGACGAATTTCGGAGAAATCGAGCACCAGTTTTTCGGCGGCATACTTGCCGGCCAGCAGCTTGCCGACGGACTTGGCCCAGGCTTCGGCGGAATCGCCGACGCTGATGGTCCAGATCTTGGTTTCGGGATCCCAGGTTTCCAGATTGGTGTCGCGTCCGTTCTTGTCCTGGCGCGTGGAGCGGATGATCTGGATGTCGAGGATGGGCTGGGTGAAGCCGCTGATACCGCCGGATTTCGGCGTGACGCCCACCCCGCAGCCTTGCAGCAGCAGCCAGAGCGCGTCCACCATGTCGTCGACGGTCTGGATTTCGAGATGGGCGCAGTTGAACTGACAGGCTTCGCGGACCTTGGAAATTTCGGTGCCGCCGAGCCACAGCGTGCGGCCGGCCACGCCGACCTTGCGGGCCAGGAGCAGGCTGCGAAGTTCCTCGAGTTCCGCTTCCTGCGTTTTGTTGAGCGCGCGGCGCATCTGGCGTTTCCACAGCCAGCGCTGGTGCTCGATGACGCGGTCCACGGTCTGCGCCCAGGTCTCGAAAACGGCGCCTTTATCGTCGAGCACGCGGTTGTAGGTGCGGCGGGTGAGGATCTGGGCGCGCAGCGAAGGCTGGTAGGTTTCGGGCATGGTCTTCTCCGGAAAAACGCGGTGCAAAATTCGGGCGGATTCTAGGGCAAAAAGGAGGACGGGAAAAGCCGAAGTTTAGGCCGGCGGCGTGAACCGCGCAATCTGCTCGTTGGCAAGCAGCTTGCGGTACTGCCGCCAGCCGCGGAAATTGCCGTGCTGGGCGGGGTTCTGCCACGAAACGGGGTCGGCGGGGTTGCAGAGGCGGTCGGGCGTAGCCTGGTGTTCCATCGGCGAGGCATGGAGGGGGCGCGGCGGCCCATTGGGATCGCCCGCGAGCTTGGTGAAGGTATCGAGGTCTTTGGCGACATTGGGTGCGGTGCCGTCGTGGTTGAGATAGGAGACGCGCGCGCAGCGGGCGGCCGAGCAGCGGCGGGCGACGTCAAGGCCGAGGGAATTTGCTTCGTCGGCGGAAACGTATGGCAGATGCCACTGACCGGGCTCCAGATGGCGGGGGGCGCTGGATTGCAGGGCCGCGTACATCTGCCGGGCCAATTCCTGGATTTCCGGCTGCGCATCGGGATGCCAGCGCACGCCGAAGAAATTGTCGAACGAGGTGGCCGAGACGAGCACGGAGATGGACGTGAACCATTCCAGCGGGCGGTTGGCCCACTGCTTGTGCAGGCCCAGCTCGGCGAGCTCGGCGACGCCTTCGATGCAGGCGTCGGCCATGCGGTCCCAGATGGCCTTGGCCTTGGCGCCCTGCTCATCCGAAAGCTTGCCGCCGGCCTGCATGCCGGGGATGTTGGCGCCCCACCAGAGGGGATATTCGCGCTCCAGCGCGCGCAGGCGCTTCGAGGGCACGGCGCGCGAGCTGCTGGCGTTGCGTGAAAACAGGCGGTGCGTCATGAATTCCGCGTGGATCCAGCGGGGATATTTCAGGGACAGCGTGGAGAGCCGGATGCCCTGCGGCGAAACGCTGTCGGCGACGACTTTGGTTTCGATGCTCATGCCCTGCGGTTTTAGCCTATCGCGGGCTCCGGGGAAAGCCCTTTTGCCGGCCGGATTCACCCACGTCTGTCCATGGGGTCAGGCCTTGACATTTGTCGTTAATCGTCTATAGCAACCCATCATGGCGAGGATGCTGAGATGTCAGTTTGAAGGCGCGATCTATCACGTGATGTCACGGGGAGTCAACCGATGCCGAATATTCACGTGCGATGCGGATCGGCTCACATTCCTGAACAAACTTCGGGAGAGCGTGGAAACTCACGATATCAAGCTCTATGCCTACGTTCTCATGCCGAATCACTACCACCTCCTGCTGATGACGCCGTTGGGGAACCTCAGCCGTTTTATGCATCAGTTTGGGACCTCCTACACCGCCTACTTCAATGTGCGACATCGACGATGTGGCGCGCTGTTCGGCGGCCGGTTCAAGGCTCTCTTGGTGGAAGGTGACGCATATCTATTGAAGCTGGTGCGCTATCTCCACCTGAATCCCGTTCAAACCAAAGCCATGAAGGAAGCCAATCCTTCAGAGCGTCTGGATGTTCTGGAGAAATACCAATGGAGTTCACACCGGTCATACGGCGGATGGGAAAGACGTCTCGAATGGATATCGTATGCTCCCTTGCAAGGTTTGCTGAGCGAACGAATGGGAACAAAAAATCTGCCGGCGGCCTATCGTCGGTACGTGCAGACAGGACTCGCCCGCAATGATCAGGACTTGGAAAAGGCTCTGAAACGATCCAGCAAGGCCGTGGGAAGCGAAGCGTTCTGCCGGGACATGGAACAACAATATCAACGGCTCGCTGATGAGTATGGCCGTGGGCCGGATGTTGCTATGCGCCGCATTGAACAGGGAATCCATCCCGACCGGATTCTCCGGGCCGCAGCGCAATCATATGGGCTCGATGCATTGAGTGACTGGCAGAAGCAAAAAGGCAACCGCGAAGCACGTGATGCCTTGATTTGGTTGTGGACAACGGAAAGCGGACTGATGGGAAGGGATATCGGACGCCGGTTGGGCCATAAGGACGGCGCGGTGGTGTCCCGCCGACTTCGACTCCTTCGCTCCCAACAGGGAGAGAATCTCGGATTGTGGAAGAACTGCCGAAGGATCAGGCAGGAGTTGTCAAACGTCAAGGCCTGACCCCAAGGGGCCGGGTGAGACCTTGGCGGAGGGCGGGAAGGGTTTCGTCGCGCAGGGTGCCGGAGAGGTCGAAGAGCATGAAGCCGGGGCAGCCGGCTTGGCGCAGCAGCGCGATCTGGCGGGCGACGTCGGCAGGGTCGAGGCGGGATTCGTCGGCGGTGACGCCGATACCGGGGAAGATGCGTCCGGCGGCGTTGGGCTGGGCGACCTGTTTGCGCACGAGCGCTGCAAACTCGGCAGAGGATTCAGTGTAGTTCATGGGGGTGAGGAAGTCGACAGTGCCGGCACGGAGCCAGTCGGGCCAGTATTGGGCGATGTTGCCGCCGTCGGGCTGGATGGCGCCGAAGACGGCCGCGGAAAGTTTCAGTTTGGGATTTGCCTTGCGCAGGGTCGTGCGAATATCCCGGACCAGAGTGGTGATGTCGGTCGTGCGCCACCGTCGGAATTCGCCGTGGCGCTTGCCGCCGGCCGTGACCTCGGCGGGCCAGCGCCTGCATTTCTTTTTTGTCGCGGTTTCAAAACGCAGGCGCGTGGCGGAGGAATAGCAGCTCAGGGAATCGGGCAGGCGGATGTAGTCGAGGTGAATGCCGTCAAGTGCCGGATAGGTTGTGGCCATCTCATCCACGACAGCCAAAATCAGGGCACGGTTGGAGGGATGATGGGGGCTGAGCCATGGGCGGGTGGCGCCGGCGGCGGTCACTTGCAGGCGGCCTTCTTTTTTCATGCGTTCGACGAACTCGGGCGGCGCGCCGTCGAGTTTGCCCAGCACCATCCAGACGTGGTATTCGAGGCCCTTGGCATGGGCGGCGGCGAGGCCGGCGGCGATTTGGTCGCCGTAGAGCCGCAGGGTGTTGGAGGCGGGCAGGAACTTGGAGGGGTAGTGCGCGCAGCCGCCCCAGACGGTATTGGCGAAGACGGCGGTGACGCCGTTGACGGCGAGCAGTTCGGCGGTGAAGGCCCAGTCGCCGGGAATGAGCCCCGTGCCATCGTGGTCCCAGACGCCGACGAATTCGCCGGGGCGCGGGAGTTGGATGTCGGCGTCGGCGCACAGAATCAACTGCCGTTGGCGGCGGGCCAGAACAAGAGCTTCCTGGGGACGCCCCCCGGCCAGGGCGGCAGGAATCTGATCCGTCAGGCTGGCGGCTTCATCGAGCATGGCCAGGGTACGCCCGGGGGCCGCGGAGGCTGACCGCTGGCGTCCGATTTCAGCGAGGGCGTGTTGAACGCTGCTGAAGTCATTGACGCGGCCGGCATTTTGCGCGGCGCGCACGGCGGCCGACGTCCAGATGGCGGGGTCAAGATAGGCGCAGAGGGAGACAAGCATTTCCATCTTGGACTGCTGGTCGTCGCTCTTGAGAATATGCGACATCCAGAAGCCGTGCGGCGAGACAACCAGGGCGGGTTCGGGTTGACGTACGTCGCGCGCATTGTGCCAGTAGGCGATGGTCTGCGCCCCGGGGCTGGCGGGATAAGCGGGCATCAGACTGGTGGAATTCTGCCAGATGCGCGGCGGCACGAGCCACGTCCCGGGATCGGCGTACACGATGGAGCGCCAGCGGTCGGGGCGTTCCGCCTGGAGATAGGCTCCGAGCTTGAATCCCATCGAGGCCGCGAGTGCCGGGGACGCGCCGTAAAACACGCCGAGCTTGCCACCGCGCGCAAGAAACGCCTGCAGCGCCTTGAGCTGGGCGGGCGTGGGCGTGGGGTTGTAGGGCAGCAGGGCGGCCCGGGCTTTGGCCAAAACGCCCTTGGGCAGGTCGTCGTCTGTCACGACAGAATGGCCGATGCCGGCCTCCACAAGGAGCCGGCTGACGCGGTTGGCGGTCTGCTCGGCCACGGTGCGCGCGCCGGCATCCGGACAGGAGGAGGTGCCGCGCACGACGACAAGCGCCGCGCCCTCGATGGTGGCGAGGCGGTGCAGGACCATGGTGGTGTCCAGGGCTTCCCCCTTCCACGGCGAAAGGCGGATGCCGTCGATTTGCTGCCACCCGGCGGGCGTGCCTTCGGCAGAGAATTCAGACTTGCTGAACACCAGGGTCTGCGGGCCGGCGCCGGGCATGGGCTTGCTGGCCGTGTACCAGCCCGGCCCGCTCTTGAAGTAAATGCCGAATTGGCGGATGGCCTCGGGGCGGGGACAGGCCAGGTCGATTTCGAATGCGGTGGCGCCGGAAAGATCGAGGGCCGTCGGTTTGTCCCAAGCGGCCCGGTCGAGGTTTTTCGAAAAGGGCAGGGGGAAGCCGATGCCGTCCGTGGCGGAGACGGGCGCGGGCGCCTTCAGGAACGGGACCCAGGCGGTGACCGTGGCCGGGGCGAAGGATTCGATGACGCGCGCAAATGCGGAGCCGGCAAGGAACAAGACGAGAAGAAGGGGAAAATGGAAAAAAATTGATTGATAGGACCGACCCCTTTTCAGAGGATTTCCATACCGTGGGAAAAAAAGCCGATTTTTTCCACACAATGGAATCCGGCGGCGGCCGAACCGCCATGTGGAATCATTCAACGGGGTGGGGCGGCGCGATCCCTGAACCCTGAACTCTGACCCCTGCCCTCTAGACATTCGCGTGCTGGTTGCGGCGGATGATCTGGTAGCCTTTGATGAGCTCGGCGATGGCCCGCTGGATAGAAACCTGCGGTTTATAGCCGGTGGCTTCGATCTTGGCGTTGCTCACGATATAATTGCGCTGGTCGGGGTCCTGGCCGACCGGGGCTTCCAGGATGGTGAAGTCGGGGACCTGTTTTCGGATTTCGTGGCACAGCTCCATCTTGGAAAGATTGGCGTCGGAGAGGCCGACGTTGTAGGCCTGGCCTTTCATGGTGTCGAAGTGGTCGAAGGCGTGGAGGAACGCGCGGGCGACGTCGCGGACGTGGATGTAGTTGCGCTTGAAATGGGCTTCGAAGAGGACAATGAAGCGGTCGGTGACGGCGCGGTAGGTGAAGTCGTTGACGAGCAGGTCGAGGCGCATACGGGGGCTGACGCCGCAGACGGTGGCGAGGCGCAGGGAGACCGCACCGGCGGCAAGCAGGGCCTGTTCGAGTTCGACCTTGAGGACGCCGTAGAGGGAAATGGGTTTCATGGGCGTTTCTTCGGTGCAGAAGACGCCGGCCTGGCCAACACCATAGCCGGAGTTGGTCGTGGGCGAGATGAAGCGCTGGGACTTCGAAGCGTTTTTCAGCAGCATGAGGATGGCGTCGAGATTGATAGAACGCGCCTCGATGGGTCTCTGGGCGCAGAGGGGTGCGCCGACGAGGCAGGCCAGCGGCATGATCACGTCGGCCTTCTTCAGCAGCGGCAGCATGAGGCGTTCGTCGCGGGCGTCGCCGCGGACGATGGAAAGGTTTTCATTGGCGCAGCAGTCGAGCAGCGAGGTCTGGCCGTACATAAAGTTGTCGACGACGGTGACGGGGCAGCCGCGGGCGAGGAGGGCCGGAACGAGGATGGAGCCGAGATAGCCGGCGCCGCCGGTGACGAGGATGCGGGGGGAGGTGTTCATGATGGGGCGAACCCTAGCCGATTGGGGGAGGGGGAGCAAGCGGAAGAGGGTTCAGGATTCTGGGTTCAGGAAAGGAAGATCCGATCCGGCTGACCCCTGACCCCTGGCCCCTGAACCCTGCCGGCAAATCAGGCCGGTCCAGGCCAGCCAGAAGCAGGCGCAAACGGGTCCGAAGGGGAGATAGCCGGCATAGCCGACAGCGGGCATGGCAAACAGGTGGAAGCGATTGACGTAGGGAACGGCGTAGGCCCAGCGCGGAGAGCTGAAAGCGTTCCACAACTCCCAGAAGAAGCCGCAGAGCAGCGCGGCAAGGGCGAGGGACATGACGGGTGTCCAGTTGCCGTTCTTGATCGGATGGAAGGGGGTGCGGCTGCCCGCGAGCTCGAGGGACCCGGCGAGGAGGGCGAGAGGGGCGATCCACGTGGCCCAGAAAAGCGGATCGGGAAAACGCGGGATCAGGGGGAGCAGCGCAATCCCGAGCGCGATGAACAGCACGGCGGTGCGGGGCAGGTGGAGGGGCGGGCCGTGGGACCAGCGGTGGCGCAGGGCCGGAAAGGTCATCAGCAGGGAATGGATTTGGGCAATGGCGGGCAGGACGGTGGAAAAGCAGAGCGAGGAGTAGATGAGATAGTGGAGGGGGCCGAAGTCCAGCCGGTCGGGATACCACCAGTTTTGCACGAAACGGTTGAGGAGCTCGAAGTACCACCACGAGAGGGCCGAGACCGGAAACATCAGCAGGAAGGCCGGGCGGCGGCGGGAGTAGAGGGAGTGACCGCAGCGGCGGAAGACCAGTCCGTCGAGGGTGAAGATAAATCCCAGCCACAACGGGAAGAAAGTGTGTTGTTCGGCGGGGCCGGGGAGGTCGAGGCGGGACCAGGCCAGGATCCAGGAGAGCAACATGAGGATCAGGCCCAGTTTGCCGTGGAGGGGGAAGGGGATGGGGGCCGATGGCCAGGGCGGGGATACCGATTCACCCACGGGATAAACCCGTGGGGGGCCGGACCCAGTGGGAACAGGGCGGGGGGCACTCAGCAGGATGCCGGCGGCGAGGAGACCCAGGACCGCGAACAGCCAAAAGACCGGGGCGAGGAATGGCGCATGGACCGGCGGGTGGATGACCAGGGGCGGGAAACGGAAAAAGTGCTCCGGAAAACCACACAAAGCTCCGCCGGCCAGCGGCAGGACCCAGAGCAAGAGCAAAGCCGACAGAATGACCAGGCGGCTCTTCATGATGCCAGTCTACCACAGATCCGATGCCCCTGCGCCGCGGTGCAGGGGTGGATCGGTTCAATCGATTTCGGATTCGCTCATCGCGTAGAGGTAGCGTTTGATCTTGCCGGTGGAGGTCTTGTTGAACTCCTCCCAGCGGATCTGAATGCGGCGGGGATGCTTGTAATCGGCCAGGGCCGAGACCTGCTTCTTGACTTCGGCCCGGATGCGGGCCTCGATTTCCGCTTCGGTGAATTTGCGCTTGGCGGTAACCTCCAGGCCGGCGATACCTTCTTCGTCGGGGACGATGATGGCGCCGACGCTCTCTCCGACGGTTTCCCCAGGCGGGCGGTAGCCCAACACGATGGATTCGAGGATGAGCGGCGACTGGTTGATCTGCAACTCCACCTCTTCGGGATAGATGTTTTTGCCTTCGCGGTTGACGATCAGGGCTTTTTTGCGGCCGGTGATGAAGACGTAGCCATCGGCATCAATGTACCCGAGGTCGCCGGTGAGGAACCAGCCATCCCGGAAAACCTCGGCGGTGGCTTCGGGCTGGTTGAAATATCCTTTCATGACATTCTCGCCCTTGACAGCGAGTTCGCCAACGCCCTCATCGTTGGCGTTGAAGACGCACATTTCAATGAAGGGCAGGACCTTGCCGCAGGAGCCGGGGCGAATGGGTTCGCCGAAGGGCGAAATCGTCAGCACCGGCGCGGTTTCCGTGAGGCCATAGCCTTCCCGGGCCTTGAGACCCAGGGTCTCGAGGCCGGTCAGGAGTTGCGGATCGGCCGGGGCGCCGCCGGAGATCATCAGGCGGACACGGCCGCCAAGTTTTTCCAGAATGCCTTTGCGGACCGGGCCGCGGATGCCGAGTTTCCACAGGGTATAACCGGCTTTATTGGCCCTCAAGCCGGCCATCATCTTGTTGTACATCTTTTCCAGCAGCAGCGGGACGCCGAGGATGAGGGTGGGGGAAGCCTCGCGGATGTTTTCGCCGACCGTGCGCAGGCTCTCGGCGAAGCTCATCTGGGTGCCGGAGCCGATGGGGGCAACCAGGCAGGCGGTGAAGGCGAAGGAGTGGTGGAGGGGCAGGATGACCATGAAGTTGTCATCGGGCAGGATGTCGATGGCGGCATCGATGGATTTGAAGTTGGCGGTGAAATTGAGGTGGGTGAGCATGGCGCCCTTTTGGCGGCCGGTGGTGCCGGAGGTGTAGATGAGCGAGGCGACATCCTCCTCCTTGGGCTGGTAACGGTCATAGGCTGCGTTATGGCCGACGGAGGCCTCCCGGGTTGCATCCAGCACCCTGTCGAAGTCGTGCAACTGGATGCCGCGGGTCTTGCCGTTGTCGAGTTCGGGCTTTTGGTCGCCGTAGAGAATGATATTGCGGAGATTGGGGCAGCGGCCCGCGAAATTGTAGATGCTGGTCTCGCCGACGGAGTCCATGAACAGGGCCGCGGCGCCGGAGTCGGAGAGGATGTGGGTGACCTCCTGATCCTGCAGCTTGACGTCCACCGGGACGGCGGTGGCGGCCAGGCCGGTGATGGCAAAATAAATGGCGCACCATTCGGGGGAGTTGGCGCCCATCAGGGCGACGCGGTCCCCGGGCCGGATGTGGCACGTGCGGGCGAGGGCTTCAGCAATGTTGCGCACCTGGTCGAGGAACTGGCGATAGGTCAGGGTCTGCCACTGCCCGTTGAGTTTGAACCGCATCAGGACATCGTCGGCACGCTTCTGGACAGAAGCTTCTAGGGTTTCTTTCAGGGTCATGTCGGTTTCTCCATTGGGGGCGCCGGCGCCCGGTTCCCATCAGACAAAAACCAAGGATAGGCGGAACCCGGGGGCATCGCAAGGGAAAGCACCCCCCCAAAGTGCGATTTTTGAGGTGTGGGCCGGAGGGAATGAGGACGCCTGGGCCAGAAACGGATCCGGCCGCGGCCGGATCCGTTCCGCTGGCATCGGCGCGATGCCGCCGGCGCTCAGGCCCGCCGGCTTTTCTCGCCCTTTTCGGCCATGGCGGCCTTGCGGGAGAGTCGGACCTTGCCGTTGTCCTCCACGCTCAGCACCTTGACCCAGATTTCCTCGCCCATCTTCACGACATCTTCCGTGCGGTTGACGCGGAAGTCGGCGAGTTCGCTGATGTGGACCAGGCCTTCCTGGCCGGGGAGGAATTCGGCAAAGCAGCCGAAGTCCTTGATGCCGGTGACGGTGGCGCGGTAGATCTTGCCGACCTCCGCTTCCGCCGTGAGGGCCGAGACTTCGCGCAGGGCGGCGTCCAGGTTCTCCTTGTTGTTGGAGAAAATGGAGACCTTGCCGTCGTCCTCGATGTCGATCTGGGTGCCGGTGGTATCGGTGATGCGGCGGATGTTCTTGCCGCCGGGGCCGATGAGGGCGCCGATCTTCTCGGGGTTGATATTGACGACGACAATGCGCGGGGCATAGGGGGACAGGTCCGGCCGCGGGGCGGGCAGGGCCGCCTGCATGGTGTCGAGGATCTTCAGGCGGGCGGCGTGGGCGCGGTCGAAGGCGCCGGCGACGAGGTCCCAGTCCAGGCCGCGGATCTTGAGATCCACCTGGAAGCCGGTGATGCCCTCGCGGGTGCCGGCGACCTTGAAATCCATGTCGCCGCAATGGTCCTCGGCGCCGAGGATATCGGTCAGTAGAACGGGCGGATGGCCTTCGCCGGTGACGAGGCCGATAGAAATGCCCGCGACGGGTTTCTTGAGCGGCACGCCGGCATCCATGAGGGCGAGGGTGCCGACACAGACGGAGGCCATGGAGGACGAACCGTTGGACCCCATGATTTCGCTGACGACGCGGACGGTGTAGGGATATTCGGCGGGCATCATTTCCTCGATGGAGCGTTCCGCGAGGGCTCCGTGGCCGATTTCGCGGCGGTTGAGTCCGCCGAGGCGCTTGACTTCGCCGGTGGAGTAAGGCGGGAAGTTGTAATGCAGCGTGAATCGCTTGACTTTCTCGCCGCCGGTCAGGCCGTCCATCTCCTGTTCGTCCTGGCCGGTGCCGAGGGTGACGACGGCCAGGGCCTGGGTTTCGCCGCGGGAGAACAGTGCCGAGCCGTGGACGCGGGGCAGGATGCCCACTTCGGCGATCAGGGGCCGGAGTTCGTCCATGGCGCGGCCATCCATGCGCCGGCCCTGTTGGAGGACGCCTTTACGGACGGTTTCGATTTCGACGGCATCGAAGAGCTGTTTAAACCGGTTTTCGGTCATCACATCCGCGCCGCAGGCTTCCTGCATCTTCGCAAAGGCGGCGTCGAACACGGCGCGCATCTTCTCCTGCCGCTCCAGTTTCTTGACGGTGTAGAGGGCGGCCTCCAGGTCGCCGCCGAGGATGGTGCGCAGCTTGGCGATCTGTTCGGCATCGGGACCGGTCTCGGTGAAGGTCTTGGGGGGGAGGCCCATCTTCGCGCGCAGCTCGGTCTGGGCGTCGCAGATTTTGACGACGGCGGCATGGCCGAATTTCATTGCGGCGACCATGTCGGCGTTGTTGATTTCCTTGGCGGAGCCTTCGATCATCATGGGCAGTTCGCGGCGGCCGACATAGACGAGATCGAGGTCGGAGTCCTTCATCTGGCTGTGGGTCGGGTTCAGGATGAACTGGCCGTTCAGGCGGCCAACGCGCACGGCGCCGATGGGCCCGAGGAAGGGCAATTCGCTGAGCATGAGGGCCGCGGAGGCGGCATTGATGCTGAGGATATCGCTTTCATTCTCGCCATCGGCGGTCAGCAGGGCGTTGTTGATCTGAACTTCGTTGTAGTAGCCCTCGGCAAACAGGGGGCGGATGGGGCGGTCGGTGACGCGGGCGGTCAGGATTTCCTTTTCAGTCGGGCGGCCTTCGCGCTTGAAATAGCCGCCGGGGAAGCGGCCGGCGGCATAGAACCGCTCGCGGTATTCGACCTGCAGCGGAAAGTAATCAATGCCCTCGCGCGGTTTGTTGGTGTTGGTGACGGCGGAGAAAACGATGGTATCGCCGAGCTGGCAGGTGGCCTGGCCGGCGGCCTGGCGGGCCAGCAGGCCGGTTTCGAACGTCATGGGTTTCTCGCCCAGGGCGGCGGTGACGGTGGTGGTGTTCTTCATGGTCTGTTTCTTTCTTCTGTCTTCGCTTCTTCTGTTCTTCTTCTTCTGGTTTGCACAGGGGCAGGGGACGCCGCGGCGGAACGCGGCGAAAACGAAGGAAGAGGGGAGCTCATCCGTCAACGGCCGCGCCGGCCGCCAGCAATGGGGGGGGGAGGCGCCTCCCCGTGCGGGGAGGAATCCCCCCGGG
>Ga0209604_1001852_pt1 | contig 16260 bp, 10 predicted proteins | sample AD_UKC097_MetaG_FD_184405 | JGI IMG/M metagenome (GOLD analysis project Ga0209604, IMG submission 184405) | Active sludge microbial communities of municipal wastewater-treating anaerobic digesters from USA - AD_UKC097_MetaG (SPAdes) (version 2) | ecosystem: Engineered > Bioreactor > Anaerobic >... | reverse complement strand
GTGGAATACAAAATATTTACCGCTGATAATTTTCACATGTACGATGATGAAGGTGAGGATGAAAGCGGCACATACTCCACGCAAGAAGAAGTTATTGCGGCAGCAAAAGTAATTGTCGATATGTCTCTGAGGTGGGAGCGAAAACAAAGTAATAATCCTGATGACCCAGATGAATTATATGAGCGATACATGGACTTTGGTGATTCTCCGGTAATAAGACCTGATACGGACCCTCCCTTTTCAGCACTTCAATATGCAAAAAGTCGCTGCGCAGACATTTGCCGGGAGCAGAAGGAGAATGAACCGTGAGTTCACTTGAACGGGCGATTGCAATAGCAGCAAAAGCGCATGAGGGGCAAGTTGACAAGGCAGGCGCACCTTACATTTTGCACCCACTGCAAATGATGTTAAGCCTTTCATCAGCAGAAGAACGGATAACGGCTGTTCTTCATGACGTAGTTGAAGATTGTGGAGTGTCGTTGGACAGTCTTCGCGCAGAAGGATTCTCTAAAAACGTGATTGAAGCAATCGATTCCGTAACAAGGAGAGCCAATGAGTCCTACGATTCATTCGTCCTCAGGGCGGCAGCCAACCCCATAGGCTGTCGCGTGAAGCTCGCTGATCTCGAAAATAATAGTGACCTGTCGCGCATTAAGAACCCGACCGCTAGAGATTATGACCGACTGGCAAAGTACCGTCGAGCTATGGATACAATTCGTTCACTTGAGGGCGGCACCGGCGTTTAAATAAGAGATTAATCGTCAATTTTAGGTTTTTACGTAGTTCTTGTCTTTATTATCAATCGTCATTGGTGGTGACATATGCCTTCCGAAATCGAGCGCAAGTTTCTTGTGAAGGGAAACGGATGGAGTCAGGGCCAGGGTATCCATATCCGCCAGGGTTATCTTAATCGCGACAAGGAAAGAACTGTCCGAGTTCGTCTTGCGGGTGAAGAAGCGTTTCTGACCGTCAAGGGAATCAATATCGGCGCGACACGGGCCGAGTACGAATACCCAATCCCAGTTTCTCATGCCGAAGAATTGCTAAAAATATGCGATGGCCCGGTTCTGGAGAAGAATCGATATGTCGTTGACCACAATGGACTCATCTGGGAGGTGGACGAGTTCCTGGGTGAAAACGAAGGGCTCATTGTCGCGGAAGTAGAACTGAAAAGAGAAGACCAGTCTTTTGACCGCCCGGAATGGGTCGGACAGGAAGTAACAGACGATCCCAGGTACTTTAATTCCAATCTTTGCGTACATCCGTTCAGGAAATGGCGGTAACGAAATTCTTCCATCTCCAACATGGTGTCCTAAAGCATTGTGGGGCACAGGAGTGGAATGAAGAATATTTCAGGGCAGCATTTGCCTTTACCTTATTTGCCGGGTACTTCTTAGTTTTAAACATAAACAGCCTTCTGAAAGAATATGCGACCTACCGTTGTCGTTTGGGTGTTGAAGTTACAGAAAGAAAGACATAAGGTCAACACATGATGTCTGGACAGGCGATGCAGCCGTTCTGGAAAAGCGAGCCCACGACATGATTGACGCTATTGTTAAAGCCATAGCGTATGATCCTTATTTCAAGAGAATGCTTGATTGATGTCCCGTCCATAGGAAATACATGGATTGCCCGGCAAAAATAATTTAGCTAAACCCTTGAATAATCAAAAGGATAGGTGTATGAAAACATGCAGCAACTGCGGACAACCCATCCAGGAAAATGACATGAAGAATGCGGCGGAGATTTTAGGCGAGCTCCAAGAAACGTCAACTGGCGAGTTTGACGATCAGAATCTTTGCCAAGCCTGCAAGGAAGAGCTGGGTATGCTCAGCCTGATGGGGTTTGGTGAGTGAGGTTATAAGTTTTCGTAAATAATCGCAGGATACCATTTTTTTCATATTGTGCTTGTCGAAGTATCAGGAGAATACTGAATGGCCGTCATGATCCCTGATAATATTCAAAACTTCTGTGCTGAAGGAAAACAATAACTTTTTAGATGGATCCGCAATGATACGACTTGAAGATATTCAACCTCACGCCACCATATCAGGAATTATTCCTAACAATCACGTCACGGTTGTAAACATCCAATGGTTTGGTTCAGAAGCCATGGAGGTTACATATAAGATGGCTGACGGAAGGTTAGGCAATGAACTCATTTATCGGTATGATGAACAAAGACTTGCCCTTGTTGAGAGAGGCCGTCCATGGAGTTTCGATGGGGACGGCGCGATGTTCCGTTTAGCTTCAGAAGCATGGCGTATCCGTCTCGCGTATCTGTTTGATCCCTTGCTCGCCATCCATACATCCATCGTGGAACCTCTGCCGCATCAAATCACAGCAGTTTACGAATCCTTGTTGCCCCGACAGCCACTTCGTTTTCTCCTCGCTGACGATCCTGGCGCAGGCAAAACCATTATGGCAGGATTATTAATAAAAGAACTTATTGCCCGCGGTGATCTACAAAGATGCCTGATTGTCTGCCCTGGCAGCCTTGCCGAACAATGGCAGGATGAACTCTGGAGTCGTTTTCACATTCCCTTTGAAATACTGACAAATGATGGACTGAATGCTGCGAGAACCGGTAACTGGTTTATGGAAACCGACTTGGTGATTGCACGGCTTGATAAACTATCGCGTAACGAAGATGTCCAATTCAAGCTGCAAGCACCAGATTGCCGATGGGACCTTGTGGTCTGTGACGAAGCGCATAAAATGTCTGCCACTGTATTTGGTGGTGAGACAAAATATACGAAACGTTACAGGCTAGGCCAGCTCCTTTCAACACTTACCCGGCACTTTCTTCTCATGACAGCGACCCCGCACAATGGCAAAGAGGCAGATTTCCAGTTGTTCATGGCTCTGCTGGATGGGGACCGTTTTGAAGGCAGATTTCGTGATGGTGTCCATTCGCAGGATGTATCCGATTTGATGCGACGAATGGTCAAAGAAAACCTTCTGAAATTCGATGGGACACGCTTATTCCCGCAACGGATTGCCTATACAGTGCCTTACAAGCTCTCCGATTCCGAAGCTCAATTGTATAAGGCAGTTACGGATTACGTTCGCGAGGAATTCAACCGGGCGGAAGCGCTGGAAAACGACAAACGCGCCGGAACCGTGGGTTTTGCCCTGACCATCCTGCAGAGACGCCTAGCCTCATCCCCCGAGGCCATCTATCAATCACTGCGCCGCCGCCGGGAAAGACTGGAAAGCCGTTTGCGTGAGCTGGAATTGTTGCAGCGTGGCGGTAAAACGGCGCCCGTGCTTGACCCGGCTCTTCGGACACTGGATACGGAAGACGTGGAGGATTTGGAAGACGCGCCTGATAACGAAGTCCAGGAGGCAGAAGAAGAAATCCTTGACCAAGCGACTGCGGCTCGGTCTATTGTGGAGTTAAACGCGGAAATAGAGACACTAAAAAATCTGGAATCCTTAGCACTCAACATCCGCCGCAGCGGTACAGACACAAAATGGTGCGAATTATCCAAATTATTGGGTGAAATATTTATGACACCCGGATGTATTGCCGAATCGACAACGCCTTACGGAGCCGATCAGATACCACCACCCACCCCTTCGCCGCATCAAAAACTGGTTATCTTCACAGAACACCGAGATACGCTGAATTATTTGGAAAGTCGCATCAGCACATTGCTGGGGGAAAAAGACGCGATTGCCATTATTCACGGGGGCATCGGGCGGGAAGCTCGCACGAAGGAACAGGAAGCCTTTAAACATGACCCCAGAGTGAAAATATTATTGGCAACCGATGCCGCCGGTGAAGGTATCAATTTGCAACGGGCCCACTTGATGATTAATTACGACCTGCCATGGAATCCCAACCGTATTGAACAGCGTTTTGGACGCATTCACCGTATTGGCCAAACGGAAGTCTGTCATCTCTGGAACCTTGTTGCGGACGAAACTCGCGAGGGGGATGTTTACCGCAAGCTGCTCGATAAGCTGGAACAGGCGCGTCAATCGCTTGGCGGGCAGGTATTCGATGTATTGGGCAAGCTGGAGTTTGAGGGGAAAACACTGCGCGACCTCCTTATTAAGGCAATCCGATACGGCGAGCAGCCGGAAGTCAAAGCTTACTTGACAGAGATTGTGGATAAGGTGCTTGATCAAGACCGGATCAGAGAATTGCTGGATGACCATGCGCTGGTCCATGATTCGATGGATGTCAGCCGCGTATTCAAAATTCGGGAAGCAATGGAACGGGCAGAGGCCCGACGTTTACAGCCACATTATATAGAATCGTTTTTTTGGGAAGCGTTTAAACAATTGGGAGGGAAGGCCAAGCAACGCGAACCTAGGCGGTATGAAATAACACATGTTCCGGCACCTGTCAGAAATCGTGACCGGCTGATCGGTATCCGTGAACCGGTCTTGCCGCGTTATGAACGAATTGTATTTGAGAAACTACTGACCGCCCCGCAGGGGCAGCCTCTTGCTGCGTTCGTCTGTCCGGGGCATCCGCTGCTGGATTCGGTCATTGACCTGACCCTTGAGCGGCACCGGGACCTGCTGAAAAGGGGTGCCATACTGGTTGATGAAAAAGATGAAGGCACACAACCACGCGTTCTTTTTTACCTCGAACATGCCATTCAGGACGCCAGTCTGACGCGAACTGGGGAACGGCACGTTGTTTCTAAACGTATGCTCTATGTGGAACTTGACGCCGAAGGTAAGGCACGTCACATGAATTATGCTCCCTATCTGGATTATCGACCGCTCAAAAATGACGAACCTGCCCCGGAGGCCATTCTAACCCGCCAGGAATGTGAATGGATTACCCACGAATTGGAACTGACAGCCCAAAAGCATGCCGTGGCAAATGTTGTGCCGGAGCATTTGTCGGAAGTGAAAGCAAACAAGCTTTCATTGATTGCCAAAACGGAAGCGGCGGTGAAGGATAGACTGACCAAGGAAATCATTTATTGGGATCATCGCGCCGAAGAACTTAAGCTTCAGGAGCAGGCAGGAAAGCCAAACGCCCGCCTCAATTCCGGAGAGGCAAGAAAACGGGCCGATAGTTTGCAGGGGCGATTGCAAAAAAGACTGGAAGAATTAAAACTGGAAGCGCAACTCTCACCGTTGCCACCCGTTGTGCTGGGTGGATTGCTGATTGTCCCCAAAGGTCTTTTTGAAGCGATGGCCGGTAATCCCGTTTTAGTGCCAACACAGACAGCGGATACCCAGGCTGCTGCCGCAAAAGCCCGTGCCATCATCATGAATATTGAACGCAGTCTCGGCTTTGATCCTACCGATCGGGAACTGGAGAAACTTGGTTATGATATCGAAAGCCGGATGCCGGGAACAGGCAGGTTGCGGTTTATAGAAGTCAAAGGACGCATTTCCGGAGCGCCAACCATTACCGTAACCCGCAATGAAATTCTGTATTCACTCAATAAACCAGAAGATTTCATTTTGGCTATTGTAGAATTCAAAGGCGACAATGGTCATCAGGTTCATTATGTGCGTCAACCCTTCCAGCGGGAACCGGATTTTGGCGTGACCAGCGTGAACTACAGCTTTCAGGACTTGATAGCCAAGGCAACTGAACCATGTTAGAAGGGAAAAAGAATTATGTCCGATGCAACCCGCATCATTGATCATGCAAAGAGTTCCATTGCTTCCTTTTACCAGTGGATGACGGAAAAAGTAGAACCTATTGCCAAATCTTTATATCCTCTCGAACTTTCGACATGGTTTAAAGAATTAGATTTAATCAGGGCTTTAGTCGAACGTCCTGATCGCATCAGAATTGCGTTGATTGGAACGACCGGAGCCGGCAAGTCGACTTTTCTGAATGCGGTCTTAGGGCAGGAAATTCTTCCAGTAGGTGTAATGCAGCCATGCACAGCGTTCGTCACTTCAGTTGTTCATTCTCAGAATTTAAATTACGAGGTTAGCGTCCAGTTTTGCACAAGCGAAGAGTGGGAAAAGGATTTGGAATGTCTGATCGCCACACTGCAGCCAGGTGAAACTGATGATAATGGCACAGGTATTGCGGAATCAAAGCGGCTTATCGATGCATCAAAAAAGAGAATACAAGCTGTTTATGGAATCCAGATTGCGGATGGCAGCGAACTGAAAACTCTGACGCGAGAATTACCTCAAGAAGCAAAACGAATATTTGATGCGAACTCCATTGAAACCAAAACATTTGACAATGAAAAAGAGATGCAGCGTTACCTGAATAAGTTGATTCGAGGGGATAGTCGGCTTTGGCCACTGATAAAAGAAGTCCGTATAGCAGGACCATATGAGTGTCTTGTCGGTGGCCTTGAGTTGGTTGATTTACCTGGACTAAACGATCCCAATGAAGCACGGGTAGAAGTAACGCGCGAATATTTGAGAACAGCACCTTTTGTATGGGTCATTTTCCCTATGGTTCGAGGACTTACCGCGGATATTCAGAAAATTCTGCATGAAGAGAAATTATTGCGCACGCTAGTCCTCAGCGGTAGCTATGGATCCTTATCGCTAATAGGAACAAAAGCAGACGACGTAGATACAAATATGGCGGACCAGTTGGGACTTCCTGAAGATTGCGAGATAAAAGATATTATAAGGGCCTACCGAAAGCAGACGGTTAATGAGGCGCGCAAGCAACTGGAACAGATGGTACGGGATCTTGCTGTAAAAACAGATGATAGCGGTACACTGGAAAGAATGGTTGAAATGGCGAGACAGGTCCACGTTCATGCGACTTCTGCAAGTGCCTACAACAGACTAAATAACATTGGCAGACTTAGAAGAGATTACGGTATTACCGAGAATAATCAAACAGGCATTCCTAATATACTTGAGTACCTATCCCAAATCAGCAAAATCGCGGGGGGACAATTCAACGCAGAAACAGCACTCAATAGACTTGAACAACTCGCTGGGGAAATCGCCTTTTTTTTTCGTGCAAAAGCGACTACCCCAACTCCAGACGTGGATCGAGCCAAAGAAAAAATACAAGCAGAAAGGGAGAGCTTCGGTACCGAAATCTGGAAAATCCAGCAGAAATCCAAAGGAGACCTCGCGTCATTTAGAAAACGCTTTTTGGAAAAGTTGGATCCGCTCTTTACGCAAAGTGTTCAAGGGATTAATCGTGTAACAGCAGCGTGGGGAGGCATTCATTGGGCAACATTAAAGGCCATTGTCCAAAGGGACGGCACGTTCAAGAGTCCATCCACAGGCAGGTCTTACGATTTTAATGAAGAACTGGTTGAACCGCTCCTGGGGCAACTGCCTGTGACCTGGGAAAAATATTTCACGGATGACATCGGAGGAGTTACAAAAGAATTTGCTTTACGAATTACCGGCGCCGGGAAAAATTTCTGCGAAAAGGTCAGGCTGATTATTGATCTCCTTTTTAACAAAAAAGACGACAGCATGGAGAAACAATTGGAATGGTTTGAAGATAAGGTGTCTCTGCTGGTGAAAACTGCAAATGATAAGATTTTAGCTGCGGTGCGTGAACGCAGACAGGAACTGGCAGCCACGATGCCGCTTATAGCAAAAGAAAGAATGAGACCTGCCTATAATGATGCAAAACAAGAAATCGGGCGTGGCATGAAAGGACGCATTCTTGAAAAGCTAATAGCTACGGCTCATATATCTGCGCAACCCATCTACTCAACCATTCAGACTGATCTTCTGGAGGGATTGAAAGACCTTGAATCCAATATAGACGGAATGTTGCGTGAATTGGCGAGAACAGCTGAAGAACAGGCGCAAACTGTAGCTCATAACGCGAATATTGAGATAGAGGACGTTCCCATCGACCCGGTCATTGATGCCTTGCTCAAATCAATTGATAGCATCCGTAACAACATACAACCACTAGAGCGCGTTAAAAAGGAAGCACCGTGACCTATAAGAAAAAGCTCATTGAAGTGGCGCTGCCGCTTGAGGCTATTAACAAGGCATCGGCGTATGAAAAGATGCCAGGAATTGGACCTCACCCACGTGGTCTGCACCTTTGGTGGGCAAGACGTCCACTGGCAGCGGCACGGGCGGTGATCTTTGCCCAGATGGTGGATGATCCTTCGGCGCAGCCTGATATTTTTCCAACTGAAAAAGCGCAGAACAAAGAACGGAAGCGTCTCTTTAAGATTATCGAAGAGCTGGTAAAGTGGGAAAATACCACCAATGAAACGGTTTTGCAGCAGGCGAGAGACGAAATCTGGCAGAGCTGGCGGCGAACATGTGCCGAAAATGCCGATCATCCCCAGGCAAAAGAACTCTTTGACCGCTATAAACTTCCTGCCTTTCACGATCCCTTTGCCGGTGGCGGGGCACTGCCCATGGAAGCACAACGATTGGGACTGGAAGCTTATGCCAGCGACTTGAATCCAGTGGCTGTCCTGATTAACAAAGCGATGATTGAGATCCCTCCGAAGTTTGCTGGGAAACCGCCGGTGAATCCAGAATGGCAAAGCAAAACACCTGAAGAAAAAGCCATGCGTACTTGGAAAGGCGCACAGGGGTTGGCCGAGGATGTTCGCTATTACGGAAAATGGATGCGTGACGAAGCTGAAAAGCGCATCGGTCATCTTTATCCCAAAATTACAATTACCAAAGAAATGGCCAAAGAGCGTCCTGATCTGGAACAATATGTTGGCAAGTCGCTCACTGTGATTGCGTGGCTCTGGGCGCGGACAGTCAAAAGTCCTAACCCAGCTTTTGCAAATATTGATGTGCCGCTTGTCTCAAACTTCATGCTCTCTATCAAGGCAGGCAAGGAAGCCTATGTTGAACCTGTGATTGAGAACGATAGCTATCGTTTTGCTGTAAAGATAGGCAAACCGAAAAATTTGGAAGCAGCGAAGAAAGGTACCAAGCTAGCTAGAGCGAACTTTCGATGCCTCATTTCAGGGGCACCGATCTCAGGTGACTACATCAAAGCCGAAGGTAAGGCGGGTCGCATGGGCGCAAGGCTTATGGCTGTTGTTGCTGAAAGTGAGCGGGGGCGGATTTATCTCTCTCCAAACGATCCTATGGAAGACGTTGCTCGCCAGGCGAAGCCAGTGTGGAAGCCGGAAGGGGACGTGCCAGCACGATTAACTGGCGGCACTTGCGTTCCTTATGGACTTGAGCATTGGGGTGATATTTTTACTTCAAGACAACTTGTCGCGTTGACAACCTTGTCTGACCTGATCCAAGAAGCACACAAGAAAGTGTTGCGGGATGAGATTGCTGCTGGACAAGCCGACGATAGAAAGGGTTTTGATTCAGGTGGTAGTGGTGCCACTGCTTATGCTGATGCTGTCTCAGTATATTTGGCATTTGCTGTGGATCGATGCACCGATTTTTCTAATACATGTACAAGATGGGTAGCAGGTAACCAGAAGGTAATGAATCTTTTTGGTAAGCAAGCGATTGCTATGACCTGGGACTATCCAGAAGCAGCCATACTTCAAAATACAGTAGGGGGATTTTATCCAGCTGCAGATTTTATTGCGAAGTGCATCGGGATGCTTCCGTATCATTTAGTAGGTTATGCCAACCAGCAAGATGCATCCGTGAATAACATAACGCGGGGGAAGATTGTTTCGACAGACCCCCCCTATTACGACAATATTAGTTATGCCGACCTTTCTGACTTTTTCTATGTTTGGTTGCGTCGCGCATTAAAACCGATATTCCCTGATCTCTGTGCCACATTAACAGTTCCAAAAGTCGAAGAACTGATTGCAACAACTTACCGTCATGATAGCAAGGAGAAGGCTGAAACTTTCTTCCTCAATGGTATGACTCATGCGATGCAACGGCTTGCCGAACAATCTCATCCAATTTTTCCTGTCACAATATATTATGCATTCAAACAATCAGAAACGGCTAGCGACACTGGCACATCGAGCACTGGTTGGGAAACATTTCTAGGTGCTGTTATTAATGCCGGTTTTGCACTTACCGGGACATGGCCTATGAGGAGTGAACAAGAATATCGTATGGTTGGAATGGGCACGAATGCATTAGCCTCCAGTATTATCCTTGTCTGTCGTAAGCGTGACGTCAATGCCAAAACATCTACTCGCCGTGATTTTATTTCAGACCTTAAAGCAGAGTTGCCCATAGCTCTTGCTCATTTGCAGCGCGGAAATATTGCGCCGGTTGACCTTGCACAAGCAGCCATAGGCCCAGGCATGGCGGTATATACTCGTTATGCTAAAGTTCTTGACGCCGAAGGTACTCCACTGACGGTTCATGATGCGCTGACACTGATCAACCAGATTCTCGACGAGACGCTGGCCGAGCAGGAAGGTGATTTTGACGCCGACAGTCGCTGGGCGCTGACCTGGTTTGAACAGGCTGGTTTTACTGAAGGAGAATTTGGCGTGGCGGATGTGCTTGCCCGTGCCAAAAATACCAGCGTTGCCGGTTTAGCGGAAGCGGGTATTTTGGCCTCAAGCCAAGGCAGAGTGCGTCTCTTGAAACCTTCTGAACTCCCAGCGGATTGGGACCCGGAAAAGGACAAGCGTCTGACCAACTGGGAAATGGTTCATCACCTGATCCGCCTGCTGGAATCTGGCGGGGAGGCCGAGGCGGCGAAAGTCGTCTCCAAATTAGGATCTAAGGCTGAAACCGCCCGCGAATTGTGCTATCGGCTCTATTCGCTTTGCGAACGCAAGAAACGAGCGTCGGAGGCGCTATCTTATAACGCCCTTGTCCAAAGTTGGCCGGAAATCAGCAGCCTGGCGGCGGATCACAGTAAAGCAGAAGAACCACAAAAACCGCAATCCGAACTTTTTGAAAACGACTAAAGGAATAGACAATGGCCATCACCAACTATGATCGTGTCGGTAAAGCAATGGAACTTCTCAAAGACGGTTTAATCCCCTTTGTGGAACGTGAATTGAAGTCCCAATATGCACAACAATGGATCGAAGAAGCAAGGACATCCGTGAGCGACACGCAGGCAAAACTCTTCGTTACAAAAGATAAACCGCAATGGGATATCGCTTCAATTCTTTCCGTTGTTTGGAACAAGTGGGAACTCGTCTTTCGCAAAACACTGGGTCGTGCCGAACGAAGTATAGTCAGCGAACTGCGGGAAGTGCGCAATAAATGGGCGCACCAAAATCCATTTTCCGGCGATGACACCGATCGGGCGCTTGATTCCGCTGAACGCCTGCTTTCCGCCGTCTCCGCTCCACAGGCCGATGAGGTCCGGAAAATCAAGATGGAGCTGCGGCGAACAATCTATGACGAGCAGGTGCGGACTGAAAAACGAAAAAGCGCCAGCACGGCAATCGAAAGCGTTACGACAACAGGCCTTAAGCCCTGGCGGGAGGTTGTGACACCTCACAAGGATGTGGCGAGCGGCCGTTATTCGCAGGCCGAGTTTGCGGCGGATCTCTGGCAGGTGCATATGAATGAAGGCGCTGATGAGTATCGAGACCCGTCAGAATTCTTCCGTCGCACATATCTGACGGAAAGCCTCAAGGGCATGCTGGTTAATGCCGTGCGAAGGCTTACCGGAAAAGGCGGCGATCCGGTGGTTCAACTCCAGACCAATTTCGGCGGCGGCAAAACGCATTCGATGATGGCGCTGTATCATTTGTTTTCCGGTATTGCCCCTACCGACCTTGCGGGTGTTGATGCGGTTATGCAAGCAGCTGAAGCTTCAAAGCTGCCGTCGGTTCGCCGTGTGGTTCTAGTCGGCAATAAAATATCGCCCGGCAATCCGGTCAAGAAATCCGACGGCACGATAATCAAAACCCTCTGGGGAGAACTGGCCTGGCAATTGGGTTATGCGGCAGGCGGCAACAAGGAGGCCAAGAAGGCCTTTGCCCGCCTTGCAGCCGACGACGAAAAGGCCACCAGTCCCGGCGATGTGTTGCGTGAACTTTTTGTTGAATATGGCCCTTGCCTGATTTTGATTGATGAATGGGTGGCTTATGCCCGACAGCTTCATGATCAGAGCGACTTGCCCGCCGGCGGTTTTGAAACGCAGTTTACCTTTGCTCAGGTTCTGACGGAATCGGCCAAATTATCTAAAAATTGTCTTCTGGTGATCAGCTTGCCCGCTTCGGATGCGGGACCTTCACCGCACACACAAGCCGATGATGTGGAAGTGGGGGGTCAGCGAGGCCGGGAAGCCCTCGACAGACTTCGCAATGTGGTAGGACGCATCGAATCATCGTGGCGTCCGGCCAGCGCCGAGGAAGGATTTGAAATTGTCCGGCGTCGGCTTTTCCAGCCAATGACTGATCCAGCACAATTCACAGACCGCGATTTAGTCGCCCGTGCTTTTGCTGATTTTTATAAATCTCAGCAGTCCGAATTTCCGCCGGAATGCCGGGAAGCAGACTACGAGAAGCGGATCAAAGCAGCCTATCCGATTCATCCGGAAATATTTGACCGGCTCTATAACGACTGGTCAACTCTGGTGAAATTCCAGAGGACGCGCGGTGTTTTGCGGCTGATGGCAGCCGTCATTCACAGCCTGTGGGAAAAGGGAGATCGAAATCCCCTAATCCTCCCGGCCAATATTGCCATAGACGATTTGCGTGTGCAGTCGGAACTGACACGCTATCTCACGGATAACTGGGTGCCGATAATCGAAAAGGATGTTGACGGTGTAAGCTCCCTGCCGTTAAGATTGGATGGTGAATTGCCCAATTTGGGGAAATTCGCCGCTTGCCGCCGTGTGGCCCGCACCATCTATCTGGGTTCGGCTCCGTTAACTAAAGCCGCGCATCGTGGTTTGGAAGACCGCCGGGTGAAGCTTGGCTGTATGATGCCCGGTGAATCGCCATCTGTCTTCGGCGACGCTTTGCGCCGATTGGCCGGTTCTGCCACGTATCTTTATCAGGACGGGCCGCGCTATTGGTATTCAACGCAGCCGACCGTTTTGAAACTGGCCGAGGATCGTTCTGAACAAATTAAGCGCGACCGCGATAAAGTGGCTCAGGAAGTGGAAAGCAGGTTGCGCAAAGATTTGGAACGCAAAGGCGACTTCGGACGTATCCATCCCTTGCCGCGAACGGGACAGGATGTGCCAGACGATCTGGATGCGCGTCTGGTTGTTCTGGGCATTGATTATCCTTACAGCAAAGAATCTGGCAATGCGGCAGAGTCAGCCGCAAAGGCGATTCTTGAGCTACGGGGAACGACGCCACGTCTTTATCGCAATTCACTGGTCTTTTTAGCTGCTGATAAAACGCGCTTACAGGATCTTGAAGAGGCAGCCTGTAAATATCTGGCGTGGGAAACCATTGTGGCGGAAAAAGTGCAATTGAATCTTGATCCGCAACAGGTGAAACAGGCGGAAAACCAGAAAACGGCCGCCGATACGGCAGTGGCCGCGCGGCTCCCGGAAACATATCAATGGCTGCTGGTTCCAGAGCAAAAAACGCCGCAATCCGAAATGGCCTGGCAGGCGATACGCGTCACGGGTCAGGATGCCCTTGCGGTGCGTGCTGGTAAAAAATTAAGAAACGAAGAATTGTTGATCACCGGCTTTGCCGCTACACGATTGCGCATGGAGTTGGATAAAATACCGCTTTGGCGGGGGAATGATGTATCTGTCAAACAGCTTGCTGAAGACTTTGCCCGTTATAATTATCTGCCTCGTCTCAAGGATTCCTCCGTGCTGATTGCTGCCGTTCGTGATGGCGTGGCGTTATTGACATGGGTTCAGGATTCTTTTGCCTTTGCCGATAGCTTCGACCCTTCGACAAGCTCAGGGCAAGCAGTCAGTGGCCGCTATCGCGGCTTGCGCGGGGGCCAGGGTATATCTCTTGCCGATACCGATGCTTCGGGACTTCTCGTGAAACCCGAGATCGCCGTTCAGCAAATAGATGCGGAAAAGGCAAAAGCAGCAGGCGAAAAGCCAAAGGACGGCGGCCAGGAAACGACAGGCGCAAAAGAGGAAGAGGGAAAGAAGGAAGATGACGATACAACTATAACCCTCAAGGCAGTCCAACCAAAACGTTTTCATGGAACAGTGACGCTCGATGCCACGCGAGTCGGACGCGATGCCGGAAGAATCGCCGAGGAGGTCATTTCTCATCTTGCCGGGCTCGTCAATGCCAAAGTCACTGTCACGCTGGAAATCGAGGCCGAAATACCGACAGGAGCTCCGGATCAGGTTGTCCGCACCGTCACCGAAAACAGCCGCACCCTGAAATTCTCAAGCCAGGGGTTTGAGAAGGAATAAGGCACAACGGATTCAGAAATTGTCTAAATTATGGCAGATTTAATCTGTTTCACCGTCATATTTACAAGTATTTTGGTTCTGCATGATGCACGAGCCATCGGTGTGCAAAAAGGGCAGATTAAAGGTCTTGGCAACATGGGGCCGTGGGGCTGGTTCTTTACTTGTCTGGTTATTTGGATTGTCGGGTTCCCCTTTTATCTGTTTAAGCGCCTTGAGTACAAACGTATTAATGGAATAAGTTTTCTTGATGAAAATGGAAATCCATGGTGGTTTGCGTCTTTGTCCGGGACAAGAAAAATAGAAACAGAGTTAACCATTCTGAGGATTGTCGGCTTCATCTGGTGTGCGATTATAGGCCTGTTAATGCTTATGGATCTTAGGGGGAAGTTTATATCTGAAGGCTTTTCATACGCATTATTGGTTACTAAAAGCTGGATCATCTTTTCGGTTATCATAACACCCGGCGTTATCTTTCTTATATGTGCTAGAAAAATTCATAAGATAATAAATTGTCGTCAGTCCGAGTCTTCTTGACGGCAAGCATAAAGACGGAGAATAGAATGAAGGATAAAATAACGAGCGGCACAATAACGAATCTTGAAACAGGTAAAACTAGCAACATAGAGCCATTTTATTTGTATTACAATCCTGCTGAGATTAGTGCGATTGTAAAGGTTCTATGCGTGGAATCTTTGTATGACAGCACTAAACAGGTTTTTGGGGACTGCTTGGCATTAGACTGTCAGGGAAATGTATACAAACTAAGCTTGAATTTTCTGCCGGAATCTCCTGATGATGAACAAAAAATCATCTCGGAGTTCACCAAAGGTAAAATCATGGTTGTCAGTGGTCGCTATTGCTTACAGCCTAAAGCAGAAGATACAATTATGCTTTTTGATATCCAATATAAACCATTGCCATCTGAATACTCGCTTGAAGAAGTGGAAGAAGTTTTCCGATTTAATAACTCCGAACGGATTCGCAAAGATGTTAAGGATGGAGACGTATATGCACAGGTCGATCTAGGGAATATATATGCTGAAGGCGATGGGGTTGAACAGGACTTTGCCGAAGCTGCAAAGTGGTATCGTAAAGCTGCTGAACAGGAATATCATTTTGCACAGTATCTTATCGGTAGTATGTACAAAGAAGGCAAAGGTGTTCCACAGGATTATGAGGAGGCCGTAAAGTGGTTCCGTAAAGCTGCTGATCAAGGATCAGTGGATGCACGGCTTGAACTTGATAAGATGAAAGATAAATAAGGTTCTATGCCGAAATCTGCGGCACATAATGGGAAAATAGTCTTGACCAGCTGCAGAAAAAAGGTTTATGAAAACATAGATAATGGAAACTAATCAGTCACTTATTCTTTTAGTTAGAAATTACGGACATTAAAGAATGAGAATGCTTGTCACCCAATCCATTGAAAGCAACGTTAATATTCTGGCAAATTCGCCAACAGCTGAAAATATCATATCTGTACTGCAAGGTATGCCTTTTGATTATTTTCATTGCGAGGATGCTGTGGACACCTTCGCGATTCCTTGCTTCATCCTATTCCTTGATGGTCATGTCCTAACGAAAGATAACAAGCACATCGGCATTTGGGAATGCTGCCTTACCGGTTGGACAGGAAGGATGAGCAAGTGCCCCCGATGCCGAAATTTTAATGATTGTAGTACGGAAAAGGAAGATGTGGACACCGGGCCTCATTACAATAAGCTGACTATTCTGTTTCATGCGGACAAAATACAACGGCAAGTGGAAGGGCTTGTTGCGGTGATTCCACCAATGCCTGTGACCGAACCGTTTTCTTTAGAACTGGAAGAATGGCTGAAATCGACATGCCTTGCGCGGCATAAGAAGGCATTTCGCTGGAGGGCGGCATATGAACAATGGGACGCCTGTGAGGTTGAGAAATATGCCCTGAAGCCGAAAACGTTCAAAGAAATAGCAGATGAAAGATGGATATCCGAAAAAGAGACGTTTAATTTCCCCGGACCGAAATTTAAGTAGGAACCAGGGAACTCACTCCCTAGAAATCAGTTATTCGGAAACTTATCCAGTATTCCTGAATCCAGCGATGG